>Ga0307517_10000643_pt1 | contig 59834 bp, 45 predicted proteins | sample 23_EM_MG_FD_194515 | JGI IMG/M metagenome (GOLD analysis project Ga0307517, IMG submission 194515) | Populus trichocarpa ectomycorrhiza microbial communities from riparian zone in the Pacific Northwest, United States - 23_EM | ecosystem: Host-associated > Plants > Roots > Unclassified | place... | reverse complement strand
GTTAACCGGACTCGACTTTCGGTCGTCGCCGCGACTCGCTTTCCCTGCAGGAGCGTGTGCATTGTATGATAACCCCTGGCATCAGACATGCCGGGTATATTGGCGCCAAAGCTAAGTGTAGCAGAGCCCCTGACCCGAATTTCAGTTCTTGATGCCCATGTTCCCATCCAGAGCCCACTTCTGGTTGGAAGACGCCCCACCCTGCATCCCCAACTTGGGTTTGAGCTCAGCCCCTCGGGAGGAACTCGTGGGTTCCTACCCACGCCCCTCCTCACTTTCGCCTCTCCCCCCACCTCTCATCCGACGCACTAACCCGTTTGATTATCCATCAGCAACCCGCCTGTCGGGCAACGGTGTCGGGTAGCGGGCTTTGAAAGGAAAGTCAACGCTTAGAGTCAAAATCCCAGTTGATCGCCCCTTCCTGCCGAACAACCGAGGGGGTCGGTCTGCTGATGACCAAAATTCGACTTCTTTCCTCGTGATGGGATCTTGATGTCTGGGGTTTGCCTATCCCCGGATATTGTATATACATCCGTCCACTCCTCGCCCTGAGCGTTTTTTCCCTCTTCCCACCTCCACCCCCTCCGTTCCCTTCGGTGGATGCCTGGACAGTGAACGCCCCCCCTCCGTTCTCCTACAGGCGCCCCGGTAATCCGTCCCACCTACCGGGTTCTTCGGGATTTCCGCTCTTAACCGCCTATTATTCCAAACACGTTCTTTTCCTATCTGTATTTGTTTTACTGCTCTCCGGAACTCGTTGCCAAACCTCGAACGATAACGACCATGCCCGTTGCTGATACCTACCCGAGGGCCGATATCGGCTCTACCTTGCTCTGGGACGATGGTCAAGCAGCACCCACACTAACGGTGACGATAAAACCGATATACACGGATGTGACCCCGACGAAGGGCGCTGGGGGCTCAAGCCCCTTGAGCCCTGGCATTATTGGAGCGATTGCGGCGGTTTCGGCGTTGGTGGTGGTTTGTATAGCTACCGCAGCGATTCTACATCAGTTGTGGTGTATGAATCCGAGGTGCAAGGCATGTCTCATTCTCCGGTGCGGAAGGCGGAGACCTCAGAAAGGTATGAAAACCTCCTCCGATGCGCTCCTGCTCCGGACCGTAACTCACCGTGTAATAAGCTCGAGCCCCGGAAAACCGGTTGCCAAATCTCCCGACCTTCGCCAGCTCCTTTGATAGGAATCCAGATGTACCCGAGAAGGGCGGGTACAATATTCTTGACTATTCGCCATTGGACCGCCACTTCCGTCCGGATAGCGAAGGTGGCTCAATATTGTCGGCTCAACCCCGGTTGCAAGAGATTAGTGGCAACAAGCCTCAGTACTTTAATGCCCATTCGGTCATATCAAACGTTGCCGTGATTACCAACCCTTATACGGATCCTGGTGTTGCTACACCCACCGTTGCGTCCACTTTCCCCGAGTCAGCTGCAAAACCCGATCAGGAAACCATGGAATCCTCTGCGGGTGGTGAAAACCATCCACCTTCCGCCTTCAACACCAGTTACTTCAATAGGGCGAGATCGAGGGTTTCCCAGGCTTCGGGTTTATTGTCCATCATTACCCTGCCGTCGTTCATTGCCAACGAACGACCCCGACCTTTCTCCTCTTCCACTGGGCCGCAAACGGAAAGCCCCGATGGACCTCACTTTCGCAAGCATTCTTCTGTCTCTGGCCACGGCGGGGACGACTCCGTCCTGCCGGTCTCACCGAACAATGACGAGAATACGAGTGGCAAGAAGAGCTGGCCTACACCCGGCGCATTGCAGATCATCACCTCGGCGTTGAGGAGGAGCGGCTCGACCTCCTCTTCTACGAGATCTGTCTCCCCTGCTTCCCGCCGTTCTCCGAGACGTTTCCCGGGACGGTCGAACCACTCGCTCGGTGACGAAGACGAAGCTATCATTGAGTGGAATAGGCTTCCACCGCTGCCTTCCGCACAAGGTACCTCTACCACACAAACTCCACGGATCCACACGGCAAGGGAGGCCGAGAATTTCTCAACGGAACGATTACCCTCCTACCACGAGGAGGAACCCAGGCCATCAGGGTTCTTCGCTGCGCGCATTCCACTCCCACCTTCCCCATCGACGCAGTCTTCTCTGGTGTCATCCTTGAGTTACGCTACCCCTTCACCCGCAGAAATCCCCCCAGTCAACGGTTTCACAACTCCATACATCTCATTTCCTTCGACCCCCGGACAATTTAGTTACCCTCCTGCCCCTTACTCCACCGATAATTTTATGGGTGCCCACACGGCCCGTACCACGGATCGAACCGTCTCCCTCGCGATAAACGCCCTCAACCACTTATCCGGTAACGACAGATGGAGTCGCCCGAATTCGGACACCCCGACGACCGCATCTCACTCTTCGTTCCTTGTGGGAGATGACGGGTCTTACGGTCCCAACGACGATTGGGCTCGACGATCTGTTTCTCGCAGGAGCACCATTTCCGCGTATTCTCAACACTCTAGCGGTCAGGAGATCGAGTTACCGCCTCCTCCGCCGATGCTGGCTTTACCATCCAGTCCTCCGCCGCCTATGAGTCCGAGAGGGCCACGGCCGCCACCAGCTCCAAGCCGATTGAGTAGGAGTGCGACGTTGCACTCTCAAACGAGTTCCACTGGTCGATAGCTCTCGAGGAAGTAGAACCCTTCAGTCTCGTCTTGTCCTCAGTTTTGTCCTATTGCCCTTCCGAGTCCTCTGGTCCTATCATGTGTGTCGATAGCCAATCTAATTGTCGCGGTACTCTACATGTCACTCCCGCTTTCTCTCTTGCTGTCCAGATTGTAGTTTAATGCTATTCTATACTGTTTCTCGTAACACATTCATTCGACGGAGATGAACGCATGATGTAGATGGTGCGGATTTGATGGTGAAGGGGGAGGTTTGTAGTCGAGCGTTGATGATGGCAACTCGTTATCTGTGTTTCAGACGGCAATCCCTCTCGATTGCCCTGGTTTCAACTCACAGTGGTCATGAGGTACACCGGAGGAGAGCATCCGGGTGTACACGGTCTGCGGAGAAGCGTTTGGGGCCATCGTGTTTCGCAGTCGTGAAGCAATCACGGTTCCAATACCGCCGAAGCGGATTCGGAATCCGTCCAGGATCCCGAGTGCTTTCTTCTGGTGTACCAGTCAGCTCGAGATCTTCGTGCCGCAGACCCGAGGTCCGACAAGCCATAACCGTTTTGCACACTATCTCAATAGTGATGGTCGCAAAGGCACGATATCCCTCGATCGTAGAGACCAGAAGCAAATTATTAAATGGTTTGACGGACTGAACGGTCGTTCGCGGACATGGGTTGTGTATACATTTCTTGGGAGAACCTCTCAGGCAGCCACGGCAATATCACGGTGTGCCCCTTCGCCACCCATCCTATCGTACCAAGTAACACCTGACAGAGTGGGTGCGATATACCCTGCTCTGATCACGAAATCACCAAAGTGTTCGCCTTCTTCACGTTCGAGAGCATATCTCTTGATCATCGGCTGAAGGATCTCAAGGATTTCCGGTTCGGTTACGGATTCTAGAAGCACGTAATCCCGTGAATGTGGATCATGAGTATTGGTCCTTGTGAATGGGGAAACCGGGTACACTGACCTCGGTATATTTTGTTCAGCCGTTGACCGTAGTACCCACCGCCCAATAACATTACATAGGACCCTGGCGCCTTTCCAACGAACGCCACCTCTTCAAACGATCAGCAGGTCTTTTTTACAATGTTCGTCGAATGCGTTCGATACTCACCACCAAGGTAGGGTCGAGCGCAACCATTAGGACATCCAGTCATGCGCATCACAATTGAATCGTTCCGTAACCCGTTCTCCTCGCATATCTTCTCCACTTTCCCAATCAATACGGGCAAATACTGGACGGAAGTCAGTCACTAGGATCAACTGGAAGATGGCGTTTTACATACACGCTCGGATTCAGCCATGGCGAGTCCTGATACCAACAAGGCGTCGTGCGTCAGTGTCGCTCTCGTGTAGGTTCAATAAGAAGCGGAACATACCGCACGTCGGGAATGCCACGCAGGCCGACGACGACAGCCTTAAACCGCTGTGGTTTATGTTGTCCAACTTGTACTCGGCAAGTAAGCGTTTGATTTCTGGCAGTTCTTTGTCGGGTACATCAGAGATGATTATGTGCTGATTCGCTGTCAGTTTGAAATTGCCCTTATGGACCTTGGCGATCTCCCGCAAGCCAGTCTTGAAGTTCTTCTCGGGTTCGTCTTGTACCCGACCGTTCTCGATGAAGGTAGTGTAGTGGTGTCGACCATCCTCACCGGTAACCCAACCAAATTCGTCGACGTTGCTCGTGAAGTTGAACGGGCGGGCAGGTTGAAGGTTGTACCCAAGTCGTCGCTCAAATTCCGCCTGGAATTCCTTGACCCCCATCCGATCAATGGTGTACTTCAGCCTAGCATTCTTGCGACTTGTAAAACGTCAGAAATCACCACCGTGCAAACTTTCACGATTAATAACGCACTCTACACGGTTGCCATTGTCTCGTTGGACCAACATGATCTTCTCCGCCACGTCTTTACCCTGTTCCACTGTGCAAAAACCGAGAACATCGGCTGTTCTGGGATATGTCTTCTTGTTTGCATGGGTTACACCCATTCCACCTCCAGCAGTGACATTGAATCCGGCGAGTCCACCTCCCTCATCCACAATCGCGATGAAACCAACATCGTTGGCGAAGATGTCGACGTCATTCGAAGGGGGGACGGCGACTGCGACTTTGAACTGAAAGTATGTGTGAACATCGAAGAACGGGTAGCGTGAAAGAGTGATATACCTTTCGGGGCAAATAAAGCTCTCCATATAACGGCTCAACATCCTTGACCGCATCTCCAGCAACCATCTTTTTATCCAACCAGATCTCGTGATAGGCAGTGGTTTGTGGGATGAGATGTGCGCTGACGTCCTTCGCGAACTGATACACTTGAGCGTGTAATTTTGAACGTGTGGGTATGGCCGAGCAAAGGACGTTCCTAGAAACAAGTAAGTGAATGGTCATGCGGATACCAGGCGAGTGAAACTAACCTATTCACATCTCCACAGGCAGCAAGTGTATCGAGCAAGGCGCGGTTGATGTCTTGAATAGCAGGTTTCAAGTGATGTTTGATGACGCCATGGAATTGAAACGTCTGCCTCGTAGTGATTTTGAACGTCCCGTTGCCATGCTCGTCTGCGATTTGATCTATCAACAACCACTGCTGAGGGTCACAGACGCCTCCAGGCATTCTGACACGGATCATAAACGAATAGGCGGGTTCGACACCCTGGGCCTGGCGCTCATCTCGAATATCGCGGTCATCCTGTTGGTAGATTCCGTGGAACTTGGTGAGTTGAGTATCGCTCGGAGAGAGGGCACCAGTAGTGGTGTCCACGAGACCCTGAGCGATGGTCCCTCGAAGATACTGAGAGGCGGCTTTGATGTGCTCGTTGGTGATGGGCTCGGGTTCAGCCTCATTGACCTCGATGCTGTCTATGCCCAATGCCTTCCATAGTTTCGGTTCCCAAAGTTTGTATCCAGTCTCGTGTCCATCGGCATCCTGATCATCTCCAAGTCCAAGGTCCGCAAATCTCTCCGCTCCGAGACTTTCCAGCTTGACGTTAAGATCCTTGCCCGGCTTGTTGTAGTAATGCGCGTCTTCAGGCCTGGGCCAGTAATGGCTATCCCCCATAGCAAAGACGGTGAACTTGGTCTTGGTGAATGGCCTATCACCCCGAGTTGCAGCAGCGGAAATAGCCTTCCACAACGTCCTAGCGTTCTGCGGGAATTCCCCTTGACCTGCAGTGCAGGTGACGAAAGCGATGTACCCCTCTTTCGCAAGATCCTCAAGGGTGGTGGAGTCCATGGTTGAAACTGTGGTGGTAAGGCCGCGTAGCTTTCCACGGTTCGCTAGCCTCTTCGCTACCTTCTCCGCCTTCCCACCATCAGAACCGTATAGAACCAGAAGGGGAGGAGCATCGATGTTCGTAAGGAGATCACTGTATGCCTGCTTGGCACGGTTCTTCCTAGCTTCCTTCACCGTCTCACCCAAACTACTGACGAGTTCCGAGGCAAGTTGTGGTTTGAATGTAGTGAGCTGGGAGAGGTGGTTCTGGCGATCTAAGAACTGTTGGAGGTCGTTCTTGACGGAGTCGGAGTCCAACGTGAACGGATCTTTGCCCTCTCGCTCTTTGACAGGGTTCCATCGGTAAAGGGGCCAGTACCCAGCGTCGACAGCCAGTTTCGTCTCCTTCAGGACATCAAGAACGGAGGTGTCCTCCGTGACGTAGGGAAGATAGGCAAGGACGACACTGGGACCGTTGAACTTGTCCGCCTCAATCAGCGCCTGGAGCACTTGAGAGTAGGACGAGTACACGGCAGTGCTCGCGACATAAACGTCGCCGTGGTTCATCGCGTACAGCCCAATATCTTTTTTGCGGCGATGGGGATCAACGCTGTTGCGGGCGGAGTAGGGGGTGGTATCGAGGATGAGGACGTTAACGTTCAATCCCGAAGCGACGAGGTGATGAATTCCAGAAGATCCGATGTCATACGACCATGCGTCCGAACCAATGATCCATCGGGAAGGGGGCTGGAGGAGGGAAGTGAGGGAGAGCAGAGGTTGTATAAGGAGATGTGTCGAGAAGGCGTTGATGGACTTGATGAGTTCCTTAGCAGCTACTTTGCCCTGGACTGGGTCATCACGCGACACCAGCCATCGGCTCAACGGTTTATGGAGATCAGGCGGGGTGTCATAGTCTTGGAGCAGGCTCTCCACGAGAGAGACTAGCTCCTCTCTTTGAGCGAGTTGTTTTCGCAGTCTACCCAAGGCGTACTCTGGCGATGTCGCCGCATGACCTTCGGAGGAGACTAAGGCGGGAGAGTTGGCGATTTCCAAGCGGTCGTCGAAAAGGCGGTCAAGGATTTTGGTGTACGACGCTTCGTGCTTGGGGATAAATGGAGGATTGGATTTCGATGGGGATTCCTGTGGGAGAGGTCCCAGGGAAAGTCTCGCTGAAGGAGAGGATGTTGTCGATTCTTCGAGGAGAGCGCGTATCGACTCGGCGGTGGCTGCGGCCGATGTACCAAGCGTAACACTTCGTACGGAAGGGTGAAGGGTTGAGAGTTGTTGTACAGCCGCAAGAACATCCAGATATAACGGCGACCACTTCGTGGGCCAATTCCACGCCTGCTCCAAGACGAGGATGCGTTCAACAGAGGGCGAGAAGAGGTCATGGAGAGAAGGAAGAGGGGCGAGGAGGGAAAGATTGATGAACGCGACGCCGTCGAGGTCGAGGTTGAAAGTGGGGCGAGCTACGGCGATAATAAGAGTCGAAGAAGTATCGGACCCGGCTCGCGAGAGAGGACCGGGGGGTGAGTCGAATAACGAATGGGCAGACGACGCGACGGATTGGTACAGAGCATACAGGTTCGAGGGGGAGGTGCCATTGGTCTCATTAACCTTCACCGTGTCGGACCACAGGAAGGATCGGGCCTGATCATCGGTCAACAGCGAAACCTCGGCTTCTTTGTCGTAGAAAATGTGGATGGCAGCCTTATTCTCCACTCGGGAGAGTTTTGAGAGCAGCAACGCATTGTGGTACGCTTCGCTTGGGGTCCTGGAGAAGACGAAGAACGGAACGCTTGAGCGGAGGAGGAGGAGGGTTGAGAGATCTTGATCCGTGTCGGAGAGGGCGATGTGCACCACCACGGGAGAGTCCGAAATCTCCGGAAGAGAGTGAAGGAGCTGGATCGGCAGCCGTGGATTCGACGGGACCGTCACAGAGACCAGACCCTCGTCTTTGTAGCGAAGTAGGGTGGAGCCAACATCCGCTCCGAAGGGCAGCGAGACGAATTTTGCCTCGGAGGATCTTCCACTCGCGTTGTAGGCATGGGAGAAAGGAGAAACGTGTGGGAGTTGCACCTCGCTATTCACAACGACCGCAGACGATAAGGCGACGATTCGGGCGACATGGGAGATGGTGGAGGGCATTTTCCAAGGTCTGGCACCCGGAGCGGGGCGCGATCCAGTCAATAATAAGCATCTGAAGATTTACTCAATCGCATTGGCATTGGCAATCAGCACGAAATACGGGAGCACTATCACGTGCTGCTTGCGGGACATCCGACGCCCGCTTTTTTTCTCAAGACAGCCAGCCTCGAAAAGCTCTCGAATTTCCTCCTCTTCACCACAGGAATGGTGTGGTTATCAAGTATTTCCATGACCATCCCCTGCTCGAAGGGGGGAAAAGACAGCTCACGCTATCCTGGGGCAGAATTGCACCATTCAACTTGCCAAATGCGACACCTCCGTCTATTCAATGGACGACGCTAGGCCTTGAACGAACCGGTGCGACCCCGATGACCGAGACAGGCCCTGGTCCACCCCACGTCCCAAATGGAAACACTCATCTATGCAGGAAGCTTTTGAAAGGAGCCAGTAATGCCAACCGTCTGCTTGGGCGTTTTCTCGAAGTTTTTCCCCACATTATCTGCGTCTCTCATATTCCCCGCTCCTTTTTAAAAACGGCCTGACACGGAAATGCGCGTCGCCCTCTCAGAACTCCTGTCAAATGTTCCACCAATGGGGTGGTTGGATCAAGAGGTCATATGATAAACCTCAATCCACACGTGACGGAATCGCGTTCGCTTGCCACTTCTGTACCGTGTGAAGTAGTCCACTTGAAGATCCCGTGCCCGTATGTCGCGTTGCGGACCACTATAAGCTGGGCTCCTCCGATCTTATTTCACCCACGTCCATCTCATCGTCTTCCTCGCACCCGCTTCACGCGTACCGGCTGAACGTTACATCATGGCTTCATCTCATCTTCAGAATACCGTCCTATTGCGAGCTTCAGGTTCTCACGAATCACCATGCTCAAATGCGAACGACATGGCGCACCATGGTCTTGGGCAACACTCCCTCCTCCCACCTCACCAATATGAGGAAGATTCTTTCACCCGAGCATCAGATTTCGAACCCTTTGCTCCACAATTTTCATTCAGCCCATCCAATAGCGTCTCACTGTGGGACGCAGAGGTGGTCGGACCACCAACATTGTATTATTACCCCTCATCCTTCCCCGATAACGACCCAGCATCCCCTACTTCCTCTGTCACTCCGCCACCGTTCCCCACGACTCCTTTCTCTCTTCCCAATGCAGACCAGTATATTTCTGGGTCATCCCGAAGCTTTGCCATCCCAACGGAAGGTTTCCCGTCTCAAGAGTGCATCCACCAGGAACAATTGTCGGTTTATGGCGCACCCTCCAGCATTTGGAATAAGAACTACCTCGGTCTGGGTCAGATGACAACTTTCCATGACCCAGCACATCGGTATACCTTTTGCTTTGGGTCCCCTTCCCCCGATAATTGCATGGCCGAAGATACCTTATCGTGGACAGCAAAAACGATAATAGTACCTCCGCCTGTCATCTCTCCGGTGAGTACACTCCCACTTTCCGAGATCAAAGAAGGCTGATCGGGACCAGTTTGATACCCCTCCCGTCAGTTCGAAGCGCGCGCGAACGCCATCCGATCTATCGGATGAGCCACAACCGAAGCGAATTCAGAGGGACCCAAACCCACCTATAGATATTCCTGCTGATCCTGCCCCCACCGTTATGCATCGTGTCGCGTCGCACCCACATCCCTCCACATTGACAAACCCGCCACTTCCCCCGCCAATGGAGGGGATCGAAGAAGTCCGTGAGTTCAGGAAGGGTAACCGATGCGGGCACCGCGGGTGTGGAAAGTGGCACACAGACACTTCAGTTGTCAGCCGCCATCGGAGGGCACATGTGGACCGCTATCCCTGCCCGAACCCCGATTGCGTGGTTATCACCACCACCTACCGGGCGTTGCAACGGCACTGGGCAAATCCTAAGGGAGGATGTTCAACGTACAAGCGGAGGAGGGAGGAGTGCCTGATGAGAGGGCAGGTGGACGTTGAGACGTTCGATCCCAAGGTTCATCAACCTTATAAAAGCCTCAAGTTGCAACACGGGAAACACGTGAATTGAGGTATAAAGGACGATTTGCTTTCGTTTATTGTATTCTTCTCCTTTGTTGTAATTGTAATTGTCATCCCATACCGTATCGCAGGTTTATCGATAACCCAGGAGATTGTGAGTGGCACAAAGTGATGGCAGGTTCTGACGGTAACGGTCGGCAAGATAGGCGCCCTGTCCATCATTCTTCGATTTCACCACCTTATACATAAGTGGGTCACACGTGGAAGTCCAGAACACACCCTGCTCCTGGCCACGATGTCGACGCCAGCCACCGATGCTCCTGCTCCAGCAGAGGTTCCCCCAGTGTTGGAGGTAACATCACGTTGCTCAATCTTTGTTCTCTGATGCGTGCTCACCTGATAACAGGAAACCACGGACAAGAAGGTGGAGGCTCCGGGATCGGAGGAACCTCAGAACCCGTTGACGAAGAAGTTCACCGAGGGCGAGTGGAAGGCTTTCAAAGAGTTTCGTGTATGGTGCCACCACCTTTGTTTGTATCGCGGGATTGATGAGTCCGGGTCTCGATTCAGGCCAAGCTGCCGTACATCTTCGAAACCTCTTACCCGGAGAAGGAGAACAAGCTTGCTCCCATCACTCTTTGGGGTATCCCCATCGACCCCTCAAACCCAGTAGGGGATGCTCGCGTCAGCGTTCTTCTTATCAAGTTCTTAAGGGCCAGGTGCGTTTAGACTCCCTCGACTTCGATCAACAACGGGACCTTATCAGATAAGTTGACAGGGAGCTCAACGTGGAGAACGCGACCAACATGATGATCTCTACCCTCAAGTGGCGCGACGAGTTCAAGACTGATGAGGTCGCCACCGAGGAGTTCCCTCAAGACCTTTTCGGTTCAGTCGGTCACGTCTTTGGAAAGGACAAGGACGGACGGCCAGTAACGTAGGTTCTCCTTGCCTGCCCCCGTGATCGAGTCTGAGTTTCCGCGAAGCTACAACATCTATGGGGGCAACCAAGACATCGCTGCTGTCTTTGCCGATGTCCCCAAGTTCATCAGGTGCCGTCGTTTGCTGCTTCAGACCCTTGCTACGGATACTCAATAACGGTGTCCCTCTAGGTGGCGTGTCCAGCTCATGGAGCGTGGCATCGCTTTGATCGACTTCGTGGATGTCGATTCTATGGTTCAAGTCCACGGTAACTTCTCCGCTTTCCCTGCGTTTCTCTTCCAACTTCCTCACATTGTATCCACAGACTATGAGGGTGTTGGCCTTGGAAGTCGTGATGCCAATTCCAAAGCAGCGGCCGGCCAAGCTTCGAAGATCTTCCAGGATTATTACCCTGAATTCTTGGTATGTATCCTGGGTTCCCCTTGTAGGCACCCACCCTTACTCCTTCGCAGTCCAAGAAGTTCTTCATCAATGTTCCAACGTTCATGACTTGGATATTCTGGTTATTCAAGCCGTTGATATCTGCCAACACGTTGGCGAAGATGAGTGTCGTTGGAAGTGGTACCCATACGATCAGCGGAGCTTTGCTCCCGGTTATAGACGCTAAGGAACTACCGAAGCGATACGGAGGAGAGGCTGAGGCTTTCTAGGGGAAGTGAACGTGTTCCAATGTGATACCTGATCATGTCATCCATGCATCGACTTTACATTTGTAATACTAGTAGTACTTGTACGCCGCATCATAACTCTTGTTCAGATTATCCCTCTGCAGCCTGATCACTCCGCCTTGAGGGTTTTTGTTCCCTGAGCCTTCGTCAGGCGTAGTGTCATGTCTATCGCCATCCCAAACGGTACCAAGAAGAACGGAACGTAACTTGAGAGTAAAAGTAACATTTGGAACTGGGTTGGACCGGTGGATGTCCAGAGGACTGCGAGACAACCAAAGGTCGTTGTGCACGACGAAGCGGAGTAGGCGAGCATGAGCGGGTAATAAGTCTGCAACTTTGGTGGTCCGGCGTATAACGCTCTTGCGGCGAGGAAAAACACTGGAAGTTGGAAGAACCTAGAAACAAGGAAGTCAGTCTCCGCCACGGAGGTCGGAACGGGCTTGGGCTGGGTCGCCTTACGCTTCGAGATACAAAAATGCACGGAACCAGTTGAACTCTGGGCCTCCACGGAAAGCTCCTGTGATCAGCGGGTCCGCCGAAAAGTCGATATACCAGTCGGACGCGTCGCGTAGGACTTTTGGCATCAGGTGCTGGGGATATATCGCTTGCACGTCAAGCAGAACCGTTGCGGGTATATGAATCTGTTTTCGACAGCTTGTTGAGACTCGATTATTTCTGCCGCCAGGCCGACATGCTTACGCACCAAGAGGAAGGCGAAATACAGAAAGTCCAAGGGCCGGGAACTCAGAGGGACGCGATGTGGCATGGTTGACGTCCTTCAGTCAGCCCCAGCGCTAATGCGTCCGACCATGATGGCAACGCGCCACGACCGCGACGCCCTCTGTTCTCGTCGGTCACCTAAAACCCTCCGCACATGAGATCTCTCAGAGTTTGTGTGCCCACCTGCCTCACGACCACGGGACTCAATACATATCGGCGCTCGCTTTGGTTCTGTCACGCGGTGGTACAAACAAACGCCTCGTGGTTTCCCAGCTGCATCTTGCGGACTGCCAACCTCTATCCCTCCTCCCTCGAGATCGCGCCCAGCAATCAGCAGAAAACTCATGCGTAACCCATTCCAAGGAGCTTCAGGCTCGAGTGAGCGCTTTCGATTACACGCTAGCTTTAACGGTTCTGACAATCAGCAGAGAAAGTGCAGAGGGCGGTAGACGGTGTCAAGATACTTGTGGACGTGGCATCGGAGTCGTCCGACTGGTTCCCTCCTCTCAAGTCAGCCCTTGGTGGTGTTAATGCGCTCATCAAACATTACGAAGTCGGGTCGTTCTACGCCGTTTTTACCCACGACTGATGGCCTCCTAGCAATACAAAGATGTCAAGGAGAAGGCGGCACAACTCGTCCCGTGGTTGGAGAAGCTAAAGGATAACCTTGCGTCCGTTGCAGATGGCGTCGACTGTGAGGAAAAACAGCGACGTGCAGAGCTCTCTAGGTGAACTTCACCGTGCCCCCTCCCCCGCCCGCTCTGATCTCGCGTTTAGCTCATTGGGGGAGATCGGAGAGCGGTCAAAGGTCTTATTAGAGAAGAAAAAGACCTCGCGGTTCTTCGACAAGGGGAAAGATGCTCAAGAAGTGGCCAACCTGGTTGAGGAACTCCGGAACGCAATCGTGTACTACCAGGTGAGTGGAAACCATGTGGTGGAAACCAGAGTTGACATTAATGAGACAGGTGTCACAACAACAATCGATATACAACCGGATAGGAGAACTGACTGTAAGATTTCTCACCAATCATATCTTCGACCCCAGTGTTGACGAAACGCCCGTTTCCACAAGTCTTCCTTTGAGAAACTCTTGGGACTGCACCAGGTACGATTACATCCATCTGCCGGAATACCTGTCTGATGCGCGGCCAGAAGTCACCGGTAACAAAGAGAAAGATCGAGGCCGCTTTTGCACGATTCAATCGGCTGGGATCAAGGGAGGACGATAAGGGTGTGGCCGACTCAATGCGACGGGCAGAATTTTTCACGTCCGTTACTTCGGCTCCTGTATCGATCCCGTATTGACTCCCTTCTAGCACCCTCAATCGGATCAAGCACAAGTTTCAAGAGATACTGGATCGCGTCGAGGTTGCAGGCTACTCGGAGAACGATGAGGACACCCAGATTGTGTCTGAGCTCATGGATGATGTTCGAGATGCTATCATCGATTGTCAGGTCAGTGGCGATTCCGAGCCATCCCTACGAGCTCCTCACTCAGGCAACCGGTTCAGACGGCGCACCAACAGGTCATATATGATCAGAATCTCGAACTGATCGTGAGTCGCTGAAGTGCGTGCGTTTGGACGTGTCTGACGGTTAAACAGAATCGAGGTTAGACTCCGTTTGAACGAAAACTGAATCGAGCTCACCTGCATTTTTGAAAGCCGAGATGTCAGTCTTGAATAGCTGTCATCGGGCGCATGGAGCAGGATACCAACACGGGAATCGAAACGGCTGTCTCAATGGAACCAGGGAGAGCGTGTTGGACGAGATTGAACGCTGGACCGAGGATTTCGACAAGTCCCCAATCTTCTGGCTCAATGGACTCGCTGGGACGGGGAAGTCCACGATCGCCCAGACCATTGCCGAAAGGTTGTTCGCCGACGACCGTTTGGGTGCCTCGTTCTTTTGCTCGAGAAGCTTCGAGGATCGCAGTAATCTCCGGCTCGTCTTCCCGACGCTGGCATTCCAGCTCGCACAAAAATACCCCAAATTCCGATCGTCGCTTGTCCCTCTCCTGCAATTCAATCCAGACATTGACCACGAGTCGCTTCTGGACCAGATGCAGAAACTTCTGGTCAAGCCGCTCAGGTCTGCGAACATCTCAACCGTCATCGTGATCGATGCCCTCGACGAGTGCAAGGATGATGAGCCAGAATCGGCCATCCTGCTCGTCTTGGGCAAGTCGGTTTCAGAGATTCCCGGAGTCAAATTCATCATCACCAGCCGACCGGAGGCGCGCATTACATCTGGGTTCCGTGGGCCACTCCTGAAGGATTCAACGGATATCTTCGTTCTTCACAAAGTTGAACCTCGCACTATCGGCAATGACATCCGTCGCTTCTTCAAGCACGAGTTATCCGGAGTTGCACACCGATGCGGTGGGAGCGAGGATTGGCCGACGGATGAGCAGCTCGACTCGCTGTGTCGGAGGGCTGCTGGTTTCTTCGTTTACGCCGTCGCAACAGTCAATTTCCTCAAGCACGGGTTCAAGCGTCCCTCGGATCGACTCAATACGATTATGAAATCTCCGGAGAGCACAGCCCACGAAGGAGGGGTGGAATTGAAGGTGTATGCCAGCCTCGACTCTCTCTACACATCAATCCTCCGGGAGGCGTTCCGCAAAAACGGTGACGAAGACAATGGGATGGTTCGTTCGGTCCTCAGCGCTGTGGTCCTCGTAACGAATCCCCTCTCACCATCTGTAATCGCCGCATTAATGGGTTTCGAATGCGATGAGGTCGTGCTGCTCCTCGAGTCAATTCAATCACTGCTGACACTGCACGAGGATATCGACGACCCTGTTCGACCATTCCACAAGTCCTTTCCTGATTTTATCACGGACCCAACTCGTTGCACCGACCCACGGTTCTACATATCCTCCGACTATCACACCGAGCTTTTCCTGCACTTCCTAGAACGGATGGGCAAGTCGCTGAAGAAGAATATATGCTCGCTCCCTGACTACGTCCTCAATTCCGAAGTGGAGGATTTGCCGGAGAAGATCGAAGAGAGCGGTATCCGTGGTGCGCTTGAACATGTGTGCAGATCGTGGGACAAGCATCTCATCGTGACGAAGCACCGGACCTCAGATGTACTTTCAGCCCTTGGTGATTTCTTGGGAGAGAAATTTGTCTTCTGGTTGGAGGTGTTGAGTGTCGTTGGTGCTGTGGGTGATGCCGCACGTGCGTTGAGTGCAGCTGTAAAATGGCTGAACGAGGTGTGTCTATAATGACAACTTGATTTCTCTGCCCCTCGGTACTCACCCAAAGCCAGATTCAGGTCTCTGAAGATGCCAACACTCTACTCGACACCACCACAGACTTCCTTCGCTTCGTGGCTGAATTCTTCGAGGTCATTAGCCAGTCAGCACCCCAAATCTATCACTCTGCACTCCTGCTCGCCCCTTATTCGTCGGTGGTTCGGAAACTGTATGGCCAACACATCCACCCACACGTGTCAAGGGTTGTGACTGGCATCCCTACCTCATGGGATTCATGCACGGCGAGCGCTGGAGCTGCTTCTGAAGTTGGTTGTGCTGTTTGGTCACCATGTGGTCGACTTGTCGCGGTTGGTATGGGGAATGTCGTAGAAGTTCGGGACTCAAGCATCCTAGAGAGATTATCCACCCTCAAGACTCCTGCCACCTTTTCTCCCGCCCATTCAATTTCCTTTTCTCTTGATGGGCGCCTGTTGGCCTGTCTCCAATGGGAGAGAGAACTCTTCCCATTACCTCAGAAATTGTGGCTCCATGTTTGGGACGTTCAGACAGGTGTGATGATCCGCTGTGTTCATGTCCACCACTCCGGGGAGATCACGTTCTCCGGCAATGGCAACCAAAGGGTTGTCAATCTCTTACACCATCACTCCTTTTCCAAACCATACCAATTCTACATATATGATGCACTCAAGGACACACAACCCAAGGCGGACCTCGTGCCATCGTTCGATCTCCGGCCGTATGCCCATTGGACCCGCAAAGACACTCTCCATTTTGCTACCAGCTTCAAAATTGATGGGCACGTTCTGATCGAGATCCGCGAGCTCCAACAGACCTCACATCCGCTCCCTGCGGTCGAGTCGTTCCGTGTGCCACTTCACAGTGGGGGGTTCTCCTTCTCCCCGGTTTCCTTCCATGCATCATTTGTCGCCGAGACGGATCTGGTCATACTAGATGTTCGGGACTCAAGGATCCTATTGGAGGTCAAGGCTGCTCAATCACCCTTCATCCCACCAGGGCACTTCTCTTCCGATGGGCGCTTTTTCATATGTAGAACAGAAGAACCACGAATTTTTGTTTGGGAGAATGGTTCTACTGGTTATGGGCCCTGGAGCAATCTCAGACCCCGGTTGTTGTTCAAGGGTCTCTCATTCTCGCCCACCATGTCCTCAATCTTGACTTGGGGCCCACAGGGGATCCAGGTGTTGAACCCTGGCAATCGATCTGCCTTTCTGTCTCCGAATGAGGCTGGGCACCATCACGGACGTCGTAACCATTTGGTCGCATATTCCGCAGATGGGGCCCTCACTGCAACGGCACGACACAAGGATCATGTCATCAAAGTCCTTGACAATCTTTCGGGCAGTCCATGCCGACTCATAGACACAGGGATGGAGATTTTGGACATCAAGATCGTTAACAACGCCATCTGCATGGCGAGCAGCTGTGGGCTTATTTGGTGGGATCTTGAAACCGGGGAGAGAGCACGCGGGGCTCAAGATATTATCGACAGTACCATGGTTATCGATCCCACAGCAAACCACTTGGCGTTATCCCATGATTGCTCCCAGGTTGCCTTTGTGGTTCCGACGACACAATCTTACATGCGGCTACGACGAGCTGTCCCGCCAACCGAAGTTTGCCTGTGGCGAGAAGGTCTCCCACCAACGAGAGTCGACCTGTGCGAACCTCAAATATTTGATACTGGTGATCTGGTCCCGGTCATCAACATCCAGTCCTCTCCTAACCAGCATGGATTATGGCTCCTCGTAACCATATTGACTCAGTCCCTTTGGGACAACACACCCTCGACCTTGTACCTTCCAGTGGAATTGGAGATTCTGGAGGATGGGAGTGTTAGGAAGGTGTCAAAGAGGTCATTTGGTAGCCCGTGGCCGTGGGTGAACCTTTTTTCTTGTGGATACGGTATTTGTATTGGGTCGCAGGAGTGGGTTGTGGATCCTGAGGGAAGAAAAGTCTTGTGGTTATCCCCCAGCTGGAGGGCGAAGAACGTGGAGGACGTGAGGTGGGATGGCAATTTCCTGGCCTTCTTGCATGGCCACCACCCAGACCCCATCATTATTCAGTTCCGTCCATGATTCCTTCTCTCGCATTTACATCCACCCCATCCATCATCTGTGCTGCATCTCTTCGAAGGCTGGTCACTGATGGCAATCTCACCACACACCCAATCCCACCACCATTATTCCCCTTCCTCCAATCTAGAATGCATTTTCCTCACTCCGGACTGTATTTCTTGCTTTCTTTATGTCCCGTATTACCGTTGCTTTGCACTGGTGCTGCACTACACTGAGATGCAATATGACTGTAGCTTGAATGATTTTGTTCCGTACTAATGTTCGAAGAGGCGGAATTGACGGCGCGGCGCCGGAATGGTCAACCTCATCGTCGAAGTTCAACCTCTCGCTACCATATCATCCTGAGGAGCAAGATTCGGGGTGGATAGATTGGTCGTTACAGTACACGGCTGGGGGGTTTGCGTCGATAAAAACATATAAGATAAGTGGCCATGGACAAATGTCAGTAATAAAGGTTGAGACAACAAATGCGAGTCAGTAACAAGGCAGGCGGACAGAAATTGGTGACACTTCAACGTTGTCAACGGTCACCGCGATGGTAGATCAATATGCAAGCGAAATGGGCGCCGTTCACGAGAAGCTCCGGGGTTGATCACATTGTCCTTGATGCGAGGCTCCGGTAACCATCGTCGTTTCCGCATTGCAGCGGCTTGGGCTTTTTGGCGTTGCGTCCTCTGACGGCCTTGGAGAGGCATTGCGCAGACTGTGGAGGATTGACTGGAGGATGGTGGCAAGTAGAATTTATCACACCTCCTGTTGGGCGGGGTTCGCATACACCTGGATAGCTATTACGTAAGTAGCGCGGGGACGTAGACTCGCTCTCCCCCCCGCGCTATACATCAAATTCACAAAAACCAACTCCAGTCCCGCAGAGCCGGTTTTGTTGAGAATCAGGTCATAGATGTCATCTTTGGGTGCGATGCGACAGTTGGGCCCGACATTAATATAGGCGTCCACGGGGACACAGCGAGGGGGTCGTGGAGGATCACAAGTGACTTCGACCACCACTGAGGACGAAAGGCCGGCCATCGGGGTTCCTAGCGTATTAATTGCAGACAGCGCATGAACTCTGGTGTTATCACATCGTCGGGGTCGCTGGAAACCGAGGAACCAGTCGAGGAACTTAGGGAGGCGGGACTGGGTGTAAGTCTCGAGTGGCTTGATTGACTGAGGGGAGAAGCGAGACTGGGAGGGGGGTCCTGCGGGCAACGTTGATACGGGGCACGGCGCACGTGGGGGTCGCCTATCACGGCCTGCTGCTCCTTTTTCTGTCCAGAACCCCTGCTCACTCGGGAGCGAGTTCACGTCCAAAAAAGTCAAAGAAAGCGTCCACATATGGCATGTGGGCCAGACTCAGACGTTACCGATCCATGGTTCAGTTAATGAGGTGAAATGAGAGTCAATTCGTTTGTTTCTGAGAAGAAGGGAAGGGTGTATCGAAACGGCAAAAATGAGTGGCCGTCGAAGCGAGGGTTATGATACAGGCGAAGCAGCACTGCAAAACACGTCGACAAAATCGGTGGTAGTGAGCAGAGCAGGATCAAGAAGACGCATGGGCAAGATGGGACATAAAGAGAGGGAGCTGGGCTTTCCATGCGTTTGCGCGACATGGAGGCGATGACGTGGTCCAACGCTTGGTGTAGTAGAGAGAAATCGAGTGCGAATCGGGTGGTGCGGCGAGGGAAGTATCGATATGAGTGGACGACGGAAGACGGAGGCTGAGTTCCGGTGGCGGTGCCGCCCAACAGCCACTCCCGTTACTCACGGTCCCGCGTCTGGCAATTGCCAGGAGGTCGAGTTCAGGACAAGCCTACTTACTGGTTGGCGTCCTTCAGCGAGTTCTGGCGCCAACGCGCCACGACCGCGGCACTCCCTGTCCTCATCTTAACACCCTAACCCTTGGACACTGAGATCTCTCAGAGTCTGTGTGCCCATCTGCCCCGCGACCGCGGGACTCAATACATATCGGCGCTCGTTTTGGCGCTGTCACGCAGTGGTACAAACAAACGCCTCGTGGTTTCGCCGCTGTATCTTGCGGATTGGCAACCCCTGTCCTTCCTCCCTTGAGATCACGCCCAGCAATCAGCAGAAACTCATGCGTAACCCATTCCGAGGAGCTTCGGGCTCGAGTGAGTGCTTTCGATTACACGCTGGCTTTAAGGGTTCTGACAATCAGCAGAGAAAGTGCAGAGGGTGGTAGACGGTGTCAAGATACTTGTGGACGTGGCATCGGAGTCGTCCGACTGGTTCCCTCCTCTCAAGTCAGCCCTTGGTGGTGTTAATGCGCTCATCAAACATTACGATGTCAGGTCGTTCTACGCCATTCTTGCCCACGACTGACGGTCTCCTAGCAATACAAAGATGTCAAGGAGAAGGCCGCACAACTCGTCCCATGGTTGAAGAAGTTGAAGGATAACCTCGCGTCCGTTGTAGATGGCGTCGACCCTGAGGAGCAGCAGCGACGTGCAGAGCTCTCTAGGTGACCTCCATCGTGCCCCCTCCATCATCACCCGATCTGATCTCGCGTTTAGCTCCTTGGAGGGGATCGAAAAGCGATCACAGAACTTGTTAGAGAAGAAAATGGCCTCAGGACTCCTCGACAAGGGGAAAGATTCTCAAGAAGTGGCTAACCTCGTTGAGGAACTCCGGACTGCAATCGTGTACTATCAGGTGAGTGGAGACCATGCGGCGTAAATCAGCGTTAACGCGAATGAGACAGTTGTCACAACAACAATCGATATATAATCGGATAGGAGAACTGACTGTAAGACTTCTCATCGATCGTGTCTTCGACCCCAATGCTGACGAAGCATCCACAAGTCTTCCTTTAATACGCTCCTGAAACTGCACCAGGTACGATTGTATGCGTCTACCGGAATACCTGTCTGATGCCCGGGCAGAAATCACCACTAACAAAGAGAAAGATCGAGGCTGTGTTTGCACGGTTGGATAGGCTGGGATCAGGGAGGGACGATGAGGATGTGGCCGATTCAATGCGACGGGCAGACTTGTTCATGTCTGTTACTTGGGCTCCTCCTGCATCGATCCTGTATTGACCCCTTTCTAGCACCCTCAATCGGATCAAGCACGAGCTTCAAGGGACACTGGATCGTGTCGAGACTGCAGGTTACTCGGAAAACGATGAGGACGTCCAGATTGTGTCTGAGCTCATGGATAGTGTTCGAGATGCTGCCATCGATTGTCAGGTCAGTGGTGATTTCGGGTCATCCCCACGGGCTCCTCACTCAGGCAACCGTTCAGACGGCGCACCAACAGGCCATATATGATCAGAATCTCAAACTGATTGTGAGTAGCTGAAGCGCATGCGTTTGGAGACGTCTGGCGGTTAAACAGGATCGAGGTCAGACCCCTTTCGAACGAAAATCGAGTTGAACTCACCCCCGTGTTTAAAGCCGACATGTCGGTTCTGAATAGTTGTCGTCGGGCCCATGGAGCAAGATATCGACACGGGAACCGAAACGGCTGCCTCAAGGGAGCCAGGGAGGGTGTGCTGGGTGAGATTGAGCGCTGGGCAGAGGATTTCGAAATGTCCCCAATCTTCTGGCTCAATGGACTCGCTGGGACGGGAAAGTCCACGATCGCCCAGACCATTGCCGAAAGGTTGTTCGCCGACAACCGTTTGGGTGCCTCGTTCTTTTGCTCGAGAAGCTTTGAGGGCCGCAGTAATCTCCAGCTCATCTTCCCAACGCTGGCATTCCAGCTCGCGCAGCAATACCCCGAGTTCCGATCCTCGCTTGTCCCTCTCCTGCAATCCAATTCAGACATTGACCACGAGTCGCCTCTAGACCAGATGCAGATGCTTCTGGTCGAACCGCTCAAGTCTGCGAACATCTCAACCGTCATCGTGATCGATGCCCTCGACGAGTGCAAGGATGATGAGCCAGAATCGGCCATCCTGCTCGTCTTGGGCAAGTCGGTTTCAGAGATTCCCGGAGTCAAATTCATCATCACCAGCCGACCGGAGGCGCGCATTACATCTGGGTTCCGTGGGCCGATCCTGAAGGATTCGACGGATGTCTTCATTCTTCATGAAGTTGAACCTCGCACTATTGACGACGACATTCGTCGCTTCTTCAAACACGAGCTGTCCGGGGTTGCACACCGATGCGGTTGGATCAAGGACTGGCCAACGGATGAGCAGCTCGACTCGCTGTGTCGGAGGGCTGCTGGTTTCTTCGTTTACGCTGTCGCGACGGTCAATTTCCTCAAGCACAAGTTCAAGCGTCCCTCGGACCAACTCAATACGATCATGGAATCTCCAGAGAGCACGACCCACGAAGGGAAGGCGAAACTGAAGGTGTACGACAGCCTCGATTCTCTCTACACCTCGATACTCCAGGAGGCATTCTGCGAAAACGGTGAAGGAGACGATGCGATGGTCCGTTCGGTCCTCAGCGCTGTGGTCCTCGTTACGAATCCCCTCTCACCATCTGCAATTGCCACATTGATGGGTTTCGAGTGCGATGTGGTCATACTACTCCTTGAGTCAATTCAATCGTTGCTGGTACTGCACGAGGATCCTGACCACCCCATCCAACCATTCCACAAGTCCTTCCATGATTTCATCAGGGACCCAGATCGTTGCACGGACTCACGATTCCACATATCCCCAGGCTATCATACCGATCTTTTCCTGCACTTCCTGGAATATATGGACGAGTCGCTAAAGAAGAACATGTGTGGGCTCCCCGACTACGTCCTCAATGCCGAGGTGAAGAATTTACCCAAGAGAATTGAGGAGAACGGTATCCGTGGTTTGCTTGAACATACGTGCAGATCATGGTACAAGCATCTTCTCGTGACAAAGCACCGGACCTCGGATGTACTTTCAGCCCTTCGTGATTTCTTGGGAGAGAAATTCGTCTTCTGGATAGGTGTTGAGTGTGCTCAGTGTTGTGGGTGATGCCGCCCGTGCGTTGAATGCAACTGTAGAATGGCTGAACGAGGTGTGTCTAAAATGACAACTTGATTTCTCGGCCGCCTGGTATTCACTCAAAGTCAGATTCAGGTCTCCAACGATACCAACACTCTTCTCAACACTACCAATGGCTGCCTTCGCTTCGTGACCGAATTCTTTGAGGTCATTAGCAAGTCCGCACCCCATATCTATCACTCCGCACTCCCACTTGTCCCTCGTTCGTCGACGGTCCGGAAACTGTATGGCCAACACATCCACTCGCCCATGCCAAGGATTGTGTCTGGTATCCCTGCGTCGTGGGATTCATGCACGACGAGCGTTGGGGCTACTTCTGGAGTTGGTCGTGCTGTTTGGTCACCATGTGGTCGTTTTGCCGCAGTTGGTATGGGGGCCGTCATTGAAGTTCGGGACTCAAGCACCCTAGAGAGATTATCCACCCTCAAGGCTCCTACCACCAATCTATATCCTGCCTGTTCAATTTCCTTTTCTCCAGATGGGCGCATATTGGGCTGTCTCCAACGGGAAAACCCTCCAGACAGACATCCCATCCTGAAGATGCTGAGATTGTGGCTCCATGTTTGGGATGTCCAGACGGGTGTGGTCATCGGCAGGATTGGTGTCTACAATCAGGGGGAGATTACATTCTCCACAAACAACAACCGAAGTGTTGTCAATTACATACCCTCTGGCCCCTTTTCCAAACTCCAAGTCTGCACATATGATCTACTCAAGGGCACGAAATCACCCAAGACAAAATTCCCATGGTCGAACAATCACCAGTTGGGTGCCCATTGGACCCACGAAGACTCTCTCCAGTTTGCTACCAGCTTCGAAATCGATGGGCACGTTCTGATCGAGATCCACGAGCTCCAACAGACCTCACATCCACTCCCTGTGGTCGAGTCGTTCCATCTGCCACTTCAGAGGGGAGAGTTCTCCTTCTCTTCGGTTTCCTTCCATGCATCATTTGTCACCAAGGCAGATCTGGTCATACTAGATGTTCGGGACTTGAGGATCCTATTGGAGGTCAAAGCAGCTCAATCACCCTTCATCCCACCAGGACACTTCTCTTCCGATGGACACTTTTTCGTATGTGGAACAGAAGAACCACGAATTTTTGTTTGGGAGAACGGTTCTACTGGTTATGGGCCCTGGAGCAATCTCAGACCCCGTTTGCTGTTCAAAGGGCTCTCATTCTCGCCCACCACATCCTCGATCTTGACTTGGGGCCAACAGGGGATCCAGGTGTTGAACCCTGACAATCAATCTGCCTTTCTGTCTCCCAGTGAGGCTGGGCACCATCACAGACATCATAACCATTTGGTTGCATATTCTGTGGATGGGGCCCTCACTGCGACAACACGGCAAAAGGATCATATCATCAAAATCCTTGACAATCTTTCGGGCAGTCCATGCCAACTCATAGACACGGGAATGGAAATTTTGGACATCAAGATTGTTGACAACACTATCTGTATGGCGAGTAGCTGTGGGCTTGTTTGGTGGGATCTTGAAACCGGAGGGAGAGTACATGGTGCTCAAGATGTTATCAACAAGACCACGGCTATCGATCCCACTGTAGGCCACTTAGCACTATCCCATGATTGCTCCCAGATTGCCTTTGCGGTTCAAAAAACGGATCTTTACCTGTGGCGAGAGGGTCTCCCACCGGTAAGAGTTTCCTTGCACAACTACGAAGCTCGTGCCAGCGATGAATCACTCAACATCATCAACATCCAATCCTCCCCTAACCGGCGTGGGCTGTGGCTCCTCGCGAGCACGTCGAGGACGCATTCCATACTCGGCTCACGGACCCGGTACTTTCCGGTGGAATTGGAGATACGGGAGGATCAGAACTTTAGGAACGTAACAAGGAGGTCATCGAACAGCCCGTGGCCATGGGCGAACCTTTTTTCTTGTGGATACAGGATCGGTGTTGGGTCGAAGGAGTGGGTTGTGGACCCTGAGGGAAGAAAAATCTTGTGGTTACCCCCCAGCTGGAGGGCAAAGAACGTAGAGGATGTGAGGTGGAATGGTAATTCATCAGAAAACGTGCAAAATGCTTATTCTTCGGTTATTCGACACTTATGACACTTATTCTCGTAAAATAATCCAGGTCCAGGTTTTGACGTCTTGGAAGGGTCCAAATGGCAGGGGATTTCGTAAGAATAAGGTCGAATAAGCAGAATAAGTAAATAAGACGATGCCCCGTTTACTGATGTTTCCTGGCCTTTTTGCATGCCCACCACCCGGACCCCATCATTATTCAGTTCTGCCCATGATTCCTTCTCTCCCATTCACATCCACCCCATCTGCCATCCGTGCTGCATCTCTCCGAAGGCCGGTCACCAATGGCGATTTCATCATACATCCAATCACGCTACCGCTATTTCCATTTCTCCAATCTAGAGAGTATTTTTCTCACTTCGGACTGTATTTCTTGCTTTCTTCGTACCCCGTATTACCGTTGCTTTGTACTGGTATTGTACTACACTGGGATACAATGCAACTGTAGCTTAAATGATTCTGTTCTGTACTAATGTTTGGAGAGGCGGATTTTGCGGCGCGGCGCCGGAACGGCCAGCCTCATCGAATTTTCTCTCGCTGCCATCAATCCCAAGGAGTGAGACCAGATCCATTGCGCCACATTAGTATTGAATGAAGCGGGTATGCGCACGTCAACGTTAGGTACTACGATTTACAAGTATCAACGCCATTCGTCCAGCAACGAACGGTATCCGCATGATTGGCAGGAATCTTGGGGTGGCAAATCGGGTGAACTATTGTACGAACCGAACTAACCGCGAGGGGTGGTCTACCCAAGGCGCTAACAGAAAACTCCGAAACCTCCAAGGCGGCAGCCAGTCGAACTTCGAAGATCTTCCGGGGCTGCTGGGTTGCTCGATCGTGACGTCTGCTTTCTATGTCGTCGTACACGATGATTCTCATTTGTCTACTGCTGCTCGCTATTCTTGACACAGCCGGCTGCATAATCTAACCGTCATCGTCCTCATCATTCCAGTGGTCGTCCCAACCACGGCTCCTTTCCACCGCTCGCTGCCAACGGACCCACCGCTTCTTCCTTTCTCCAGCATCCAACCTCGAAACAAAGTCCGTGTGACCCTTGGTGTTGACATCTGCCAGAGTCTCTTGTTTGTTTACATCCCAACCAAATAGCCTGATCGCTGATCCAGCCAACAATGCGGACCCCAGCGCGGTCGATCTTGTAGAGACAAGCTAAGTGACAACGAGCATGTTGACGAAAACCCGCAGACTCACTCCCGCATCTCCGGGCGCATCACTGCAAATCCTCCCAGGTCCGCAAGGATTTGCATGGCGACGTCACCGTTCGTCATCCCGCCGTCTACCTTGACTTGTTTTAGGTCTGCCCCGGCATCAGACTGCATGCACTCCAGGATTGCATATGTTTGGAAGGCGGTGGCTTCCAATGTCGCCCGAGCTATATGTGCTGGTGTCGTATATTCGGTAAGGCCGATCAACATCCCAGCTGCAGCCGGGTCCCAATATGGTGCGAGCAACCCAGAGAACGCGGTGACGAAATATACACCACCTGTGGTGTCTACAGAAGCCGCGAGGGTATTGATATCTGCGGAGCTCTTGATCATGTACATAGAATCACGGAGCCTGCCGCGCCTTAGCCATTGGAGCCCACGTGAATCCTAAAAGTTATCCCTTACCACTTGATAGCGCTGCCGGCCACCGCAACTAAGGGGAAGTTGAGCGGGGAATACATTCAATAACTGATGTTGTAACGTACTACTCCCTTCCAAGGCATACACCGGCTTCGAATCTGGTCCTGCCTGATAACCAACCTATTCGGAAATCAGAATGGACCGACCGCTGCGGTAGGAAGGACGTACCGTGGTGAGTAGTCCATTGTCACTCTTCACGACGTCGTTCCCCGTGTTGAACAGTAGGAATGCACCGGTTCCGAATGTGCACTTGGCCTCTCCTTGGTGAAAACATTTGTTCCCCACAAGTGCGCCTTGTTGGTCACCGATCAAGCCACCAATCTTAACACCCTTGAGCGACCCGTGTTCAACCTCTCCGTACACTTGAGAGGAAGATACGATCTTGGGAAGTACGGATGGTTTTATGCGGAAGAACCTTAGCAGCACCGGGTCCCATTGCAAGGTCTTGATGTTCATCAACAACGTTCGAGAGGCGTTTGAGACTTCCGTTACATGCAACTTCCTGTCTGTCAAACGCTTTAACGAGCGTTTAGAGGATCTCAAAATGAGAAGGGAAAGAGCGCACATAAACGATCCACGACTCGACGGTGCCAAACAGGAGGTCGTCGTCTTCGTGAGCTCTGTGCACAGCTTCGTGATGGTCAATTAGCCAGCGTAGCTTTACACCGGAGAAATACGTAGAAAGTTTCAATCCAGTCCTGGTAGTTCCTGGTTAGCACCTGCGATGGTATGGTTTCCCGAAAGGAGAGTCACAAGGTTTGGAGTTGATCCGTAGCCTCTTTCCCAGTTACGACACACCCGGGCTCAAGTTCGAGGCCAACATTGTTCAATGCGTTGATGAGGTGAGCAACAGTGTGCTTCGTCCGTGAATCTGCCCATACGATGGCCTTGGCCAGTGGTTTCCCGGTCCGACGGCTCCACGCGACGGTAGTTTCACGTTGATTCGTTATCCCTGCGATTGATTACCTATCTCCCGGAATCGCCCAAACAGACCCCAGACGTACCTATGACCCTGATACTGCTTTTTGGATAACCGGCGGCCTCGACGCTCTTCACGGCCCCGTCGATACAATCTTCGCATGCTTGAATTATCTGGTCGGGATCATGCTCGTGCCACCTATAACCCCGTCGTACGCCTCTGTGTACTACAGCAAGGCTTAAGTTGGGCTCACCCAGGTTCAGGGTGGTATTGAGGGAATTCGATCTGGTGCTGAGCTACAATGTTGGCGTAGCGATCGAAGACAATGAACCGAGTCGAGCTGAAAAACTATGAGCCACCGATGTTCTCAATGATTTCGTAACCGCGTACGTGGTTCCGCAGTCCAAAGATCCCACGAACTCTTGAGACATGGTGGTCGAACTCCAAGCTTCAGTGGCCGAACAGACCGACGATCGGTCCTTGGGAAACCGGGCGCAATGCACTCGGGCTCTGGGACAACAATCCAGCTCAAGACCAAAAACCCGACACACCCTGGGAATGGTCACGTGAATGGAAACCTCTCCAAGTCCGACTCTGGGACAATTTCAAAGAAATACGGATTTCCCTCAAGGTCTACCCAGCCCACATCTCCTTAACAGACACCATCTCGCTGTCCGAAGGTTGTCGCTCAGCTCTAACACGCGGAACCACGGCGGTTCGAGTAAGCCACCGTCTCGTTCGCGCCCAATCCTCTCACGGAGTTCAATGCATGGTCAGATGTAGATCGGATGGAGAAGCAGCAGGTCATCATCCCAATCGCGCTCCCAGCCTTGAGAGACCGAAGTGTCAAGGGCTCGGGTCTCGATACCACCAAAGCCATTGAACTATCCTTTGTCTCAGCGAAGCCATGTGCTCTTGCAACGTGGGGTTTCACTCCTCACCTCGAGGATATCCCCTCACCTCCACGGGACCAGCAAAGGGCTCCGCTTCGAGGCGCCTTTATTGGATGTGAAGACGGAAGCGTGTATCTTTTGCACCCTAAGCCGGGGGTCAAAACCGACCTTATCAGTCCTGCTCAATTCAACTTTGAACTTGCAGACACACTGCTACATACCCGACCATCCACTCCTTCTGGGACCTCTCACCTCGGTTGGAATTCGTCTGCCTTTAGTTCTCAATCGTCGCTGAAATCGACTGCGAATCCCTTCCACCTCTCCAAGTCCCGAATTGTCTCTGGTGTGACGGCAGAGGCTGTAGAAGCACCCAAGAACTACGTCGATTTCGACGAAGAGCAGGAGAAGTTGAAGGGTCTGTTGAAACACAAGGGCCCCGTAAAGGAGAGACATTTCGCGGATGGGGTGTTTCCCTCCGAAAACAATCCGACCGACCAGCATCCAGTCTCACCCTTGACCCCCACTACCACAGGAGTACTGTCACGGAAATCAACCAAGAAAAAGTCCGAGAGCCGCGTTCACTCATCCACTCACTCCAGAACGCCCTCCCACCCAATCAACTCAACTTCTATGCAAACTTCCCCTGTGATTCCTCCCCGACTACATATTTCCGGGGCCATCTACTCGCTATGCCTGCGCTCCCACACATTTCCATCGCGGTTCGGCCCGGGAAAGGCAATCTCGCAACTCCTCATGGGCGAATCCCAACAATACGTGGTCTGCCTCCAAGAGAATGGGTATATACATCAACGTTGCATCCCGGATGCAGTTCTGACAACTTGAGTTAGGGATATTTCCATTCTGTCCACCACCGATGGGTCTTGTCACGTATCAGCCAGACCGGATTCACCGGTCTTGGTGCCACCCCCCGGAACAGTGGACCATCGTACGCTTCATTGCGCTTGGACGTGGAAATGCCTTCACCTGGTGAAAACCCAGAATGTGAGCACAACCCCGGCCCCGTCACTTAATTCTCTGCTCTTATATCCTTCAAAGACCACGTTCATCGTATCGCTAGCAGCGTCAGACTCCGTCTCATTCAGGAGAGATTCTTTGGAGAGCGACCTTCAGGACCATACTCGTATTTCGGTACATACCTTCACTCCTGATCCCTCTGATGAACCCAAGCTGGAGAAGGTCGGAGAATGGCGCGTTGACGGATGCGTGGGAGGTGTGTCGTGTCATAAACACGGCAACGGTGGGTCAAGAGATTTTAAGATAAATCGAGTCTAATTACCGCGGATCAGACTCATTCGTGCTCGCGTATGTTGATTCTCTTCAGCGTATGATGTCGCACACTGTCCGTCTAGTTACCACCGCCGTTCCACAACCGCCTCTTTCCCGGCGGCCATCACGCAGTGGTGTCATCAGCCTGCCCAACCCCTTCAAAGCCCTGAGGACAACACACCTGGGGGCACCTGACACGGTTGAAATTACGGAACTAGCTGGACGTGTCGAAGTCGATACCCAAGTCGAGTTGGGTGTGGTCCCCGCAGAGGGTACTATAATAGCGAATAAGACCATCCTGACAAATGATGGAAGACGCGTAATCTTTTGGGCAGAATCAGGGCTTACTGTAGGTACTTCCGAAGACGATGGCGGCGACGGATATCCGTTAATCGGTTTCAGGTGGTTCAAACACAACCCGGTGGTCTGAGGGAGATTTGGTCAACAAAGATGTCTCCCGTCGATGCCGGGTGGATCGATAGTAGTTCATTCATACTAGCCTATCCGGTGAGGACCGCTTTCATTCTAGTAATACATCTAATAATTCTTTCAAACTAGAGAAATTGCGAACTTTACAATTTGTCCACAGTTGATGCGGATGGCGTCCCCGCACCTGGAGATACCCCAACCACCAATATCGCATGCAACCTCATACGCTCCAACTCTTTACCGGGTACCGAGACCATGATGTTCACATCCGCAGGAGATCTGGTTTCGACGAAAAGCCCCAGGTCGTCGCTGAGATCAGTGGACTTGACCATCTTACCGAAGTTCGGCGAAATTGAATTTTCTCCACGTTACCATTTATTATGCGAAATAAACTCTCCGATAGCTCCAGCTGAAGTGCACGCTTCAGCATCGTTGGTCTTAGACGTCGATTCCATCGTGATCGGATATAGTAAGTCTCAACAATCTGCCATTCACGGTTTACTTAGAACGCCCAAGGTGACGGGTACCTCCACAACACATCACTCTCTCGCCTATGTTCCTCTTCCCCCGCAAAAACGATCTCTGATGTACCTCTTCATGGCCCCATAACCACCTTATTCCCCGTCGAGAACGAACGGACTAAAGAAAAATTGATCGTTGGAGGAGCAGACGACGGCAGTATAGCGTTTTGGTCCGCAGAGTAAGCATCTGGTTTATGCGACAGTGGTCGAGTTTCTTGACGTTTTCACAAGGACCCTGAAGATATGCGCACGTTGGATTTTGTTCAATACCCCTCTTGCTCATGTAATCCGTACCAAGGGAGACGCTGTGGTGAGGTTGAAAGGATCTCTGTTGTGCGTTGCCCAGGATGGTACCATCGGGATCATCGACATCGATGGCTTCCAACTGTATGCACATTTCTGTACCCCCTTCTCTCTTTCTCTCACACAACAGTCACTCACACGTAGCACGTATCTTATCCCGACCTCGATGAGCCCCCTCGTTAGGGTTTGTATTGGCGGAGACAACTTATTACTGATCTACGGAGACCGCCACGCACGGCTCTGGGATGTGAAGACCCAGGAGTTCTGGAGGGCAATGACCGTTGATAAAGCCGATGAACTGATTGGCCAAGGCGGTTGGGCTGAATGGTACGTCACGCATCACCTAGCGCACCTGCCTTTCCAACGATACCCTTAGGTGTCTCGACAAACCGCCGGACAAGACCCTCGTGCTTTCTGGTTTCAATACACCTCTAAATACCCTTGATTCAGGTATGTAATAATTGGGGAGGTGCCCTAAGCTTCGCTGATCGAGTGCAGCTACGGCGTTTAACCTAAATCTCGCCGCGTTCCTCGTGAGGTTCCGTCCAGAAATGGGACAATCCACAGTACAACTTCCAGAATCAGAGAAACTAGAAATCAGCACTGTCCTCTCGATCTTACTGACTTGGGGCCTGAATGAAGGCATCGATGAGATCTGCAAGGGGAGTCTAACCATAGTCCCACCTGCCGATGTCGGAGTTGGGTTTTCAAGGTCATTCCTCGGTAGACTGTTGGCCTGTATTCACACTAACCATGGCCCAAAGATCTGGTTCGACTTCCTTGTATACGGGCTATGATCCTGCTAGCGGATGGAGGGTGTCGCCTGAACAGTCCGCCAGCCGGGCCTTAGCAATACTGACATGCTTGCAAGTCCTGTCAAGGGACGTCAGTGAGTACCCTGATAGCTTGTTGTCAACGGGTGACATAAACCTTTACACTCCACCAGATCTCAGCCAAGACGTGGAGGTCGTGTCTGCATTTTATGCCGCTTCGCTTGGGGATTTAGTGGGAGAGGCTTACCATAGCCCTAGCCTTTCTTCCTTGGCGATCGCATGGGTGTGTTACCCAGGTGCGCATCCCGTATTTCGTATCTCCACGAAACTTCATCCCATTCAGTAGATGAGTTCAGGGAACCAGCGAAGTTACTGTTTAATGCTGGGCTCGCCCGTTTCACAGACCAAGAGGTAGCAGGATTGGCCGAGTCATGGCAACACAAACGTATGCATTCTCCGCCCTTCCGTTTGCCGAGGGCTGACGAGGTACAAGTTCCATGCCTACAACCTGACGTCGAGAAGCCATCACTCACTTCGGTGGTGGCTGTATTCATCTGTGGCTCGATAGCCGTGGAGAAATATAGCTCGCTATCACTAAGGTCTGTGCAGAGGTTCTGCTTTCGGTACTAGGGGGAATGTTAACGTCGCCGCGAAAGCTGCCTAACTGACACATCGAAGTCTATTTCGATGTACCTCAACGATGACAGACCCATCTGTAAGATCCTCGCAATAGATCTTTGCTCCAGAGGTTTCGATACCTGGCAATCATACGTCGACGTCATGGAGCTCCTACGGTCCCTGTTCACCCTTGCGACACATACAAAGAAAGACGGGATCACGACGTTGAACGTGGGTGCTGTGGCGAGGAGCGCGGTTCTGCAGATCGCGTCGGATAACACCCCACTGGTTATGACAACACTTTCGATGGATATTTTGCATGTCACGGATATACAGCAGAGGAAATCGTTGATGCAGATGCTAGCATTCTTGATTCGAAAGGTGGGCGACCGCCCGAATGTGGTTTAGCGTCGCTGATCCGAGGTCATCCCAGCGTCCATTGGTAATCCAACCAAATCTTCCGCGTTTGATCGAAGCAGTGGTGAAATCCCTTGATCCGAATTCTTCAAACAACCGTGAAGCAACCATTGACGCTGCCACGGAGATCCTCGTATATGTCGTTCAAACGTCAGTCTACTGGCGGTGGCCCCTTTAGAGAACTGACAAATACTGCTTACAGCTTCCCAACTGTCGACTTCCACATGAATACCCAACGTCTCGCGGTGGGCACGTCCGAAGGAGCGATCATCATGTTTGACCTCAAGACTGCTACTCGCCTTTACGTTCTCGAAAGTCACAAACAGCAATTGGCTGCTTGCAGTTTCTCTCCTGACGGCAGAAGGTTGATCACTGTCTCGTTGGACGAAAACGTAGTGTTGGTGTGGAAGGTGGGGTCGAGCTTCTCGAGCTTCTTCAACCCTGGTGCGCCCCCCAGGCAAGGTCACGGAGATGGGGAGCCATTTAAAACTTGGGAATTTAACGTTGGCGATGCAGGTGCGGAGTGACCCCGCTTGTGCACGGATCCGTTTGCTGATGACTAGGACCCAATAGTAAAACTGACTCCGGCAGAAACCTTAGTTGAACTCAAAACAGAATGGGTAGGTAACAGGAGCGTGAAGCTGATGATCCGTGACGTTACGATGACTTTCAGTACTTGAGGTGGCAGATCTGTCAATTACCTGTATTCCTACACGATTTCGAACTTTATTTCCATGTACATATTCAATCGTCCGAACGACCGTCGCCAGAAAAACTCATCGACCGAGGCAACGCCAAAATGGAATGAGAAGGCACAGGGAAAAAAAAAAAAAAAACGCCGGCGACGCTAAAGTAGATTGAAGATCTAGATGACAGCGTAACGTAAGTCGGAAAGAAGAATGAAATAAAAGAAAAGAGAGTGGCCAGAGTTCGTGGGGGCGATGAGGGAGGGGAATGGGAACCGAGGGAACTTTGTAACAGGTCGTTAAAAGTGGAATAAAAGATCGTTCCGAAGGGAGGTAATGAGGTTGGCGATCGCTTGGGATGGGAATCGCATGCGAAGTAGCAGACGTGATGAGGTGGGGATGGACGAAGAGAGGGTAGCCGTGTGGGGAGCGGTATGCAAAAAAGAACCAGAAGGTACATCCAGAACGAAAAGAAAAGAGAGTGAGCGATGAGAGAAGGCGAACGTAAGGATCCTGTGTCTCTGGGGGTTATTTCCGCCGTTGTTGTTGTTGCCACATCGCCAACGGGGATTCGTCCTCGCCTCTCTGTGCAGGGTTCATGACCGCATGAGCACTTGTTCCCTTCCTGAGTCTCCCATTCGGTTGGTGTTGAAACCCAGGGTTCCCGCCCATCTGCGGCTGGGTGGCATTGGCAGAGAGGGATCTCGAGGGTGTACGACCAACTACGGCCTTTTCCATCATTGGATTCTGGCCGTACGAGATCTGGGGCGGTGACTTGGACCTCCTTGGGCCAGCCTGCGAAGAAAAGTTCGGAGGTCGGATTAAGATACAAAAGCGTGTTCTGCGTAAAACGAAACCGCACCTGGTTATTCCACTGGCTCTGGTCCGGGTTCATTGGTGGCATCGCTCCCGGCGGCAACTGGGGTGATGACGTCCTTTGAGATGGATTGTTTGTTCCCTGAGGGTTACCAGGGTTATAATACATCGAGTTGTTTGCCATCTGTGGTTGTGGCTGGGCAGGTTGTGGAGAAGGGTTGTACGACATCGGTCCTGGTCGGTTCTGGGGTTGGTTTCTTGGGTCGTATCCTCCGTACTCTTGCTCCATCACTCGATGCTGCATCTCGTATTGGGGTCCGCGAACCGGCATCTCCGCCTTCCTCTGTCCAGGCGGACCAGGCGCTGGCTTCGTCAACGGTCCTCGTTTCTGTTCGCGCCTCTGGGCTTGTTGTTGCTGTTGAGCCTGTAACTCCTTTTCTCTCTCCCGTTCCTTCTCCCACTCCTTCTCAGCTTCAATCCTCTCCCTCTCCGCCTTTTCTCTGTCCTCCTGTTCATTCCCCTCCTTTTCCAGATTAGGATGAGTGTCCTCTCCGCCCTGAGGATGTTGCCCTGTTTCTTGTTGTTGTTGCTGGTGCTGCTGCTGTGATTCCTTTGGTTGGTTCTGGTTCTGACCCGCTCCATTCGTCTGACCCTTATTATTGATGACGCCAAGGTACCAGAACATGAGGTTCGATATGAGCACCTGCTCGTAGAGCGGCCGTCGTGGATTCGCCAGCTTAATGTGACTGAGTCTGTAAATGGCCCTTTCGACGTGGATGGGGTATCGTGCATAAGGTCCGCCCGCTTGAGGAGTTGGGGAGGGCGCACGAGACTTGGATTTGGAAGCTCCCAAGAGAGCTGCGGCAGTCTCCCTCCCAGATCCGGACCCCAAGCCAGTACCAGTGTATTCTTCCTGTTTCTTCTTCGAGCCTCCGAAGAGCGAACCCAAAAATGAGCTGTCTTTCTCCTTCTCCTTTTCCTTAGACCCTTTCTTCCCCTTCTCGCCACCCCATCCAAAGAAACCCCCTTTCTTGCCCTTCTCCTTTTCCTTGCGGTCTTGCGGTGGGGGAGGCGACGATGTGGGTGTGGTATGGTGTGATTCGGGTGAGCGTTGTGGGACTTCAACGAGGGTCACTGAAGAAGCACCCGGAGATGGTGTCCGTGAGGGGTACTGGGGTTCGTTCGTAGGAGCCAGTTGGTGTTGTGGTTGGGGGTGATGCAAAGTAGGTGCCGGGGGGATCGGGATATTATGCGGTTGTATACGAGAAGGGTATTGCGGCTCAAATTCAGTGACCGAAGGCGGGGAAGGAGACCCTTCATCTGGTGGAGGCTGGGATACCAACACTGGAACTGTGTCTGCAGGGTCATCCGCGGCATATGCGTCATAGATAAATGTTTCGTCGCTGAATGACTCTGGTCGCGCCGTTGCTGTTGTAGGGGCTCCCGGTCCATTGAGTCCAAGAAGCCTGGGGTCGGGGTCTTGTGGGGGCGTTTCTTGGTCTGGATGCGTGTTGGGAGAGCCGTCGCGGGGATTGGATATACGACGGGACCGACTCGTCTGGAATCTGTGTGCGCCTTCACCAGTCTGACCAGGCTTTCGAATCTTGGTCCTGGCCGATCTGCGAAGGATTTGGCCTGGTTTAGGGACTATAATCGGTGCGTCGGCTTCGTCCCCCAGATCAGGCATATCCATTTGATCAATTACTAAATTACACATCGCAGAGTTTTAGTCAAACGACGGAAGACAAGGTGCATAGAAGGGGATAGGGTGGCCGGTAGCAATGGGGAAGACGTACCGGATGGTGACATGTTAAAGCTGAGGCTCCTTCGCAATACACTTCTGAGTTTTGAGGGATCATCGGACTGGGATGCCTCTTCCGCAAGCTCGTCAAGTTTCTGGAGATCACTGATAGAGAGTTGTGGCCCGACGTTGTAATAGCTGCTCCTGTTCCTCCGGAGAGGCACGATGTGACTTTCATTCTCCACCCCATCGTTCACAGAGGGCTTGTACTCTCTGTTAAGCATCGACTTCTTCCTGCCCAGGCCGCCTGACGATATGGAGAACGAACGATCGAGTGGGCTTGAACCGTCAGCCGGGGTCCTAGTGTGCTCCTTGATGAATGCTCTGAACTCTGCGGGGTCAATTTCCGGATGGAGGCGTGCAGGGACCCAAAAGAGAGAGGAGGGATCACCGCCATCGGAACCGTCGTCGTGGTCGTCGGCGCTGGAGCCTGATTCCTCTGCGGAGGAGCTTGAGCTGGAGGATGCCTGGGTTGGATCCCAATAGTTGAGTTGAGCTGCGCTGAGGGCGGACTGGTTTGGGAGGTCGGGATCGAGGACGAGTGCACCGGGTCCGCCTGCAGTAGAGCGTCTCCTAATGTCTCGGAGATTCTCGACCTCGCGCTGGATCTCGAATTGAGAGGGTTGCATTCCGACAGAACATACACCCCAACGTCGCCGTCGTCGGGGAGAGAAAGAGTGAGTGGAAAGAGAGACGAGAGGCTGTAACAAGTCCGGAAAAGGAAAGCACGACCTCGAGCCGACCGTCGTCAAAAAACATGTCCGCACAAATTGGCTCAGTATTCCTGGGAGATGTACAGAGACAACGCATTCTATCCCCTACGCCGCCCTCCAGCCCAGACCCGGCATCATCCAAGAAGTTCGTGCCAACGAAACAGCCATCGACGTTGCAAACATCCCCAGCAATCACTCCGGAACTCTCGCTCGAACTCAGGCTCAGATGGCTCGAGGCCCTCCTCTACGGCGTGAAGCAAAAGGACAAGCCCCTTGCAAAGGGCGAAACCCTCCTCAGGAATGCCCAGCAAGTCCAGAAGAGGCTCGATGACCTCGTCCAGAACAACGACAGTCTCAGAAAGTTCATGGACCAATGTGCGTGTCCCATCCACATCGCCCCCATCCGTGATACATCTGACCGTTTCTACCCGGGCAGACGACCAGTATGCCCATCTCCTGACACTCTCGGGCATTATTCCAAGTGTCCTGCCCTCCTACGACAACATGACCCCGTCCGAGTTCGAAACTTTCCTTCAGGAGATGGAACCAGACATCCGAGCCGCAGACCGCGATATGCGCGAAATCGAGGCACTGGACCATAAGGGCGTCGCCGCGGTCGGGAAGCTGACGAGTGCGCGTCCCGCCCTTCGCTCGTGTCAAACCCACTCATGCCGTCAGCCCCGCAGACTATCAAACCCTCCGACCACGCATCGAAGCACTTCATGACGCCCATAAACAAGACATCGAGCTCGCCGCATCCCTGGAAAAACGGACTGCAGCTCTCATAAAACAGTATGGAATGCATGTAAGTCGCCGCAAACCGAGAACTTCACTCGATCTCCGAGTTGGCGCCTTTGGACCCTTACCGAGCTCCTTCCTCCTACAGGTTGGCGCATTGTCTGAGCTGTTTGTCGCGTGGGATGACGCGATTCGCGAAGCTGAGGATCAGGTAGCCAAGCTGGAACGTGACCAGGCTGAAAGGCGCAGGCTGGGATACGAGTGAACCTCCGTGGCCGCCAATCCTCTGGCGCGATTGGGTCACCGGCGCCTGACTTGCACTTTGCATCCGCGAACCGGTCCCGCCCTGCCTATGCATCCGCTGCAACCTGGCAGATCACCGGATCGTCACCCCACCTGCTATCCCTGTCCGCGTCCTCGATACCAGACTCCCATCCCTCTTGCCCAATCAATCGCTAAGCGACGGCCCATCATCGCTTTTCCGACCTTACTTGGTGACTCCGACGCGGAGATCATTGGCACCTGATCCCGATCAGCAAGACCCTCCCCGCCTCGTCTGGCGGGGCTTCTCCCGGCCGCCCCTCGGAGTTTTCCGAGAGATATTGGTTTTCTCAGTAGCGAAATGGACGCATTGAGAAGGAGAACAGTACTGTAAATCTCTTGTTTGTTCTTCGATTCTATGTAGGAAATCCTAAGAGTGCCCGTGCCCTACCACTGCACCGAGGAGCGGTGGGGAGAACATCCCCCACACAATAAATGCCAATCGCGTCTTCACGCTGATATCATCGTCGTGAGGCGATGCACTCGTGTTGCCGGAGGGAACTGGCTGGAGAACAGTGGCAACATAGAGGAAACTTCCTCCCTTAGAAAGTGAATGTTCAGTCAAAGACCACCGGGAACTAACGGGGTGGCATACAGAAACAAGCATCGCAATCCCTGTCCAGTTATTCTTGCCTCCATCTGCGGACTGGAAGAACCACAGGAAAAGGTAAGTGAGGGCTGCACCGGTGGGTGTGGAGGCGCTGAATATCGCGAGGAATTTTTTGCAATCTGTTCGATTTACCCCACTTGCCAACAAAGAGATCGTCAGGGCAAGCGCAGTGGGTGCTATAGGCCATTCAAATCAGAACGAGCCGGTCATACGGCAGACATGTGTAGCCATCACACCTTTATGGATTATGAGAGCGACAAAGATAACCAACGACAGCTGTTGTGACCCTGCACCAGAAACGATCGAGGATCCCAGAGCAAGCCCATCGGACAGCGCATGTAAGACTAATCCCAAGGTTAAAGTGAAACCCTTTCCCGAGACCCGGATATTGTGCCCATCCCCAGTGATAGTCCTGGGTGTACCAGGGCGTTGTGCACCGGTAGAAATAGATCTTGGTGTCGTGGGACGGGGCGATCGTACAGACTCTCCCTCCAATTCACCCAGTTCTAGATCCGCATCAAACTCGACGGTAGAAGCTTTTGGAGAAAGCGAGCTAGAGTCAGGTATGTGTGGTCCAGAGTGAGAATGAGCGCCGGGCAGGAGCTGTTCAATAACGAGCATGAACGTAAATCCGGCGAGGAGAGAAATCGCGACTGTCATCGTAGGGAAGTGCGTGTGTTCTGAAGAGCCTTCTGATTCGCTTGCTTCTACGATTGCTTCTATGCCTCTGGAATATTCACATTAAGAAGGGATATCGCTGAGCGGATTGGAGAAAGCGCACTCGGGGATGATGATTCCCAACCCTGCGCCTAGGAGCAGCCCTGATCCTAGGGCGGACAGCCTGGACATCGATGACCCTGCAGCAAGTCAGCGAAACTGCATATCTTCGTTCAGCTGACAACAACTGACTTGAAAACACGAAGAACAAGGGCAGCATCCCAATCGCAAACGACGATGCACCCAAGAGTGCAGTCATGACGACCAACGTCGTGAGTCCGGACATGTTATCACCACTTTGTGCTCGAGGTCGTTTGGCCGGTCGTCTGAGTCGGATTCTTGTTTGTCGTTGTCGGTTTAGAGTTCATAACCAAACCCCGGCTGGCGATCGCAGCCACTTCCGAGGCGAAGGAGGGGGACGCGTCGGGCATCGCGGCGCCTGCGAAAACAAAACCACCCCCGAACCCAACCCCAACCAAAGGACGCACGCCCTCTTCGTCCTCTTCCACCCTCAGCGACCGATGTCCGGAGTCAAGCGCAGTCTGCGTATCTTCGCTCTCCCCCTCTCCAAGCAGAGTGTTACGAATATCACCGGGACCGGGAAGGGCAGAGCCGTCCTCAACACCTATTATCACTTCGTAACCACTTCGCCTTCGGAGGCTGACCAGGGGAAACAGAGCCTGATCTCGAAGGCAACGGACAAGGCGACGGGCATTTGGGCTGATTGGGGAAAGGCCGAGCCAGGCACTTGGAAGGTACTTCTCGTCGCCCCTCTTGCATACTGAAAAGGACTAACCCTCCCTGTAGATCAAGGTGTTCAACTACGGAGAACGTCTGATAGACAGGCTTGATTTCGAGGAGCTGGCACTGAAGAGTTTAGACCCCTCGCTTGGCCCGAAAATCACCAGCCCCCGCACTGCAGGAAAAGATGTGCAGCAGCCCGAGGTTTGCCCTTACCTTTGGCCACCCGCCTTGAAGCTGACCTCGCCCACGTCTCAGATTCCACTAATTTATCCACAGCATATAATCACATCTCCATTGCTTAATCTTCAGACACTAGTCGATAAGAGGGCGCCAAGGCATAAGCGCGGCGCGTGGTTCTGGCTCCTGGTGTCACCGTTGACTACTCCCTTCATGCTTATACGTATGTCCCCGAATTCACGCTTCACGCTCAGTCCGATAACGAACGCGGGGGCCTGTAGCCGTCATTCCCAACCTACCATTCTTTTTCTGCATCTGGCGGAGCTGGCACCACTTTAGAGGTAGTGCGAAAAGCGATGTCTGACGTTCAGGCATGTTGCTGACCACACTCTACAGCGTACAAAGCGTCCCAATATCTTCAAGACCTCCTCAACCGCGGGGCGATTTCCCCACAGTCAGACCCCCAACTTGATCAGATATACTCCTCTTTCTCCGCATCGAACACTTCGGACTCTCGGGAGGCTGCTACTCCAGAGACTCACGAACCCGAGTCTTCTGATGCTGACGCTATGTTACTGAGCGCCAACGACGTGCCAAAGATCCAACACACTTTTAAGTTACCAAAATCCTTCACGGCGGACCTGCATCGAGCTCTGGCTCAGACGAGTTTAAGGATCAACAAACATAGAGAAGAAGCGACGGCTTCGGAAAGGAAGTCATGACCTCGTCCAGAGGATGGAAGGATAGTGCTTTATCTGTGTTGTGTGTTGTGTATCTGTTAATTATATACGTCCTCACCCTTCATTCACACAAAGTCCTCTGTTTTTCGCGTGCAGACTGTACACTACCAACTTACTATCACCATCTTTCGCGGTAGTTCTGCGTTTTCGGTGTGTCCAGTGGCAAGAATTCATAGCTGCTCCACAGGAGATCACTGAACAGACGAGAAGGTGATCCGTAAGAAACTAGGATTCCCGTCCCTCCCGCATCCCACTCTAATTTGTCGTAGAATCTACGGCACCAGACATGTGTGCAATTCGAAAATCCGTCGCGTAGAGAGCAAGCAGCTGGGGGTCAGGCGGCGGCGCTTCCTAGTACTTTGAACGAATTCGGCGGCCGTGGGGGCCGCCCCATCAATGAGGCTTTGGTCCCACAAAGCTACGACGGATATACCCTTCGTCTTCACTGCAGAAGTCGAGAGCGTTGTACTTCTAGCACCGTGTGTGGTACCATTGATTTTCGTCGATCATCATGATATGATGGCCAAAACATATCAATAGACCATTGACTCCCTCCTCCGTCATCTCGGGCGCCAGGTGGAGCACGCACAGCGATTCAGAAATAGGTTTGATGTACAGATTCAGGCTGATAAGGAAATACGGGACGAAACGAACTGGGTTTATCGAGGACGGTGGCCATATCACACAAGACGGAAGAGGATCAACAGATGCGCTGGTGAAATGACCTGGACCAAACGTACCACCGAAATTATCATCACTTCTTGAACGGCTGGACCTTGGGGGTCAACACATGCTCCTCTTTGACTGCCCACCTGAGATCCGGTCCGGTCCTATCGATGACAGCCTTCATCTTAATCGTAGGGTAATGAACGATCTCCACCTCCTTTCTACTCCCTCCACAGAGGTACACCATCTCATCCTCCCCGGTTTTGAACGCGTGGCCAGTCTTGGTAGTAGCCGGGAACCCAAAGAAGTCTCCCGTCTTGACTTCCTCCTCTCTAGGCTCGGCCTTACCCTCCTCATAGAGGACGATACGAGCACCTTCCCCGGCTCTGATAACGTAGAACCACTCGTCCTCGTTGCTGTGCCAGTGCGGGACCGTGCTGATGTTATTGGGAGGTACTGTGCAGAGGTTGACACCACCCTGGCTCAGGCCGCATCGGTCACCGAGGTCCAGCTTGAATTTGAAGACGTTAGGGTCCAATGGGTGCGCGCCGGGTTCTCCTTTGCATTCGGGATCGGACGTGCGTACAAGATACGGCGTACTGGATCTCAAGGATCAATCGCATCCCAACCGTCGAGACAAGCAAACACACCTCATTTTCGCGATAGTTCGTGAGTGGTGATGACAACGAGTTCTCTGGACAACCGGCACTCCGTCAACAGCGCAGCTGCGGGATGCTTGAAATTTATACCGGAGCTGACAGCTTTGGGATATGTACACATCAATCAGCGCCATCATCGCACAATTATTCAGCCCTCCTACTGATACACATGTCATCAGAGGCGAAGACCAAAGTTGGCACGCAAGCTAGTTATGACTCGGGGACCCGACTGCGGATGGTGGGGTCTGGACCAGCTGTTCCTCGAAAAGATATTCGATAAAGAGCTACCCATAAAACAACCCCCTGGAAAACGAGAGTGAGAATACAAGTCGTAGGTAGCCGATCTCGGTGCCACGCTATTAACTTCCTCGGGTAATCAGAGAAGGGAAGTAAGGAAGGGAAAATAAGAGGCCGACGGGTGAGATTAAAAGAGCGTGTGGTATTGAAGAAAAAGACAGATGAAAAGAAAAACAAAACCCAGTAATGCTATCAATGAGAGACGGGAGGGGGTAAATGGGGAAGGGGGAGAGAGGAACCAAGTGAGGGCGTGAGTACGGGCACGACCCGGAGACCCATATAACAACAGAAACAAGAATTAAACGAAAGCGAGAGAAAAGATCAGGATAAACATAAGATAACAAGAAACAGATAAACATAGTGCGGTGAGACGGAGGATCCGGGTGCCCCCCTTCTAGTCACGGCCTATCCAGTCAGTGCTTCGCATCACGAGCTCAATCGAATTGTCCACCGTCCAGAACAAGCGCTCAATGGCGCTTCGGTTGCTCCAGCTCTTTTGGTCTCGGAGGACCATAGCCTGATAAGAGTGGGGTGATCAGTAAACCAAGCGCGAAACAAACGAGGGAAAAATCGCACCTGTTGAGCACCAAAGTTCCTCTGATCGTGCGCGAAGACCTCGGGATTGTCCTCCAGGGCTTCCGATAACAGCTGCATGTCTGCCATCATCGCCTGCAACGCCCTCATCGACGTGAATTGGAGGATTTCTTTTCGATTCCTCCCAACCACCGTAGATGTGCCGACGCTACCACCGCCAGGTAAGGTGCTTCCTATATTCTGGACGACAGTGTGTAAAATCCTCCTCGTCTCCACAAGAATCTTCTGAGCTTGCTGGTGATTCTTCCTTGACACAAGAACCAAGGCCCGGGTAATCATATCCGAGGTTAGTAGCTCCATCCTCCTCCTGACGATGTCGGGGTCGGAACCTGGAGGGACGACCGAACGTGTTCTGGAGGTATTGGGAGGCATAAGGGTGACAGTGAGGAGCACCGGATGAGCCAGCCTTGTGATATGCCTTCCGGCCGAAGGGTCGTAGAACGATCCATCGACCTCGAACACGGGCACTTCGTCGATCATCCTATCCATCATTCCCTCGACAAGGTCAGGGATGTCTCCGTTCAACAAGGCATCGAGTCCCATGCGCTGGTTGAACTGGTCTGTTGCATTCAGCGTTCGCCTCTTGCCGCCTGTTCGTCCTGGGACGTCGGTGGCCACATCGGTATTGTCGAGTTCCAGTTCAACGAGCATTTCCTTCCTTTCTCCGTATCTGAGCTCGCCCAATTCGATATCAACATCCCGACCGTCAGAGTGCAGAATCGCAGTGGGACCACCTGAGAGCTTCCTGATCTTGAATTGATGTCCATCGACGATCTTCAAGTGGAGCTTCATATCCCTCAACGCGATAGACATCATGCCACCCACGCAGCCGGCGATGCAACCTTGCAAGTCATACCAATCCTTCACGAATGTGTATGTACCAGAGGTGTGATTGGAAATCAACCAAAGCGAAGCGGGATCATGTGACCGGCCATAACCGAACGCGTGGATAGGGAGACTCGCAGCTTCTGCTCGTGCCAAGACAAGGTCCATCTGTGCCCGGCGAGTGGTGTCCGCGGTGTCGCTGATCAGAATCATACCAGAGATGGGATTCTTCGCCTTGCGTTGAAGGACCACATCAAGGCCTAGACAACAGATGATCAGTGAAATGCGCGTTACGTTAGAGATATGACCTGCCATGGTTCACAGCCGTAACAACATCAGTCTTTTCTTCTTGGGAACCCCGAACCAAGAATTCATCGTTGTCGGGATCAAGCTTTGCTCCTATGTCGTCGACAAATTTGCTGAGGCGAGTTCGACTTATGGACTTGCCGATGTTCAGGAACGGCGTTTTCCGTACTTTACCACCAACGCCAACCTCAAACGTTACCAAGCTCAATCGATCTTTCGGAGAGAGGGACCCGATAACGAAGTCCAGAGAAGTCTTGATGACGCGGTGCTTAAGGTTCGCAGCGCTGGCGGTGATGTGTGGTGGGGGGATGGAGATGACGAGAATGAGATCCATGGGAGGGTGAACGAGGGGGGTGAGGGAGTTAGAGGGACCTCCTGCGAGACGCGGGGTGACCAAGGGTACAGGCATGGGGGTGCCGTATCTTGAAGGTTCGTCGTGTTCCTCGAGGGTTGCGAGACGATGTTGTTGACCGTGGTGAGCCTTGAGCGTTCTGTCTATGCCACCTAGAGAGCCATGAGAAGCAGAAGAGGTTGTCGAACGGGAAGAAGGACCACTAAGGCTGTCGTCGTTGCTGTACGACGTGGTTCCGGTGCTTCCACTGAGCATCCTTGCAGCCTTGCTACTACCACCGAACTCCTCCAAAACGGTGGTGTCCCTGGGGGATGGTTGCTTGGGAGTTACGAATCCATTCTGTTGTTGGAACGTAGTGACGAGCCTCTGGATGTGACTCTTCCAAGTTTCGAGGGAAGAGCGCTCGCGGAAAATCAGAATGAACGAGTCCAACCGTTCGTCTTCCATGTCGATTGTCAGGCTCATTTCGTTCGCGACAGAGGTATCCGTTACGTGTTTAATGTGCCTGATGTATATGCGACCCTTGAGTCGCAGGACACCCTTCTGTTGACCAGAGATTCCGCCATTGAGTGAACCATTATCACCAACTCCAGCGTTCGATAAGAGCCGTCCCAGACCGCGTTTCTTCTCCTCGACAACGCAAATGATAGCCTCCTTGAAGAGGTACACGAAGAATTCACGAACAATCTCGTCCCGTCGAACAGAGAGGAGGTCGTACATTTGCAGAGGACCGAGGCCGGAGATAGGATGGCCTTTCCAGTCAATGATTCTAGCCCTGAGGTCCTCAGTAATGGCGTGGAAAGGGGATTCCTCTGAATGGGTCGTGTGGTCATCCCGGTATGGTTCCAGAGAGTTCGATAGTTGTTCTTGGAGGGAAGTCGTGGTGTACGCTGGAGAGAAGGCCTGGGTCGACCGGGCGGTGGCGTATTGTGGCGGAGAGTCCGGAGTGCTTGACTGTCGGGTATCCATCTCGGGGGGTTTGACGACGGGGAAAGTTTCAACCACCCGTGGGCCTGGTGCAGAACCAGGCGGACGTTTTCCGGGTAATTCTATGGCCACAATGCAGGTGAGGGGTTGGTTTGGATCAGACGTTCGCGTGATCGTAGGGAACTCCGAGCGGACTTGGATAGACGGCGCAACCACATAACTTGAACCGTGGTCTTGGTGCGATTTTATGGACCCAGAGTGATCGACCGGGTCATCCTCGTTCGGGTCATACGGCCGCTGATATCCTATCAGGCTGCGAGGGTGAGCGCGCGACGAACCCGGAGTGTCTCGCCCCGGATACATAGCGCCATCGTTGGGGTCGCCCATGCCGGTCAACGCGGCGAGCTCTACGTTGTTGTCATTGTGTGAGTTAAAAAACGCGTCAGAGAGGATGGAGAGGACGGACTGTTGGATTTTCCACCGTCCCCATCCCCGACTTTCATCGGTCGCCGGCACACTCCACATACGCCGAGGTTGGATTTCCTGATCGCGCTGCCTCTGGACGAACCGGGTGGGGGACCATAGACCGCGGCGAAGCAGGCCTGTGGAGTTATAGGGGGTGAACATTTAGCGCGCCGGAATTGAGAGCGGTAAAACAAGGTACCTCGTGCAACGAGTGACCACACTCGGGAACTATGTGCGGTTTCTCCCCCGGGAGCCTGAAACTGAAGCTGAGCGGCTCGAGGCAGACCGGGCACTCGGCCTCTTCGTCTGCGACGTCTCTTGAAGACACGGCGGGCATCTTTTGGGCGTCGTGGAGGGGGTAGGGCTGGGAGTAGGTGGGAGTGATCTGGGAGGAGTCTGAGAGATCGCCGGAACGGAGAGAAAGGGCTGATGCGGATGGTGATGAGACGAGGCCAATGACGGCAGGCCCTCTGCTCTTCCTCTGGGAGGTGAAGACAGACCGGATGGACGAGGTTATGGAGGGCACCTTGGGGACGGGGCGAGGAGAGGTGTAGGCGGAAGTTGGCAAAGACGGTCGCGGCCGAACCTGTTTCTCGAATTCGTCAACCGGTTTTTTGAACGTCCAATGGGATCTCGCCATCGCGATGGACAAGGACCACCCGCCTGGTGGGGAGCTGCTGCTGTAGTCGGCGTCGCCGCTGTCGCGCCTTCGGGTCGTGGTCGTCTGCAACCGACTGGAGATGGATCTGGAGGCGCAGGAAATTCAAGGATAATTTGGGAGAGAATTACTTCATTGATATTCGAAGCCATTTCGAGCTCATCACCCGAGCTGATGGCAATTCGCCCACATTCCCCCGCCCCTGCCCAGGTCCTCGGCGACCATCAAACTGAGAATCGGTCTGTCCTCGGATACACAACCCAGAAGCCCCAGTCGGTACCAATTATTGGCATGGCGCACAGAACCAGCGGCAACGCCGAGAATCGGAAAGGCGGAACAGGCGGAATCCGACGATTCGGCTATCACCCATATACGCTTGATTCTCGCTCTAATGTATATCCATGGCATTTCCTCCATAGGACGCGTCCGTATTATAATTCTAACAACTCCACCTAACCTCATCCAGTAAAAATAGTGTAGGAGGAAAACAAAGCAGTGGCGCATCAAAAAGTCCGGAAACAGTGCGGACGTGACAGGGCGAAACGACATAACGAGAGCAATTAGTAGCATTTTGGTGCAGGGGGTATCCTCCGTTCACTGTGAAATAACATCAGCCGCCGCCCGAATAGTTCAAGGCCAAATAAACCCACCTCTCACGACCGAAGTGCAGATAGCAATGCTGACTTGGTGTTTTCTCCAAGACCCGAGATCAGCTTTGTCAGGCCATCAACTGTCACCTGCTTGTCTTCCTCCGCCAAAGCCAGTAACTCGCCCAAGATGTGCTCGCTCTTCAGTTTAGTGATCGTCCGCTTCAGGTCGACCGCCTCGTAGGCCTCAGCGACTGTTTCAGGCGACGCCCCAGGATTCAGAGACAACAAGCCTTCCAAAATCTCACGTCGTCGATCATACGTGAGACTTGGATCGGCCTCAGCAAGCTTGCCCAACGCAGACGATCGAGCAACTCGGGCGCGGACAGCCCAGTAGAAGTAGCGACGGGCGTTTGCCCATTCCATTCGTTTGGCACATCCTTTCGCTTCCATGCGTCCGGTACGGCTAGAGGCGCGCGTCGTTCAATGATGTCATCAAAGGATCCCAAAACAGTAAAAAACACGCACTCATGAAGATCAGCATACAATAACACCGCCTGTTTGTAAGAAGGCTCCAGGTGTTTTTCCCTGGCAGCCAATTCCTCGACAGCAGTAGCCCGCTCCTCAGCTGTCTTTGACTGGTCCACAGTCTCCTTCTTCCGAGTCGCGAATACAGGATCCAACCTCTCCATCAGCTTCAGGATCTTGTCCCTCCTCATCTTGATCTCAACAACACCCTCTGGCTCCAAAACGCCTGCCCGAGCGTCAACATCAGCGTACATCTCCATCTGTTCCACGTTGATCGATGGATCCAAAACCACCCAGGCACCACCCCGGAGTTCTCCATTTGGCACAATGTACACGAAAACGGGCTGTTTGTAAGAGGAAAGGCCATCGACAATCTTTGAACCTTGCTTCAGCACCTCGTCATACATGTCTTGTTGGCCACCAGAGAATCCACGCCAGTTCGCGAAGATAATGAGCGGGAGTCCCTCGCGGTTGAAGTCGAAGATTGCCTGAGCCGTCTTGTACGCAGAGTTGGGATACCACACCTGACCAGCCTCCATGATCTTCTGCTCGAAGGAAGTCGGATTGGCGGGATCGGCAGGAACGGTGCGTTCGATGGTTCTCGTCTCGACAGAAATGACTCCGATCGGAATACCTCCGAGCCTGGCGCGACCGACCACAACGGTTTGAGCCCACCCACTCAAAGTCTCCTGGAAAGAGCCCTTGTCGAAGAAACCTGACTGCCATTCCGACGTCGTCTCGTCGGTCTTTCCGGCAATGAACCAACGGGGGTCGTATGGTCCCTTGGGGGGCTTGTATCCAATCTCGCGATCCCAGGGATCGGTCGTAGCAAGGATCGGAAGAGGTTGTCCCTTGACAGCTGGAACGTACGATAACCACTGTAAGATGTGTTGAGCGCCTTCGAGATCGCTGCCGGCGGTGAGATGTGAGACCCCATTCTTGTACATGATTTGGGTACCGCCGAGTTGCAGATTTGAAGTGTAAACTTCCCGACCAAGGACTTTGTTGAGTGCCGGAGCGCCGGTGAGGATGATAGGCTGGCCTTCCACCTGCACGGCACGTTCTCCCAACCGAACGAGATAAGCGCCAATGCCGACGGAGCGGGCGGTAACAAGGGTGATTGTGAAAATATCATCGTAAGCGCGAGAAGTCTCGCCAGCAATAAGACCGGAACCCTTGAGACACTCCACACCGAGACCGTCCTCCAATCCGATGACATCAGTAATCTTGTGACGCAATTCGCCGTCTTCTTCGATATCCTCCACGCGTATCGATCCCTCAGCCTTCTCCTGCAATTTGAGCCAGTTCTCGTGGGTAAGGTAGAGATACTTGAATCCTTTCTCCGGTGCATCTGGGACGTTCCATGCGATGGAGAACAAGTTTACCGCCTCCTCGGCAAGACCGATACGAGCGCCTGAGTTGGCGGAAAGGTAAATCCTCGGTAGGCCACGCTCACGGGCGTACTGTGTAGCGAGATAGAAGAAGTTATCTTCAGCAGGACCGAATGAGCCAATCTTGTAGGTGATGTCGTTTGCAATGACCACCATGCTTCGCCCGTCGGGGTATTCTGGAGTCTTCATGTTAAACACCCACCCGACCATACCGAAGGTGTTGTTCCCCGGAGCCCTGTCAACCTCAGCTAGCTGGTCGTTCTCGTCCAACACGAGTTCCCTTGTCTCCATGAACTTCTTCGGTGGGCTGAGGGAAGAGTTGAGAGAACGAGCCTTTGTCCACACGTTTTGGAGGGCCTTGGAGAAAAGTTCTGGGAAATCATAGACGTAGGTTGTTCCGACCAGGTGGGCTTGATAACGTTTAGGTTGTAGAGATTCCTTGGTAGAGTACGATTGGTGAACGGGTTGAAGGTGCAAGGGACCCTTCTCGCCAATTGACTTGAGGATCGTCATTCCTTTGTCGGTCTGGATCTCCTGATACCCGTGGAAATTGACAATGAATCCGGAAACGTTTTCGATGACGCATCGAACGGGGATGACGTTGCCCTCTTCGTCCTCCAACACGATTCGAATCTCTGACCCAGTAACGTGCAATCGCCACAACCTCTTTCCGTGACGTTCAATGAAACCGGAAATAGCCTCCAAAACATCCGAATATGTCACAGGGAGATTGTAAATGAAGTTGATGAAGATGTGGTTGCAGTCTGCGCCGCGGTGTTTGGGGGTCACTATCTCCAGCGAATCGAGGATGGATGTAACGAGACGATCGGTTTCCGAGATGAGATACTTGGCCATCGAGATGCCACCGCGGACGCGACCGGGACGGACGAGAGCACGGGTGAAGAAACGGTTGTCCAACTGGTTCTCACGGGCGACACCGTGGTAGATGTGGAGTTGTTTGCTCTGGACGAAGATTGGAGTGAGATTGTAGTTCGAGAGACGACTGAGCTCGAGCTGGAAAGCGAGGGCGGGCTCGACGTGACGGATGGCGCGCTCTTCCTTCCATAATCCACCTATCTCGCGGAGGGTCAGGTACATTGGGTAGGTCGCAGGTCGGCAGATCAAGATCGACACGCGGCGCACGCCCCGTTTGTCGAGTACCTCCCGGTTGGCGTTGGTGAGTTCAGTAATCTTCTCGTTCCATGCATCCTCGGACATGTCATCCTCATCCTTGAAAATGCGAAGAGCGAGGTTGAGCACGTTCGGTGGCTGGGTGTCGTTGTATCTCTCGACAAACTCCTTCTTGTCATGAGCTGGAAGCATAGAAGCGGCCCTGGAGAACCCGCGCGTCAATGAAGCGAGGGTGGGGAAGGAGGCAATAACTCCAGTTCGGATCGGTTGTTTTTGGTGGCGGGCGATCATGTAGGAGAGATCCGAGACAGAAGCCTGCCTCCGGGGGGACCTTTGGAAACTATTCAATATGTTGTTGCAGAAAGATAGCAGAGTAACCTACCCATCTAGACCAATCTGGGGGGTTGCGGGCGGTTCGCGAGTCTGGCCAAGGTTAAACCTCCAGATGACAGCGTTTGGTTCTTCTCCATCATCCAGGCCATCACCCTCCTCATAATCGACAGATAACAAGGAGTAAGCACGGTAGGAGCGACGGATGTAGACATCGAATGCAGCTGGTGTTTTTTTTTTTTTTTTCAGACGCCAGGTATTTTTATCTGCAGGTGTGGGACGTACCGAGTGTGATCCAGTTGTCGTTGTAGTTGAAGAACGAAGGCAAAACGTCGAAGACAATATACCTTGAATCGACGAGTTCTTTGAGTGTCTCGACAGATGGCGTCCTAACGTTATCATCAGTCTCGGTCTTGGGTCACAACGAATTTGGAAGGCGACGGACCTTGCACCAGAGCCTTCGCCGTAGAAACTGCTCGTAACGGAGGACTTCAGAATGGCCTCCATCTGGGCGCGCCTCTCCTCGTAGGATGGCATCTGACACGAGATCAAGACCTCACGAGCCTTAAGGGCAACAGCAGAGGAAGACCTGTTCTCGAGAGCGGCGAGGTTCTGTAACACCTGATACATGAAACTGTCAGGGTTCGAGACGGTCAGGCCGCTAGCTTTTATCTGGTCCAACAGAGCCATAACAAGCTTGCCCTTGCTTTGCGCTCTCGAGTGACTGAAAGCGAGAGAAACAACTTTATCGAGATCGTTCTTATTCTGTTCGCGCAAAGCAAGAACCCTGGCCTCGATGCTCCCGGTGAAGAGGACCTCGGTGTCCGCGTACTTCTTGAGGAGGCCGCCGAGAACGTCAACCTCGTGCTCTTTCAGACCCTGGAGGTACCGCTCGACGATCTCTGAGATGGTGGAAATCTGCCCACGAAACATGGCCTCCTCGGTTGGACGGATGCTATCCTGGATGAAGTTGTCCAGGATCTTCTTCAATCTGACGGCAGGGAATTCTGTGCTATCGCCCTTAGCCTTGGCGGCGTCGAGGGTGCTTCGGATGCTTTCCTCCAACTTGACGGGGATTCGACCAGAGAGGGAAGACATGACAACGTTCATCTCGGAATATGGGAGTTCGGGGTTATGGAGTGTTTCGGTGAGGTCCTTGAGTGTCGAGTGCATGATGGCTTGGTTGTCAAATCCATCAAGAATGTCGTTCAGAATATCGATCGAGAACCTGAAGCGTTGGTGGGGTCTGTTGCCAATAACGCTCGGTGTGCCAACGGAAGGGAGAAGACCCTCGAATGGTTTTGCGTGCTTGACGCGGGCTGGGTCGTCGAGGGTGAGAATGCCAAGGATGTCACCTGGCTCCAAACCAATGCCCGGTTGCTTGACGAACTGAACAATGCCATCTTCAGACGCGGCCAACGGCATGTACATCTTCATGACCTAGAGTACGTTCTGTCAGAAATGCGCTATCACGTCGGGCCGAGATAGATTACCTCGATCTCGGCGTAGGGCTCGCCAGCGTTGATGTGATCACCACTGTCCACCAAGAACCTGATGAGTTTTCCCGGACTGGGACTCCTGAGTTGTGTAGGGTCGTTCTCCTGTTCGATCAAGCAAGTCTTTCCGTCGACCATGAGGCGGAGGGCTCCGACCTCGGCCCGCCAGTAGACGGAGTGACTCTTCCCGTCCAGGAGGACCAAGAGACCACCGTCAGCAAGGGGACGAGCACCGACCATACTCCTCCCCCCGTTCAGGTAGAGAGTCCACGTCGTGGCGGACGAGCGGGTGGCAGTGAAAGAATACCTGACATTGTCGTAGATAAAGTCAATGCCAAAGACGGTCTTGAGGATATCCTTCGATGGGACCTGACCCTTGTCCAAGATGGTCCTGTACTCAGTCCAGCAAGCCTCAGAGGCAAGGTACGCCTTGGTGACGGCACCAGTGAGGACGGCGAGCGTACTGTCGGGCCGCTCCGCGGTGAGCTTGCTGCTGATGAGGGAATCTAACCAGCCGGTAGTGATGGTGTTCTCCTCGAAGGCTTCGAGCTCCAGTAGTTTGATCAAGTACTCGACGGTCGTCCTGAAGTCACCGCGGATGCTAAGCTCCTTTAGAGCGACGACCATGTTCTTCCTACTCTCACCGCGATCTTCACCGTAAGCAAAGATGTGACCGAACTGGGAGTCGGCGAACTCGTGCAAGCCACCAGCACTACCAACCGAGAAGTAACCCCAGACGTTGGTGCTGGAACGGAAGTTTAGTTCTTGAAGGGAACCGGAAGAAGGTTTGAATCCAGCGTCTGGATTCTCGGCGGTGATGCGGACGGCAACGACGTGACCCTTGGGACGGGGCTTTCGTTGAAGTTGGTTGGCTTCGGGTTTGATCATATCAAAGTCGATTTCAGAGTTACCGCCGGGAGCAACCCCGTAGAGCTGACGGATATGTTTAATGCGGTGGAGAGGAATTCCCATGGCAATTTGGAGCTGCGCGGCGGGAAGGTTGACTCCAGAAACCATTTCTGTGGTGGGATGTTCGACCTGGAGACGGGGATTGAGCTCGAGGAAGTGGAAGACATCCTCCGCGTGGCTGTAGAGGTCTGGATTATTCACGGATTAGGCCAGAGACGTTGGTTTGAGGCCACTAAAGGACTCACACTCGACAGTTCCGGCACTGACATATCCGACAAGCTTGGCCAAGCGAACGGCAGCGCGTTCCATCTCCTCAAAGGTTTCTTGCTTTGCGATGGTCACGGGGGCTTCTTCGATGATCTTTTGGTGACGGCGCTGGACGGAACAATCACGACCAAAGAGAGAGATCGCGTTGCCATACTGATCAGCCAGTAGCTGAACCTCGAGATGGCGTGCTTGGCCGGCAAGTTTCATTATAAATATAGGAGAGCCTACGCATATAGTGAGTCGTCTGATCAATCAAATGCTCAGTGCTCAGTGCTAACCTGGGATTTCGCCAATGACGGCGTTGTATGCGAGCTTGAATTGCTCCACGGCGTCGACTCGTCGAATACCCTTGCCTCCACCGCCCTCACTGGCCTTGATCATCACGGGGAAACCGATCTGTTGTGCACGCTCGAGACCTTCCTCGACGCTCGTCACGCAAGCTTTTCTGTAGACATCGTCCGCAACAACGACGTAACCCTGGTCTGACAAGACAGTGTCGCTGATGCCAGTACCTGACCAAGGCATGGTGGGGACGTTGGCACTCTGAGCGACGATGGTGCTGGATATTTTGTCGCCCAAACTCCTCATCGCATTTCCTGGAGGGCCAATGAAGACGATTTTGTGCTTGGCGAGGGTTTCTGGAAGCTTAGGGTTCTCGGAAGCATGTCCCCAACCCGCCCAGACGGCATGAACGCCAGCACGCTCGGCAACATCAACGATGAGGTCCACGTTGGCGTAGTTGTTATTGTTTGAGCCGCCAGGGACTTCGACGTAACGGTCCGCCATGCGAATGTACTCGGCGTTCACCTTGAGATCTTCTGGGGTAGCCATAACAGTGAGTTCGACGGCGCGTTCTGCGCCGAACGTCTCGTAACTCCATTGTCGAACGGAGCGGATTTCCTTGACGGCAGCGATACCTGGGTAGAAGAAAAGCAATGAGATCGAGCGGCCCGCAGATGGTAAGTGATACCGACCGTTGTTAGCGATCAAAACCTGTTTTTCAAAGCGGTATGAGTAGGTCAGGGCGATCCGGAATGAGATGGGGGCACACCTTGGTGATTACGGTGTGACCACCATGTGCTCTGACCCAGTCGGTGACTGGACCAGCTGGAGCGTTGTCGAGTGAATTTGCGCCTGTGAGGATGGGTGAGGGGAAGAAGAAATGTGGCAGAGGAGTGGATGGGCACCTATGAAATGGGAGACTCTGGAGTGGTCGTAAGTGGACATGACTGGGTGGAGGAGAAAGAGAAAGAAAGGTGGGAGATTAGATCAGTGGGGGAAAGGACGTCTGGGTCAGAAGACGCGCGTGATGAAACGAACCAGCGCGTCCGTCGTTGCACTTTGCGCAAGATTGGGGTCCCCAAACATTCCACCAGCCAGCCACTGCGCGAAACACCCTGCTTGGCACGATCGCCAGCTCAGACTGTCCTTCCGCTCTGATTACCGCCCTTGCGGGGACATCATCAAAAGATCCTGATATTCATGATACACTTCCGCGTCCAGGGGTCTCCCTCCGGACGTACACTGGGTCTGTAAGCTGCAAGCTGGGGCACGCCTCGTCGACTGGCAAATCGCCCCAAGAATCCCCAATTTCGTAAACAGAAACCGTCCCGACACATCGAATTTCGGGACCGGCCCCCACGCCGCTCTTTCTCCCTATCACGTGATGAGGTGATCCGAAGGGGCGGGTTTCGCAAATTGCATCCGTGGGGTAGAATGGTTCCGTTGGCCGATGCCCGATGGGCTCCTGGTCTTCTGACCTACCGGGAGGAGGACAGGAAGACCCATGGTAATCCGCACACTCCCCTCAGCCGTTCCAGGGGATGGTAAATGTCGGTCAACATCCGGGTGAACAAGTTGGTCTCGGTGAATCCTGCCCCGGTCATAAGTTCCCGGAATTCTTCCCCAACGGACTTGAGGCCTAGTTGGCGCTTGAACTTGAGGGTCCGTGGAACCTTGTCTACAAAACAGGTAGTTTCGTTGCCCCTCCGATGGACCGCGGCGGCAAGTGAGCTCATAAACAATCCCTCACGATATCTACGCCAAACTGTAACGCAGACCGGGTCCCACCGTGTGCCAGCACGATCCATTTTCAACATACCTCCCCACGAGATCGAAGATGTCCGGCTGAGTTGGTCGATGCGGGAAGAATGGTTATTCCCGAGGACCTTTATTGCCGTGGGCAGAATGCTTGGGTAGACCGTTAGAAAGGTCACATCTCGCGAGCCGAAATTAGGGTGTTCGCCAGAGGCGACCCTCATGGAGATGCACCTTACCCCGACATATCACTGCGGCTAAAGCCAAATTCCCCTGGTCCTCGGTTCGTTCAAATGACCCGCCGCTAGTAGCTGCTTCCTGAGGATGGAATTATGCCTGGCCTCGATCCCGCAGAATTCACGTTGACCAGTCATCAAAGGATGATTAATGGTTCCTGATGCATGCATGCTCCCCCTCTCGAGCCTAGCGCGCATCGATGGGGTTCGTTCCAAGTCACAATTCTGGTGTTGTGGCTGATGCAACAGACCCTCTTGCTTGTGGTGGGCTGTTGTTCCTAGGCCCAACGCCAACTGGCTTCGAACTCGCTACTGGCGCAACTCCATCACCAGCAGCCCGAGTATCTTGACCAGCGTACTAAGGTAGCTCGGTCAGTCACCTAGTGGCCAGGCCGGAATCGAATGCACAATGAAGCCGACACCTCGGAGCTGGTGACGACCGAGGACATCGTTCGCCACTTTCGTACGGGTGATTAGCCAACGCCCCAGACGAAATCGAGTAGTACGTTCAAGGAAGGTGCGTCTCGAATCACGGAAAACATCAGACAGGAGGAACAGCGTTTCCTGAGATTGTGCTTGCCACAGCGAGCGGAGTCAAGAGAGAGGGGAATCAGCCAAGCCTGCAAAATAACTTCTGGTTGAGTGAGGGGGACAAATCTAGATGTACCGGCGGAATGCGGGGCGGGTTGATCGAAGGAAGCTGTGATCTACCTCCGAGTCCACTTTGCAAAGACCGTTCCGGGAACAAGGTCAAAGCCGCACGGGTGGAAACGTCCCACATGTCCGTTGGCTGTGAGATCGCCTATGACACCCAAATGGCCCGGACGACCGCTTCCAGGTCGGTCCTGGCAAGCTCGCCGCGGCGTTGAACACTGAATTGTTTTTCAATCTCAGCGCAGCTCCGACCATTGCTACGTATTCAGGAAACCATCATCTACACCCCCCATTGTCCCGCGGCTCTGGTATACGTAAAGCCTCGCATTGTCTGGAGATAACCCGTGTAAAATTTCCGCCACAAAGAACCCCTATCGCCGAGCCTTCGCGGAACGTCTGGGACGTCGGTCTCTCCGTCCGCCCAAAAACAATAGCGTCGCGTCCCAGAACCGGTTTATCGTTCTGTCGAATGTCGATGGTTGACGCGCAACCTCACCCGAATGGCAAACACTTCTCTGCCATTGTGTTTAACCCCTTACGTCGAGTCCCTGCCCTCCAATGGCGGCTTTGGCCTGTGGCTTTGTTCGCTTAGGCGGACGTATTTAAGTATCCCGGTGATCTCTCCTGGCACGCCACTTGCCTTGAGGGCAACACCGTCGTGGTTCCTTTGAAGGCCTACTCTACGTTTCTCCTCCATCCACTGGGCAGGTTCCAGCGTTGATCAATCTCATACGATGTTTTCACGACAAAGACCTGGGCCCAACGACGCCACCACTTCCAGTACGCCACATTTTGAACTTTCGCTAGTTCAAATCACTGATATTGTGTTTCTACCGGTCTAGCTGGGATTGGAAGGAATGTTTCACCACCGGCTATCATTGCACCAGTCCCCAGGAGGGCTACGAACGATTCGATTCTCGCCTCAGACAGTTCCTCGGATGGTGATCAATACTATTCCAGGCAACACCCCCTCCCCAATACCCCCCTCCAGTCCAGTACTCCTTACGTGCTAAGTCAGCAACTTCCTCTCAATGCGATCCCAGATGCATACAACGGTCTACCCCCCGGAGGACACGTCCACGCGCCCCACCTCGGTCACACTCGCACCAATTCAGGAGGTTCTACAGGGAGCAACCTCAGCGCGTCCTCTAGGAAATCAGCTCGGTTTTCTCCAAATTTAACGGCAAACCCACCAGTACAGATCCACAACCCGCCGCCGCCAGGTGCAACCCCCGTCCGATCTGCGATGAGACAGACCCCGTCTCCTTTCAGGAACTCCCCTCAATACCGATTCCCAGCTGCCAGCCCGAATATGGGTTCTCCGCCAAGCATACACATTATCCATCCTACACCCCCGAGCCCAACTTCCCCAACATCTTTTCGCGTGCAACCTTCAAGGTGGGGAGGAAGCAGTTCAGATGATGGCAGCGACAGTCCTACCCCTGGACAGCAGGTTTTTCGTTCTTCTCCATCTCCCAACCTGCGGAACGGGACCTCTCCCGTTCAGCGTCAGAGTCCTGGCGGGCAATTCGATGACAGCGGGTATTTTAGCCCCCAGTCTTCTGTCGGAGCGAAGAGTCATGCGCACATCTTGGCCACACAGACCAGGCAACAGTCACAGGGAGCCGGTAACACGTCCTCGCATAAAAACCGGGTTGGTGGGACAACAGCTACGAATCAGAGCCAGCCAGGGGCTTCCCCTTCCCAGGTGAACCAAAGTGCGAGCAACCATCGCCAGAGCAGGTCACAGTTTCACACCAGCTGGCAGGCCCCTCGATCACCCCATACGTGTTCCCCGGTCATCCCTGTTTCATCCCAGTCTTTGGGGAATTCATCGCAAAGCCATACCAATCGTGCCTCCTCCCCGGATCTGGTCCGGTCACCTTCCGCCGTCCACACCCCGGCCAGGTCAACTCATCGGTTGACGAATAGAAATCTCCCCCGAATGAACACATTGTTCGATCACACCGCGGCGGGACAACCCAGCGGTCACCCTCGTTCTTCTCACACTCGACCTTGCCAACATACACCCTACGGTCCCACCCGAGCCGTTTTGACCCCAGCCAATGGGGACGGGAACGGTAATATTGACGTCAACTCAGTTGTCAGTGATCTGTTCAGGGTTCCACCCAGTAGTGTGGCTTGGCAGACCCCCCGGGGAGTGCTTACATGGACGCCACATCCTGGGCTGCCTGATTCTGGACCCAGTTTGCTTGGGGGTGGGGGTGGGGGTGGAAACGGTATTGGGGGCCGGGTCGGTAATCCAGATTGTTGGACGGGCGGCTACCCGATGCCCGGAGCTTGCGCGACGTGGACGCCCGGGACATGGCCGCCGGCGTCGAGTTCTGCGACGACGGGACGAAGGGCGGTGATTCAGTTGGCTCCGTGGATGATCCCCAACCCCTGTAACGCAGCGATGCCTCACATCATGTGGGACATCTCGCAGCTGCCGACGACGGCGAAACGGATCACCGGTAACCATGTCATCACGAACGTAACGGACAAGCTGGACGACGTCGCGACAAACCCGGCGGTGGATCGGCTGGTGGTCGTGTGCCAGGTTGGGGTGGCGCAGAGTTTGTGGGGGTGCATTGATGTGAGGGCATCTAGGCCCAAAGGGGTGACGGTCTGGGATGTGTTCAATGGGGTATACGAGTATTTCCAAAAGAGGATTGGGAGGCGCGAACTAGGCCGAATGAAGGAAATGCTCGGAGACGAACGACTGGAGGAGAAGATGGCGGACGCATTTTATCAGAGGATTCTCATCACGCCGGCGCTGCCGGGGTACGAGCTGAAGGAGGGGCTGAAGAGGGTGGACTGTTTGGGCGACGCAAGCTTTTTCTGGGGGTTGTATGTGTCATACAACGACGACAACACTTGGCAGCTGAACCTTGGGTTGGTTAACCGGAGGAGACAGAGCTGATGGATGATGGATTTTGAAACCCCACGCGGGGGGGTTCGGTACCTGATCTGGTTTGTGAACGGTGTTTACTGTTTTCCCATTTCCACCTCGTTGTACCGGGAGATAGTTATGTATGATACATGCTTCGAATTCTATGCCACCTCTATGCCACCAGCTGCGTATGTATCCCCTTGGTTCGCAGCAGCCTGCGTTTCCGATCAGGATCAGCCTCAAACTATGCCCGAGTTTGTTTACATAAAAGTGACTTTTTTTTTCTCCTGCACGGATTGCTTTGTAGGATGTTGAGGACGAAAGCGGAAACGAGGGCGGTTGGTCGCCTGATTCGTGTGTGGGAGGGCTGTGAGCCGGACCAGTGGTAACAGGCTCCAGCCGAGGGGTCGACCGCCCAATAAGGACGAGTACGCGTGAGTATAAAACAGGAAAGCGCAAATATCACACTACAATCCTTTCGCTCCTCTTCTTCTCCGTATCCCTTTCTATCCTCCCTCGGGCCTCGCCTGCTCTTCTCTCCCTGTCTCTCTCTCTCTCTCTCTCCTCCGGGCCACGTTCGTAACCATGAAAGGCTGTCTCGTCCGCAACGGCGCGTCGCCACGCAACTCCCCAAGGCCCCCCGCTCGCAAGTGCGTCTCCTTTTGCGGCAGTGGTTCGAACAGTTCCTCCAGCTCGGACGATGAGCAAGAACTCGTCGAGGTCCACGTTGCCGACGATTGGGACAGGACACCCTGCGAGGTTACTCCGAAGTTGACTTACCAGTAAGTGTCACCCCATTTTAATTGACTCGTGGGCCCGTGAGAGCCTCCTGCCTCTCTCGTACAAAACGCTCCCAGACGATCCCCTTGCACAAGGAAAGCTGACGTTGGGATTTGTTGACAGGGACCTGATGGAACTCCACGAGCTGAAGAATTCGGTTGCTTATCCAAAGTTCAAATCGAATTACTGTCCAAAACCGCCCCAGCTGTTGAGCCGTGTTCCTGTCGGCTTGCTGCCGTTGTTATCTGATACGCCCCCACCACCCTCGAAACCTGCGGCGATGTCCAACGGGGTATCGAAGACTAGTTCATCCATCGATAACAA
>Ga0307517_10000642_pt1 | contig 59932 bp, 83 predicted proteins | sample 23_EM_MG_FD_194515 | JGI IMG/M metagenome (GOLD analysis project Ga0307517, IMG submission 194515) | Populus trichocarpa ectomycorrhiza microbial communities from riparian zone in the Pacific Northwest, United States - 23_EM | ecosystem: Host-associated > Plants > Roots > Unclassified | place... | reverse complement strand
TGGGGTGATCGAAACAATGATCAATTATCACACCATCCGTTAGGCTGCAGAAAAATGCCGACTGCCTCATTCACCAACCTCCCTCATGCTGTCCATCCGCCGTGCAGTCCAGACGGCAAACTCAGCCTCGCTCAGGAGCGTCGGGTACGCCACAATTTCGGGGGAGAGGCACAGATACAAAGTCGTGGTCGTCGGAGCGGGTGCGTTGTTCTCCGTCATCTGAAATTCATCTCCTTCCCCCGACTAAACGGTTCCTCCCACCAATAGGCACTGGCGGTCTTGCGGCCGCTAATCAGATCTACAATCGGTTCAAGGCCGCTGGCAAAAGCCTCAATCTCGGTGATATCGCCATCATCGACCCCGCCGAGCACCACTACTACCAGCCCGGATGGACCCTCGTCGCCTCCGGATTGACGGACAAATCCAAAACCCGTCGACCTCTATCGTCCCTGGTCCCCTCTCACTTCTCTTACATCGTCGATAGCGTCAAATCATTCGAACCCAACAACTCGTCGATCACCACCCTCGCCGGCCGCAAGATCTCTTATGACAACCTCGTCGTCGCTGCCGGGCTTCAAATCGATTGGAACGCCATCCAGGGTCTCACCAAGGCCCTCGCAGACCCGAACTCCGGTGTTTCATCCGTCTACTCCTACGACACGGCGGATAAGGTCTGGTCAGATGTCCAGGCCCTTCGGAGCGGCAGAGCTATCTTTACCCAACCGGCAGGCGTAATCAAATGTGCTGGCGCCCCTCAGAAGGTGATGTGGATGGCATGGTCCACCTGGGAGAACGTTCTCAAGTCCGGATCCAACATTAAAACCGAGTTCATCACCGGCATGCCCACCATGTTCGCGGTTCCCAAGTATTCCAAGGCACTGGACGAGTTGAGGGTTAGGAGGGGAATCGAGGCTAGTTTTGGCCACAACCTCGTTTCAGTTGACTCGGCGACAAAAAAGGCCACATTCAAGAAGGGTGATGGTTCAGTCGTCGAGAAGGAATACACTCTATTGCATGCAGTGCCACCGATGGGCCCGCTGGATGCCATCAAAGGTTCACCGATCGCGGATGAAATTGGATGGGTAAATGTCGACAAAAATACCTTGAGACACGTCGAGTATGGCAACGTCTGGTCTCTCGGCGATTCCTCCAGTCTTCCGACCAGCAAGACCGCCGCCGCCATCACCGCACAGGCCCCCGTCCTAGCAGAGAACCTCTTCCGCGTGACGGATACCGGCTCCTTGGGAAAGGCGAAGTATGATGGATACACGAGTTGTCCGGTCAGTACCCGTGTGCTCCTGTCGGCGATTTTGGACACTAACCGCAAGCCATCAGCTGCTTACTGGGCACGGAGAATTAATGCTTGCCGAGTTCAAATATGGTCTTGAACCCAAAGAGACCTTTGCCAAGTACCTTGGCGACCAGGCCAAGCCTCGACGGTCTGTGCTCCTAGCGATCCTCTTCCACATGCCACTGACGATTAGTCCCAGGGAGTACTACCACCTCAAGAAGGACGTCTTCCCGTTCGTTTATTGGAATTACATGTTACAGGGGCAATGGTTTGGGCCCAAGGGCGTAATCCGACCCGACTATGCATAAGTGTCAAGGGAACACAATTTCCAATACCTAAATCTATCCTGTAGATAGACTTTTATTCCTCGCGGTTCTTCTTGTTGTATGGCAACGTGGATTGCGTTCGGCGCGTACTCTGCAATTTGATATGGAATACACAGTTTCTTCTTCACTACGGTACAAGTTGGTAGCGGACCCCGGCTCACATGTGATCATCAGTTGAAACGTCTGGTCCGGATATTATGGCTTTGATCACAGGTTTTCCATCGTCTGATTTTCCGGCTTGAGTGGCTTTGAACGCCTCGATGGCTTGGTCGAATGGGTAGCTATTTTATTGTGCTTAGGTTCAAGGCAGGTTCGTTTATGAGCGAACAAACTGACCGATGGGTCACCAGCGGCTTTAAATCAACTTTGCCTTGGGCGACAAGGGAGATCGCAAATGGGTAATCACCGGGCTAGCGGAGGGCGTGTAAAATCTACATATTATTGATAAGTGGGAACGGGGCTCACTCCGTATCTGAACGAGCCCTTGATGGTAACTTCCTTGATCAGCATCAAGGTCATGGGTATCAGCACGTCTGCGGTCCCCATCCCGAGCTGGTGCAGAGTTAGTGCGGCATTCACAGAGGGAGTGGGATAGTACGTAGAGTGTACCTGAACGAGCGTTCCTCCTGCTTTCACGACGTGCAACGCGGTCTGAATGGACGGTTCTGCGCCACTGGCGTCAACGACGACGTCGACGGTGTTGATTCCGCCCCGTTCCTCAAGACCAAATTCTTTCATCATCGTGTCAGCACAACGTTTTGAATATTCCATCGGACTCTCATTTTGGCTAGGAGCGGGAGGAAGAAAAACGTCGGTGGCTGCATATTTTTTGGCGAACTCGAGTCGAGAGGATACGATATCGATCCCGATCACTCTGGCCGCACCGAGAGCTTTTGCGACCGCCATGCAAAGGAGACCCACGGGACCGGCCCCCCATACGGCGATGGTCTGAGTTGCACGGAAGCCGGCGATGTTGGCAACAGCATGAACCGCGACGGAAAGAGGCTCAATCTACACCCGGAGTTAGCTGGTGGAAAGCTAGCTGGAGGGATGGAAAAGAAAACCATCGCAGCATCCTCCAAAGTCATGCTATCAGGGATGAGGTACGAGACACCCGCAGGGAGACGGTAGTAACGACCCAGGGTTCCATCCTGAGGAGGTGTAGCGGCAAATTCTACACATAGGGTCAAGAGACGATAAGCGTTCGGAACGGAGGACACGCACGGATGTGGCCACAGAGCTGGTGATTCACTGTCAGCGGGGGTGGGAACGGCTAGCCATCACAGCTCACTTCATACTTGCCACTCTTGCATTCGTGACAGAGATCGCAGACAGCGCCGGGTTCAAGGGAGACCCTATCCCCCGGTTTCAAGTGCGTCACCTTTGCGCCAACTTTTTCCGGAGCGTCAGATGTCACCCTGCGTGGCCGCAATGCAAATAAAGATAATTGACCTTGAAAGACTATTCCCGAGGACTCATGTCCGAGAACCTGAAAATTAGGTAGATCGGTTGGGTAACGCCCGCTTGATGGAGTGAAAGACAGTACCATGGGCTTCTCGACAACGAGAGGGCCGATTCGACCATGTTTGTAGAAATGAACCTGACATGTTCACCAGTGAGATCGCGATCGAGGGTGATGGCCAGGCCCAAGTAAAGGCACACATCAGAACCGCAGATGCCTAAATCAAATTGTATGAATCCTCGGGATCGCCAAGATAACAGACGACCGACCTGTCTTTTTCACTTCGACCAAGATCTCATGATCGCCGACTGACGAAGGATGAATCGGGCGTCAGGGATGTGCCGTGAAGAAGCTTACGGGCTGTCGGGATGGGACGTTGTTGGAACGAAACGTCCTGGATCGCGTTGAGAACAAAGGACAAGTTATCGTCTTTACCGGCCATCTTCAATCTTGGAGAGCTGCTCGCAAGGGGGAAATGCACGTGATTTTCCACGTGATGTGTTGTTGACGTGTGTGTGACACAAATGTGACGAGCTGGAGGAGCGCGTGTTCGAGTTTTCCACCTGCAACTCATGTCTCGATTGACTTCTGCGCAAGTGATAGCGTTGGGCGAATATCTCCAGCCGGATTTCGAGCCGGCGACGCTCACTGTTCCCCAGCTGCTCGGCGTCTTCGGCTATCACAACATCCGCTACCCCTCTCCCTACACCAAGGCCAAACTCGTCCAGACGTTCAACCAAGAAATCAAACCAAATGCCTCCAAGTTCAGAAGAGAGAAGCTCAAGAAGGAGAACAGCCAGGCCTCAGACGACGGAATAGTCGATGGAGTCACGGGCCTTCCCCTCACGACCGCAAAGGTGCTTCCCTCATCTTATCTCTTTTTTCCATTTGCAGCTCACCCAACTACACCAGCCTGTCCAACTCCGCAGATCATCGCGACACGTTTCCAGAGCTCATTCCGAGGACCAGTCTCCCCCTCGACTAGATCCCGTAAGGTTATACTCTCTAATTCAATCTTCAACGTTGACACCTCGTTCCCGCCAGCCCAAACGACGTCGCTCCTCAGCGCAACCACGCCTCCCCAGCCACACCAAGATCGGGGCTTCGCGTTCACAACACACAATAATCGAAGAGAGCGAGTCGGAACGAGAACCCCCGATGCGTAAGGTGGTTCGAACCAAGAAGGCGGTAAGCAACGTCCTCGTCTCCACCTTCGAGTGTCTCAGTGCTCACTGACAATTGTCTATCCAGGCTGACGCCAAAACTAGGCGTGTTTCACAATGGGCGGAAGATAGTGGTTGGGAGGATAACAACATCTTCCAATCCGGTGCCGAATCTTCCTCCCCCGTCCGTCCTTCCCCAACCAAGCCTAGGTCACGCAGGACGAGTATTAAACCTCCCTCATCTCGAGTGTCCAGAAAGTTTGCTTCAGAACCTCCTCAACCTCTCCCCCAGCCGTCCACCTCCTCCGTAAATGTTTTCGACACTATGCCAGAATCCGCCTTCGAACCTGATATTCCCGTGTCGCCTCGCGTTACACGTGCTGCTCGAACGAGTTTCATCCACCAGCAGGAGGCCGAGCAGCAGCAGTACAAATCTGTCTCCTGTCCAGCAAAAGACGAAGGACCAGAAGAAGAACTTGAATCTGACCAAGTCGAGCAATTACCGGAGGATTCAGTTTTCCCCATCCAACAAGAGTCAGTTCAGCTCTCATCCGACGCATCCGAAGAGGTTCAAGAACTGCAAAAATCTGTCTCCGCGGTCTCTCGCCGCATCGCCCAAGGCGCAGATGCCCTCGTACCCACCACCAAATCCAAGCACAAGAGTTCAGGCTTGAATCTGTTCCTTCGGTTTATCGGGTTGGTCACGATTGGCCTTGTTTCGACCTTCGGATACGACTACAAAGTCAAGTCCGCGTCGATCGGTTTTTGTGACACCGGTAAAGACACCAACGATCCACTAGTGGCCATCAGGGAACGCTATGCAGCCATGAAGGAGTGTAACTTTGAGCATCGACCGAAACTGTGGGCAGACGACAGAGAGGACAACCCCGACTGCCCCCTACCTATCTTTAGTCCCGACAGCTGCACTCCCTGTCCAAGACACTCCGCATGCACTCAACATACTGTTACTTGTGAAACCGGATACCTCATCCGACCACACCCCTTATTGTCCTTCTTACCTCGTCCGTCGACCGCCACCTCCATGTCATGGTCTTTCCCTGAGCAATGGGAACCGGATTACCCAGTGGACTATGTCTGGAAAGCGATCGGACTTGTCGCTAACGGACTTCCGGGTTTTGGTCCGATTGCCCTCCCACCCCGCTGCGTCGAAGATCCGAAGCGAAAGAGACATATTGGGGCGCTGGGAAAGGCCATTGAAGCATTTCTGGCTCAGGAAAGAGGCCGGAAGCTCTGTGCCGGTATCTCGCCTAAAGAGGTTAATGTCGATGGGGAGAACGAACAACTGACGGAAGCAAGGACTTGGGGCGTGGGTATAGATAACTTGAAAGGGCTCCTGCGGGAGAAGACTGCGGTGAGTGCGGACCTTGTCGTTGCATCATTACGAGGGCATCAAAGACAATAACTCATGAGGGAATTGCAGCCCCATCTGCTGGAAACTTTTGATGACACGTTTAATGAGGCAGTCCAACAACTTGTCCAGTGGGGTGGCGTCATTTTGGGCGAAGATTCAAAGTCGGTACCCCTCCCCAATTATCGCATCATGTGACCGACATGAAATTGACCCTTTGTTCGTCCAGCGGCAAACGTTATTTAGCACACGAGACGCCTAACATGACGTGGGATTGCGTGTTGACGGTAAAGGCGAGAGAAACGTGGAGTCAATATCAACGGACCGTTTTCCGTAGGGTTTCATCTCAGAATTTACTGAAAATGGTCTGGCTGACTATTCCTGTTTCTTTCTTCCCTTTCGGTCTGCCTGGGTGACAGTGTCGATCGCTTCGTTCATCGCCTACCTGTTCAACAGATCTCGGCGGGCTCGAAAGCAGATCGAAGACAAGCGAGTAGCGGAGCTCGTTGAAGTAGTCCTCGACACCTTACGCAACCGGGAGATCCAGCACCATACGGACCCTGTTCTAGCGCCGACGCCGTACGTTTCGAGTCTGGGCCTGAGGGATCAAGTCATGCACGGAGAATCCTTGTACCCGGCTAGGAAGGAGCGCCTTTGGGAGAGGGTGGAGAGCATCGTTGAAGGAAACGTGAACGTGAGAACGAACATTGAGGAAGTTTCTGGCGGACAGGAAACGCGGGTATGGGAATGGGTAGGAGGTGCTTGACAATTCTCCCTCTGTCGAACACGTCGTTTGTTTGTTTTTATCTTGCCCACTCACACTCTGTGTTTTCTGATTTTCCGCCCATTATTGGGGCCGTGTTCTCCCCATACTGTTACCCGTGTACCTCGTACTTATTTTTTTCTTTTTCTTTCTACTCACCCTGTCTATTGTTATCCGGAAGTATAAGATCCATAGTGGTACAAGTGTCCGTCCGCCAGGAGACGAGAGAGAAAATCGAGGCGTTGGCGCTGAGACAATTTGTGCAAGCGAACCGCGCCGTGGTCATGTAACCTTTCTGCTCGATTTGTGCGGCGTGGCGTATCTGGCGTTGGCGGTGCCCGCGACGGTCGTCCGGGGGAGACGCATGTTTAGCGGATTGAATTGTGGGCCGGATCCGAACAAGCACGCCGGATCCCCGGAGGGTGGCTGCGACCGGGTGCCGGAGTTGCCGGTGGCCACACAGGATTACATATTTCGGGTATTTTTCCGCTCTTTATGCATGCCACCGCCGAGCTCGAAAGGGCTGAGCTCGACAGAACAGCTGGCGGGTGGGCAGAGAGTTCTCCTCGGCCGGTGATTAGATACCGCGGAAGGATTTCGCATGGGCTGGGCCGTGAAGCAGCGTTTGACAATTAGGCCATAAGGTTTTCCTCTACGCTCCAGCCTTCCCCCACAGTCCCTCTTCCCCAGATCGAATCCGTCGATTTGGGAGACAAAAACAAAGTTCAAGGGCTCGACCGAAGTGGCAAGTCGGACCTTGGGCTATGGCTCATGTGGTGCATGCCAAACTACCGGCCACACGGTCCAAGGCTAGGACCAGGGGCATCTCATCTTTGATCTCTTTCAACTTTCCTTTTTCCTCTCTTTGTCTCTCCCACTTGATTTTTCTCCTTTCGGCACAATGCCAGACCTGTCTCTACCCCCCGATCATCTCATATTTGGCAATTTCCTGAACGCCACTACCTAATCTATCCCCCCATCCCCACCAACTCCTCCCCCCTCGATCACACATATCGCTCGGCGACCTCCGCTCTCCAAAAAACAAAAGAAAGGGATGGTCCAAACAAGGGCGTCTCCCTCCACAACCCCCATTCGTGCAAAGGAGCTCGGGATATCGGTTGACATTCAAATTCGAGATAAGTCGCGGTTCATATGTTATCGTGTTGTGTCACCGCTTGTATTACGCATTGTGCTAACCTTAGCCGCTATGTCACCCAGTTCTAGAAGCCCCCTGGTTGCCGTGGACACCCGGGTGGAGCACCGTACCGGTGAACAAAAGACAATTGTACCGGTTCACGCCCATCCTCGATCGACCTTCGTGACATTTGCTTCCGTCACATGGGGGCTGTGGGGGGTGTTCGGACCGTGTGTGAAATTATGGGGCACAAACGGATGTAAACTTGGTACGCGCCTACGCCCATCCACCTATCGGAGCCTGCACCTGGATCTTCTCGATTAGTGCCCGTTTCATAAACTGTTCCTCAGCCAATGTTCGCGTTGTCTGGTGACAGTGACCGATCAGCATCATTCAACGCGTGTTTATGAGAGAGAAACAAAAGAGGATGGTCCGCCCAATAGAGCAGCTTGGAACCATAGGACCAGTATACTTGTAGAAGCAATTAGATTTACCCTCAAGAATCGTTCGAGATCAATCCGACCAGCATTTAACGCTCGGTGCAGGTGATACATCGTGTCCTCGATCGCATTATCTTCAGCGATAAGATCAATGAGTCTGCACGGTAGAACGCAGCAAGGTGAGCTAGAATAACGGAAGAAAACTGTGTTGTGATGTACGCACTGGTTGTGAACGATGGTGGTCGAACAGAGCAGTTCGTCGACCGGAGGATCACCCTTGTTCCTCAGGTCATTTACGTTGGCCTCGCCGTGAGCCACAACGTTTCGGAGACGATCAGATACTCCTCTACAGACATCGCGCACCGCCTCCAGACGAGCCATTTCATCTCGGATTGCGGGTTCACCAGTGAGTAGGTCCCCCTGGTGTGCACGCAATCTCTCAGCGTCCAACGCCATCGCCTGAGAGAGAGAAGCAAATTCCGAAGTCAACTTTTCTTGAACCTGGGCGTGAAGCCGCAACAGCTCTGGGTTCGGGGGTCGCGGTGGGGCGTGGGCAGGTACAGGAGGCGGTGGAACCGCTTGTTCAAGAGCTGGGTCGTCCCCATCCATGAGGTTTAATGGAGGAGACCGGAGAGACTGAGATGGCTGCGCAATATGCTGGTTCATCAGATTCTGAAGTTGCGGGTATATTTGGGGAGGGGCGGGAGGTGCTGGAGGTGGCGAGGGCAGAGGAAGAGGCTGCGGTATATGGTGTTGTATCTGGGCGAGCGAAGGGTAAATGCTAGGTGGAGGTGGGTGTATGGTGTTGGGTGAAGCAAGCGAGGGAGGAGGTGGGGGTGGGGGCGGGTGAGGGGGATGATATGCAGGTTGTGAGCTGGTCGGATTTGCTGGAACCTGCATACTCTGGTAGTGCACAGGCGGTGGGGGGCGGGAAGGCGGAGAGGGTGTATGCTATACAAAAAAATTACTGGTGCATACGCATAGAAGCAGCAAGGACTTACTCGAGGGGGATCCCATGCCTGAGGAAGGACAGGGTGCTGGATCTGCGGGGGCGAGGCGGTGATGGGTCGGGATGATGACGTACTGGGTTTCGGAGGAAGGACCGGTCTGTCAGAGTGACCCGTTGCCGGTAGCGCGGCCAACTGCAGTGGTGGTGGGGTGGATGGGAGAGGCGTGTTTGGCGACGGTCCAGGCTGCTGAAGCTGCTGGGGATGTGTACCGGGGAGCAGGGGTGGGGGTTTTGCGGAATAATGATTGGGGGACACCGGAGGATCGGGCTTCGGATGATCCTTGGGCTTTGCATACACCGGAGGCTCTTTGGAGAAGTGGGCCTGCATGGCTTCCACGAGACCGATGAGGTTGCAGCCCTTGAATCGAAGTGGATGAGGGTGGGATCGGGAGATCTGAGGACGGGTCAACCTCGCACCTCGCTCTTGCGCTGCCAGTTCTGAACGTAGTCGATGTTGCAGCGGCCACTAAGTTCAATGTACTGGCTGGAGCGGATAAGCATACCCGGGGTGGCTACGACGTAGGGGATCGGATGTTCCCTTGGATGGTCGCGAGAGACCCAGATCGCGACCGGAATGTTGTAGGTCGCCTGGCGGTAGGTGACGGGGAGCGTGCCGTGGAGACAGAGCAGGAGCTGGGTCCTTCCGTCGTCGTATGCTGTGGAGAGGGTGAGCGGGGCAGGAGAGAGAGAGAGAGACGGGGCGCACTGTAGACATCGGTCCTGGGCCGGATGGGGGGGAAGCGGGCGAGGAGGGCGTCGGCGTCGGCGTAGACGGCGTGGGGGCTGGCGTAGAACCGGGTGTTTTCGCGCAGCCAGAGCTGGGTGGGGGAGAGAGGCATCCTCGGATGAGCGGATTAGGAATGCTCAAGGGATGTTATTGTCTGGAGGGAGGAGCCGATCTCCAATCTCATCTTGTCCACCGGATCGACAATACAACATCTCCAGACTTTTGGCACACTTTGTCCTTTCCGGATCTTTTACCGACTGCGCCGTCCTAGGCCCTCCTCACCAGCGTATAAAAGGCCCTCCGTCTCCCACACCGTTCTCCCCACGCCATGAATCCTCCAAACCCCCTCGACTCTGCAAAGCGCAAGACCGCCCGCAAGTCCATCATCACGCCCCAGCGCAAGCACCACAAGATGCTCAAGGATGGCACCAGCGAGGTCTGGCCTGAGGATGTCGAGAAAATATTCATCCAGGGTACCCCCCTCCCTCTCCTGCCCCCTTCCCCGCTCACCCCGCCCCCACAGGTCTCCGCGAGTACTGGGAGTCTCCCTGGGCAACCTTTTCCCGCGGCCGTTCGCGGTGGCGAAACCAGTTCCTCGTCGATTATCTCCAAAAGGCCGGCATAGAACGGTCCAGGAAACAGGTCGCCAGTCACATTCAAGTCCTGCGCAATATGTGGAAGGGCGAGCCTGGTAGTGTCCTCTCTCCCAAAGAAAAACACGATCCAGTTGTAACCTACCCTCTCCCAGAATTTCATCTCGTGGCCGGGGGAGAGGAGCTATTCCAGGAGAACGGTCTGCTCTCGACGAACCATCCTCATCCTCACCACGACCACCCGCCCGTTCCCGGCGCCTCCAGAATCCGACAAGACGACAGGGCCCATCATCAGCATTCAATCCGCCGTGCCTCACCCTCAACTCCCAGCTCTTCCGATTCAGAGTCCTCTCCTGTGCCAGGGGTTTCCCGTCTTCACATCAACACAGACGTCTACTCTTCTCCTTCGTCTCCCGCCTCGACTTCATACGCAAGTCCAACCCTCGTCCAATCCACATATACGCCAAGTCACTTCCAAGACGTCGCTCCGACACATACAAATGTTCGCTTATCTCGCTTGCAAATATGGGCCGACGGTCTTTCTCCCTTTACCGTCGAAGTCGATTCCTTGACATCCCCCTCGAAACCGTATTCTCGTGTCATGCTTCGCCTCAAACTCTCCCTCCCCCCTGGCGAACTCGAGTCATCTGTTTCCACTCTCCACGGTTTTGGTGGTGCGATTGTCTTGTCTGAACCCTGGCTGTCTTCTGGAAAGTGCTTCACCCGTGTTTTCACCGCCAACACTTGCATCTCTAAAGAGCTTGATTACCTCCAACCGACAAACCAGAGTCTCACAGCCTTCCTCCCTGACTCCTGGCTTACCAAAAGCCGCTGGCTTGAAGCTAGTATGTCCCTCTCATTTGTCACCCTTCCTTCTGGCGATTTACGTCGTTATCAGCTTCACGTACCAGCATCACACAACAGATCATAGTCGACGATGAGGTAATAGCCTTCATCGTTTATGATTTGGATCGTGGCGTAGACGCAAGGCCTGGACCATCCGTCGAGCTCACCGGCTTTCAAAAGTACGCGGGGAACAAGGAATCCCAACAACAATCTCCCACTCCCACTCCTCCCATCGTCTCGACTTCATCGTATCACTCTTCCTCCCACCCATCTTCCTCTCGTTACGACCCTATTTCCCCTCACGATTCCATGCAACCCCACCCTCAGAGAGCCTACGCCGGCGCTTGATCTCTCGGCGGTGCTCTCAAACTCCCACTTAGTCCCTCCGGCGTTTTGGTAGTGCATGTGGACGTAATCCTACGGTGCCGAGCTAGTCGTTCGGAAAGAGTGGACGTATTCTAAACTCGCATGTCGCGTAATCAATCTTTTACTGTGGTATCTTCTAGGACCCTCTTCTCTTTATTCCTTTCGTTCGTCGTTGTAGATTTGTATCAAACACCCTCGTCCCTGTTTTCTATCGGTTTTCTCTCTCTCCTCCCTCCCCCCGTTGACTTGCCCCACAAGTTTCCTTTGCATTCACGAAATGTACACGAAATCTAAGTGTAACCTATACTTATCGTGATAAACTACTAGCGAATGCCCTCGCTGCGCTTCTGACACCCGGATCAATGTGACTCTTCTCAAGCAGCACCAGTTCGAAAAATGAGGTCCCGAAAGGATGACACAACTGAGGGTCATCCACTTCGGGCTGGTATATACCGTCGAAAGATCGGTCCTCCGTCGCCAGTAGCGCCTCTAACTTTGGATTCTTTCTCACTAGCTCGGCAACAAACTCCACTGCTCGAATAGCCGTTGCCGGATCCCAATGCAGTGCGGCGGTGAGTAACCGTTTAGCGAATGCCGCTGCGTGCCAAGCAGGGGCGCCCCCGGTATTACGGGAAAAGATCAGGTGGAGTGCGTGGAACAGCATCTGAGTTTGAGATGACCAGCTAGAGCTATTGATCGCAAGCTTCCCCGCACCTGCGTGCCTCACCGCCGCGGAAGTGGTGTCACCGGCATCTTCGGCTTCGCTTAGGATGCCGATGAAAGGAATTATCCCGTAGAGGTGGTTGACAAAATCACTCAGATCGACGTTAAGCGCTTCCCCTGGCCATTCATGTGAATGAGTAATGTCCCGAGTTCAGGATTGGATGAGATAAGTAGTTCGCTTACCTTGGCCGGAAAGAAGCTCAAAGGCGGTGGATATACAGAGGAGGCGGTGGTAAACAGGTGTGATGTATGACGAGGATTCCTCCGAATCGGCGGACATGACAGCCTTTATGGCCTTGAGCAGGTCACGGAAAAAGTCAACGCTGACTAGGTGTGAGAACTTGGAGATTCCTTGTAGCGCGGCGGGCAGAAGCGGTGTTGGATACGGGTTCTTGAGAATTTGGAAGTAGAGAACGAAGACGAGCTTCAACGTTTCAGTGTGCTAGAGGGGGTGGTTTAGCCCACCGAAAGTCTGCAGGACGTTCCCTTACAGTCTTGTTCCGCTCCTCCTTGTCGACCTCTACTTCTGCTTCTTTTATCTCCCCCCGAATACCCTCCTTCTCCTTGAGCACTTTCTTGGCTTTCTTGCTGAGGTGCGTGCGCGTGGCAGCTGTGCCTTTCCTCCGCTTTTCTTTGTTCTTGTTTTTCACTGGCTGTTTGTCAACCGAGGTTTTGGATGCCCGCACGCCGATCTCGGTTTTGAGACGGAGGTGCAAAAGACATGAGAGCACGTTGGGGTTAACTCGGTATTTGCTCTCCTTGATCATCCGGTTGAGCAGTCGGACTACTTCCAGAGAGACAGCGCCAGTCGCATCGTCTTGGAAAACCTTCACTAGGGAGTTATGGCAGAGCTCGGACCCCTGATAGTGGGTGAACGCTCGATTATCGCCGTGAGGTCGGAGGATAAGGGGAAAAAACACACCTCATCCCAACCCCTCCGGCTGAGGCGGCCCATGATGCAACTGATAATGTTCGTCCGGAAGTTAAAGTGTGTCACCTCAACGAGTAGAGTGCAGATGCATTTCAGAGAAACACCAGCGAGCTGCGTCTTTCCTGCGGAACCAATCGTGATACAATCGCGGTAGTCAGACGTCGAGAACCCTACCTTTGATCTCGGACTCTAGGAGTTGCAAGAACTTCTGATAAATCCCAACAAGACCCTGTTCCCATTCACGAAGTCTCGCAACGGCCTGTCCGACCTTCTCTGACTTTTCTTGTTCCGTGAGAGAACGGATTCGATACCCGGGAATGATGTCCTTGAAAACAGCCACTTGGGATAAGATAGCAAGTTTTCGGATTGTTGGGTCATTCGCTATCGGCTGCGATTGGGTCGGAGACACGATCGTTTCTAGGCTGAAGTTGTGTAGACGGCGAAGCAGGGGAAGCTAGACGAGTACAGTCAACGGTAATGATCCTCACGAGGCAGAAACAACGTACGCTGTCCTCCGGATCTCCTACAATCTCCTGACAGATACTTGCTATTTGCTCCTTCGCACCATGTATCCGCGCCTTGCGAGATTTGGTAGTGACCACATCCACAACCGAGAGTCGGCCAAGGCGGCTCCCTTGAGTAGCATCCTCACGGAGTTCTCGTGTAAGTTTCTCGACAGTCTCTTCATCCTCGTCTTCTTCTGAGGATTCTTCGCGTGTTCTGCGAAGCTTTACGCCAACATTCTTGACCTGTCCGTCCAAAAGTTTGATGGGCAAACGTTGGACTTCGTTATCAGAACTCTCGTCCCACGAAGGCCGCCGTGGTCTGGGTGCGGTTTCGTAAGGCATCTCGACGTCTGAATTTTCGCCGAGCCCATCGTCTCCGCTGCCTCTGGAGGGACCCTCTACTGAGTCATCGCTGCTGATGTTTGAGCTCCATTCATTATCATCCTCGGAATGTGAGCCAACATCAGGTAAATCGTCTTTCACAGGCTGTCTGATGGGCTTGTTCAGCTTGTGTAAACGCAGAGTCTCCTTTTTGCTCCTATCCCAGGGTTCAGAACGTGTGTCTAAGGGGTGAGGATCACGTACCTCGCGATACCCTTGTGATCCAGGCTGTCCAGGAATCCAGCGGCTTGTCCGTATTCCTCCAGTAGGTTAAGATCTTGGTCAGAAAGGGGTGCGTCATCGTCATCCAAACTATTGGGGATTGTGACGGTTGGCTTGTCCGAGGCCCTTTCCTTCCCCTTCGTATTCGAACGTTCCGAGGTTCCAGCAGCCACTTTCCGCCGCTTCGAGGAGCTCTGGCAAAAATTAGGGGTGTAAACCCTCGCGAACACGTAAAACGGTCACCTGAGGTCCTTGATTTGGCCGCTTCACGTTCGAGCGTGCCATGGTCGCGGCCACAAAAATTTGGGTGCAAGCGATCGGAAAGCTGGGGGCGTCCGATCACTTCTCAACTCGTGAACCCACACCCATCATCAGAGCGATGGAGGAAGTACCGCCGACCTGTTTCGTCATCCGACCGCACCACATTCAGAATCTCATGATCATCGGTGTCGTATTTCAGGAGTTCAAGAATCAGAAGATCCCACCACAGTTCATGGTCCATGTGTACCGACTTCTCATGCAAGAAATAGCCGAAGTCAGTGTGCATCAATACGCCTTGTCTGCATCCGTGCCTTCGTGTTGAGCAATCTTCAGGCTGAGACTGCGAGGACGCGTCATGAGATTGTGCAGGATCTACAGGGACTTCCTCTGGCTAATGAGGCCGCTCCTGGCCGTTTGATCAAACGGCTGCAATCCATTGTGAGTGGTCAGTGAATGCGTCGGGGGTGAGGAACACCAACCCAAATTTGACGGAAGCTCACGGCAAAACTCGAACATGAAACTCTCGCCCTCTTCATGCAACGTAAGTAGTTCCTTGTTTCGCCTGTTGCACGACTCAACGTTTAAACCAGGAATGCCGTGGTTCTACATTGGAGATAAAGTCAATGGCGTGGTACGTGGGAGTATTTTCCTCTTTAACCTCACTCATTTCTAAACTTCACCGACAGGATTCATTGTTTGTAAGTCGCTCTCATGATAATCCGCTGTATCTTCTGAGGTGAAATCGCCACCTAGACCAAACGGTCCTTGTTTGGTTACTTTGTCCGCCGTTGTTTCGTTTCCTTTATTAAGCTCTCATTCTCTGGGACGATGCGCTTAATCGAAGATTATAATGCCTGGGTAGCCGGAGATCCCGACGCAGGGTACGAATATGATCCCAGGAACGAAAGGGATGCTATCAATTCCGGTAAGTGAACCTTTGCGAATGTGATGTTCGTGCACTTAGTCTGTTCGAGATGCTGTGATGTTCAAGACGGTGGCTGACAAGCAGAACTACGGCGACCCCTCGATCTATTTCTTGTGAGTATGTCGATTGATTACTGGCACTTCTATCGAATGTGACGTTCTGCAGTTGGGAAAAGGGATTCATGACAAATGATGAGGTCCAGGCCGCCGACAGTATCAGTCGTTACTTTGAACAGAGGTTTACCGAGGCTCGTGACTCGTAGGTCTTGTGATCTGCTATCTCTGTTGTCCGCCAACATATGCTCCAGGAAGAACCGCCAGGGCCTCCTGATGCACTTGATACGGATGCATTACGCCCGGCACGAGTATGGTGCTGTTCGAAAGGTAAACAATGTTGACCAAAACCGCACCAACAACTGATCCATCCTACAGCTTCTCACGGAGGCAATCGCTGTGTGTCGAATGAATGGAGACCGCATTGGATTACAACACTGCATGGCGTTTGTATTCTCACTTTGGGAGTTGATCCTCCAAGCTTATCTGCTAATTTAGTATTATGCACCGACTACCTATCAGTGAGCGGGGACAGAAACCATTCCTTAACACAGTTCAGCCGGACCTCCATCCCGTTGAAATATTGTTTGATGTTAAGAAGCTCATGCAAGTACAAAATGCACGCGATTTTTCAAACTGGGGAGCATGCGCCTCATACGAATTACCAGGAACAACCGCTTTCAGCATCTTTCGAGAAAATATACCAATTCATTGGATGGTACGACCAATGGATTGACCTACATGGGAACATTTTACGGCAACGGGACCAAGATGCTTTCCATGCGGTCCACTCCCTCGTCTGGAGCATTGCAGGTTGGTGTATACGTTCCAATCGATTTATCGAGTCAAACATTTCCTAGGCTGCGGTCAACTTTCAACGCTCGAGGAACAACTTGTGATTATTTTCACAGAAGTGAGAAGTGACGACAACAACCGATTAACTGTGACAATCAACCAAGCGTATAAAGTGTGGTTATTTTCCTTATCTCAACCCATATCAATGTTCCTAAGTAAACAAACAGAGGGCTCGGAACGGTGAATACCTCGAAGCAATTGCAACGCTATTTGAACCCAATGTCTGGCGCGGACTGTCGATGAACAACTACAATCTGTGGGCAGCAGAAATCTGGCATATCCTGGTCTTGCGTGCCACCCGAAGGTGAATTGATGCTGAAACATACCTCAGCTTGATAGGAATTCGAGGAGCTTGATCATTCCTGATAGGGGGCAGATCCGGCTGTTCCGCGAATTCCTACAACCGCGGAGGCCAGCCGGGCACTTTAATCCCAAAGAGTACTTCAACGATCTGAACGCCCCGAGTCTATCTATTATCCGTGACCCCCTACATGAAGCAGTCCGCATGATGGTACCTCTCAGCGAATATCCCTTGCAGGAACTCACTGATAAACGCCTTAGTCCGTACACCAAGGGGCCACGATGGTTGACAAATTGCTGGTCGCGCTCTGGCATGCGGAATTCCAGTGTCGTTACGGCTTGTATAGGACAGGCTTGGTGATGCTTGCGGACATCTCCATGGAGTTCGGGCTGTCACAGAAAGCGCGAAGGATGGTGGAGGATATCATGCCACAGGTAACCCCAAAGCCTCATGACCGGAGTCCTATGTTAAAATTCTTTTCAGATTATTCAAGGTGGGGATCTAGAGCAAAGGGCATATGCATGTTTCACCCTGGCGCGGTGCATCATCATGGCCGGGCGTGATGTTGGTGCGTCGTTATCGCCTTCTGAAGGTCGGCGTCTGACCATACAGTAGAGAATATTCAATCCCCAGCTTCCTTGCGTGAAGCGATCCCGTATCTCAAGATTTCTGAGGCAGATTACCTAAAGATCGAGATTTACGCGGCTGCACGTCGTGTTCAATACGTGCTGTCGGTGGTATACAACACGTTGAACATGAAGGCTGAGAGGGATGCGGCGGTAAAGAGGTTGGTAGAGACAGAAGAAAAGTCCAAGGTGGTTTCTGGCGAAGCCGCAGATGCTCAAATGATAGAAATAATCAATCTTGTATCTGTGGTCGGGGTTGGGCTTGCGGCTCGAGAGTAGTAGGGCCCGGACTCAATCGTGACACCGTCACGCGACTGGTCACGCGTATGTTTGGCTTCACGAATTGGTAAATATACGTCTTTTTGACTTGTAACCTCACTTTCGCTCCCGCCCTCCCTGCGGCCCATGGACGGCCCACCACCACCGGAGGAGGATTTCACTCAGATCCCCATTGCTGACCGTCTCGCCCATAAGAATTGGAAGGCCAGAGTCAGCGCCTACGAGTCCTTGATCAAGAGCTTTCAAAACTCGGCATCCGACAACGATCCCGTTTTCAAACCGTATCTGAATAACCCAGATTCACTTAAGAAGATCGTAGTGGACTCTAATGCTGTCGCCCAGGAGAAAGGAGTCGAATGCGTTGTGAATCTCGTCAAGTTTGCCGGAGAATATGCGGCGAGAACGAGAGAAGCGGTCGCGCCTGCACTGGTGGAGAAGTGCCTGGGTTCTACTAGGGCTGGAACCAAGAACCAAGCCATAGAGCTGTTATTACAGTACGTGGAAGTTGAGAACTCAGGTGCAGGCGTTGTGGTATGATCGTATGCTGCTTGTACCCCTGTAAATACTGAATGCTTGCTTTTGAAAAGGCGGATATCGTGCCGGGATTGACAGCAAAGCAACCCAAGGTCGTAGCAGGATGTGTCACTGCAATGAAGGAGATTGTCAGGTACGATAAACAAGGTCGTCCATCCGTGGCCCACCATGACGTCTGTATTCGCTAGCAACTTCGGAACCCAGACTGTCCCCCCTCCGACCATATTAAAACCGTTACCGAAGATATTCTCTCATAGTGACAAGACTGTTCGAGCTGAAGGAACTCAACTGACGCACGCCCTCTACCAGTTCCTGGGTCCTGGTATCGAATCATTCTTGTCCGACCTCAAACCCGTACAAGTGAAGGAGCTGAAGGAGGCTTGGGAAGTTATGGAGAAGGAGGGCAAAGGGAAGGGATCCCTAAAGCCTCAAAGGTTGACTCGGACTGCGGCTCGTGAAGCGGTAGAGAAGGCTGAAACAGCAGATTCTGGCGATAATGGAGGTGATAACGCAGCAGGCGATGTACAAGGTTCGTCCTTCCCGTCTCTCCGTGCGTTTATGAGATATTGAACGCGTTTCTACAGAGGAACAAACCTTCGACCCCCGCTCCATGGCGGAAGTGGTGGATATCATCCCCAAACTTCCTGCAGATCTATACAAGAATCTAACTTCCTCCAAGTGGAAGGAACGCAAGGAAGCGTTGGACGACCTTTCGACGTTACTCAAGGCTTCTATTCGTATTAAGGATGGCCCCGAGATCGGAGAGCTAGCCAAGTCATTGGCGACAAGGATCAACGGAGATGCAAACGTTATGTGTGTCGCTGTGGCCGCAAACTGCTTAGAGGCGCTCGCCGACGGTTTGATGACAGCCTTTTCACGTCATCGAGAAGCAGTCGTTCCGCCAGTTCTCGAGAGGCTTAAGGAGCGGAAGGCAAACGTTACGGATGCCATTGGATTGGCATTGGACGCCGTCTTCAAGACCGTGAGTTCAAATACCTGATTGAAACTCCTTCTCTGATCTGTGGTCAAGTCAAACCTCGGTGATATCCTTGGAGACGTAACTCCGACCCTCGGCTCGAAGAATCCACAGGTGAAAGAGGGCTCTCTCAAGTTTCTCGCCCGTTGTCTCTCTACCTCTCCCGTCCCGATCCAACCAGGACAAATAAAGCCCCTCTCAGAGCAACTTGCCACTTTACTCGAAGATTCGTTTGAGGGGGCAAGGAATGAAGCGGCCACGGTCCTTGGTACTCTCATGCGGATGGTTGGAGAACGTCCTCTAAATGCGATTATGGACGGTCTCCCGGATGTCAGGAAATCAAAGGTGAAAGAGGCATACGAGAGAGCGACTGTCAAAGCAAAGGCTGGGGCATCCGGGCCACCGAAACCACCTGGTCCTCCCCCCACGAAGGCACCTCAGAAGAAATCTGCCACCAAGATGTCACCTAATGAGGAACCTCCGGCTCCCGCTCCTGAGGGAGACACCTTGAATGAACCACCGAAAGCGGTCAAGAAACCTCCTGCCCGGTTTGTAGTAAGTCCCCGTAACGCTTGCTGCGGAAGCTGTTAGTAATCCTTTTTACAGCAAAAAAAGACAGCAGAAATCGCCTCCGATCCGTCCCCTGGTTCGTCTTCCGGCCCCGCACCAGCTGTAAAGAAATTACCACCCGCCGTAGTAGGACCGTCGAAATCCAAAGCTGCTCTTCCGGCTGCCCCAGGCGCGCTAGATACTGTGAAATACAAGCACACACCTGAGGATTCTGACGCCCTGGCGGCGGACTTGATACCCTCGAATATTTCTACAGACCTCGGGAATTCAAATTGGAAGGCCCGTTTGGCTGCGGTTGAGGAGATGACAACATGGCTCGAAGGTGTTGTAGAACAGGTTGATTCTGAGGTCGTTGTCAGGTTTATCGCGAAGAAGGGATGGAACGAGAAGAACTTCCAGGTTGGTATGGGTGGGATCCTGGGTTCCATACCTCAACTGACAACCGAATAGGTCTCTGTGAAAATCTACGGGATGTTAATTATGTTATCCGAGCGCTGCAAATCCTTCGGACGATCATCTGTTGCCTTATCTGTCCCCCATCTATGCGAGAAGCTCGGAGATACAAAGCTCAAAAAACCGGCGGGCGATGCTCTGATTGCATTTGCTTGCAAGACCTCCCTACAATTCGTTCTGAACCAAGGTCAGTAATAGTTCTCTGTCCATGTCAATTATGGCTAAACTTCCATCTAGCATATGACCCACTATCAAAGCAGAAGGCCCCCAAGGTTATTGCAGATGCTACGGCCTGGATTGAGATAGCCCTGACAGAATTCGGGATCGCCGGGTTATCCATGCGGAGTCTTATTGAGTTCCTGAAGGCTGGTCTGAAGAACTCAAACGCCGCGGTAAGAACCAGCGCAACAAAAGCCCTGGTCACGGTCAAGCTCTTTGCCGGTACTGGTTAGTATCATTATCGAGTCCTTTAGGACACTATTTGACATCCGACAGCTATCAAGGACCTCTTGGAGGATTTGAACCCTCAACTTCTTAGCACCATATTATCTGAGTTCGATAAAATCGAGGGAATGCAAGCACCACAACCCACCAGGGAACAGGAGGATGTCAAGAGTGTGGCACCAGCGGCTGGGTCAACGAAGGGAGCCGCAGTGGACCCGATGGACGACCTTTTCCCGCGAGTTGATCTAGACTCGTTGATGAAGGGAACGTCAATTTTGGCGGATAGCAAGAGCGATGCATGGAAAACAAAGAAAGAGGGATTGGAAACCCTGCAGGCCATCCTAGACCAAGGCGCCAACAAGAGACTGAAACCTAACATGGGTGTGTGAAATTGTTTTTATGCAAAAGAGAGTTTTTGATCACGGTCATAGGCGAAATCGGCTCGATCCTCAAGGCTCGAGTACTAGATTCAAATAAAGCCGTCCAAGCCCTCGCGTTGGACATCGTTTCGAGGATTGCTATTGGTATGGGGAAACCGTTTGAGAAACACTTACGCTTTGTTCTTGTCCCCGTTGCTACCGTTCTCTCCGACCAGAAGGCGAATGTCCGGACACTCGCCTTGAACGCCCTTACTGCGATGGCCACTGCATGTGAAGGCGTTGACAGCATGGCAGGAGGACTGGGCACCGCTTTGGAAACTCAAAACCCTGTGCAACGGGCGTCTATTCTAAACTGGGCTGTTGGGTGGTTTAAAGACCACGAGAGTCCTGGCGGTGATCTGAGTAGTTGGACGGCAACCGTCCTTTCCTGTCTTGATGATCGCAACAGCGATGTTCGAAAAGGGGCTCAGGCAATCCTTCCAATTCTCGTCGGTTCTGTTGGCTTCGACGAGGTCATGCGTCAAACGAATGCTTTGAAGCCCGCTTCACGTTCTACTGTGGTTCCTCTGGTTCAGGCTGCTCGCGCCAACGCTCCTACACAGTTGGGTCCCCCTCCCAAGCCCACTACGACTTCAGCCCCTACGAAAGCTCCCGCCAAACCCACACCGAAGCCTACCCCCCCTCCAAGTGATCCCGGTACTCCCCCACCTAAACAATCGCCAAGTCTACCTGGACCAAGTGTAACGGGTGTTCGCAAACCACTCCCCGGCAGTAATACGATTCCCCGGCCACAGTCTCGCCTGGACGGAGAAGGTGGGGGGTCTAACTTACCAAGCAAGATCGGTGGTCTCCGTCGTCCCGCGGTATCTGGCTTGGCCTCGACGAAGTCGTCCACGCCGACGCCCACCACTACCGGGACACCTGCCACCCTCACGAGTGCCAACTTCGAAGCGAAGAAGGCAAGGTTAGCCAAGGATGCTGGCAGATGGATCAACGAAGGTGGGGTAACGAGGAAGGACCTTGCAGAGCTTCTTCAGCATCAGATGGAACCCCATGCTAGCAAAGAGCTCGTCTCCCTATTATTCAGCCACGACCATAATGCCGTCAATGACCATGTTGCCGGTATGGCAAAGATCGTCGACTTGTATTCAAGTGTTCTTGCCGGCGAGGATACCTTCGGATCACCAAGTGATCTCCAGGATGTCTGTGTGGCCAACTCCGACCTGGTCTTGAAGTATGCCTCTCTCAAAGCTCACGAACCACAATCCAACCTTATCGCCAAAATCCTGGAGCTGGTAGACGTTGTGGTCTCCCTTCTGCAGAGTGTTAATTTCCAGTTGACGGATGTAGAAGCCCAGTGTTTTATTCCCACTATGGTACACAAGGTCAGCAATTACCCATCGACTCGTCATAATTTTGTTATTGAATCACGACATATAAAGCTCGGAGACCCGAGAGAACCTGTCCGTAACAAAGTGCAGGCGATCATCCAGTCGACCGTCAAAGTTTACGCATACAGTCGCCTATTTCAGCTCCTTTTGGAGAACGGGCTACAATCAAAAGTTGCGAAGACGCGGCAAGGTACCTTAGATGAGTTGGACAATCTCCTGCGCAAATTTGGAATGGCTGCTTGTGAACCAACCAAAGCACTGCCAAAAATTGCCTCCATGATCGGAGACAAGGATGCGGCGGTCAGGAAGTCTGCACTCTCGGTCCTGAGGTCAGTATTCACATTTGAAAACCATCACCCGTTACTTACCAAATAATACATAGTGAGGCATATATTCACGTCGGGGAGAAAATATGGTCACTGGTTGGTTCCCTCTCCCCGAAGAACAAGACTCAGCTGGAGGAGCGATTACGTCGAGTACCTGGGCCTAGTCTGAACAGTCCGGACAAGGAGAAGATTTCATCGCCCCGTACCCCAACAGGCCCCATCCGCCCCGAGTCCCAAGCTTCAATCAGGTCGTTGGGAATTCCTCGCCCCACTACTCCATCTACTACCCGATTAGCTCGACCTGCATCTCCTTCGAGAACCATCCGATCAGCATCCCCTGCGCCATCCGACATTGGCCGTGGGGCTTCCCCTGTCCGCGCGTCGAGGATTGCGGGACCGTCAGGGCTGGCCGGTCCTTCTCACCTTGCAACTCCCGGATCGGGTTCACTTCCATCTGGGATTGGACGCCCGAAATCCGCGCTCCCCTCCCGCCTAGGAGTTCCGAAACCCCGATCAAACAGCATTCGAAGTGAACAACCTCTCTATGACGAGCTCGTTGAAGGGGATAACGGCATCAGCAGTCGTCACCAAACCGCTGGTTATGCTGACTCGGAACCTCAGGGCCACCACTCTCATCAATCCGAATCCTCTGACGATATCACTATCACGATTTCCAGCATCCTCAGTAACGATCCCGCCCGCAGCGTGGATGCTTTAAAGAAGATCCAGAAGGTTTTGGACATTGGACCGGAAGAAGGGCCCTCATCGCCACCCTACCGAGACTTGGCCGAACATACGGAAGGATTGATAGAAACCATCATTCTACAAATGGCGCACGTGTTTGAGAGACCGGAGAAAGTCCCACAAAAGGAGAACTTTAGGTTGGCTAAGCATCTTATCCAAACCCTGAACTCTTTCTGCGACCACACCTTTCTGACTGAATCCCTCACCGTCGACATTTTGACTTCGCTCTTGGAGGAGTTAACCCTGCGGCTTCTTGAGACGGACAATAGCAACGACGGCCAATTGAAAGACTTATCGAGGTTCATCAACATGATTATTCTACGTCTATTTGCCACAGCTCGTCGGATGTCTGTGTTCAGGTAATCTCTTTGGGGCCACCTACAAACATCATTCTGAACCCGACTTCAGGGCACTTTTCAATCTTCTGCTTCAGATTGTCAAGCCGTTCTCTGCCAATGGAACCACAGCGGACTCCAAGGAGTTCAAAGTTGCTGAACTTGTTCTCAAATGTATCTGGAAGTTGGCGAGAAACATTCCACAAGACCTCGAAAAGCAGGCTCTCGACCCCGTGGAATTATTCCCAGCCATGGAACACTTCCTTCAGTCTGTTCCTCCGAACGAGTGGCGCGCGCGGGCCACCAACAAGGTTCCCTGCGGTGACATGCCTTTAAGAACGATGAAGGTTATCATCCAGCACGTAGTCGGTAGGCTCCACATCCGAGGTTCCAGTTTGCGCATCTAATGTCAAATGTAGCTCATTATGGGGACGACGTATACGAGCTTCTGGCCGCTTCGTTTGACGATCCCTCTGCTACCATCGTATACCCGTACGTTTACCGCATTCTGAATTCTGCCACCCGGGCAGCAGCTGAAGAGGTTAACGCGGAGCCGAAATCCAACGGGACCCGGCGGTTACCCGCAGTCTCACGCGACTCGCCAGTCGTCACTCGACCGCAATCTCCTCAATCTTCCGTGACGTCGGGAGACCAGCACCGTTCCTCCCTCAGCCGTCCTCGGACAGCGAGTGTATCGTCCGTCAACGACGACGGGTATGCACCAACTGCCGAGGAGCCGGATCCGGACGCTCAGCTCGTTACCATCATCAATCATATCTCGAGTGAAACCACCGGAGCGATGCACAAGGAGGGTATCACAGAATTGCATCAGTTCCTGAAGGCGTATCCCCACAAGAAGCCACGAGTGGAGAAGCTGTTGGAGTCGACTGGGACCGCTTTCCGAAAGTATATCACCCGAGCGTTGGCAAGCCGAGCGGCCGAGGATTCAGAGCGTGACGCTGCAGTCGCGCACACGCTATCCAGTAGGTTTCTGCTAGTTCTGATGGGTGGAAGTTCTGACGTCAGGCACGGCAGAATTAGAATCAAACAAGCGCAATTCAACCTCTCCTGTCCCCACTTCTCCCGTTCGCTCCGACACACCGTTGTCTCCCCGTCGGACAAGCATAAGTTCGTCGGTTGTGCCGGATGATAAGTTGTCGCGACTGCACGACATCTTCCAGTACAGGACGAGTACGGCGAGCAATGGGTCATCCGGGCAAAAGGGGCCATCGTAATTCTTCTGCTATCGCACTGCTTCGCATCTGTCTGTTTGTTTGTCTGTACGTAGTATCCGCCGTAGCATACCTCCTCTGATGTAATCTCCTTGGACCCTTCCCCATCCGCTGGGGCCCTGATCACGTGAGCATCCCCAACACCGCATCTCAGTTGGCCAGGGCCCAGACGATCTCGAAGCCGCCGCAGGCTTTATCATCTCCTGCGAGGTCTCCCCCACCGTAACATGTCTGACCGTGCAAAATCTCTCCCTCTTTCATCCGACTTGGCCTACGAGACCTCTCTCCTCTTCTGGCGTATCGTCACAAGCATCTTCTTTAGAGAGATACGTCCTCGGGGTGCCTTCCACATTCCCAGAGATGGCCCAGTCATTTTCGTGGTAGCACCCCACCATAACCAGGTGCGTTATCCGCGAAACTGGTGTCGGATTCGACGATTTCTCAGTCCTCACAGTTCCTCGATCCGCTCCTTCTTGCATTGCAAGTGCACCGCGAAACCCGGAGGAGAACACAATTCCTTATTGCTGCGAAGAGCATGAAAAGAAAGGCCGTCGGAGTTTTTGCTGGACTCATGTCGAGCAGTGCGTCCCAAGGAATGTTATATCTTGCGGCGGAACTCATGAACAAATTTACAGTCCCAGTCGTGCGTGCGGCTGATGAAGCCAAGCCTGGCAAGGGCCTCATACGTCTTTCGGATGCTAATCCATGTGTTGTTCTTGGAGAAGGCTCCAGCTTCCTATCCCAGTTTTCACCCAAAACGCAGATTATGCTGTCCAAGAACCTGAATTTCGCCGTGGCTGAGGTGGTCGAGGTTATTTCCGACACAGAGCTGAGGATTAAAAATGAGTTTGGTGGTGAGAACGGAAAAGGTACTGCCCGTTTCCGTGAAGCAGTAAAGGAGTCCGGAGGCAGTGGAATCATCTACAAGGCCCTGCCGTTTGTCGACCAACAAGAGATGTATGGGCACGTCTACCAAAGACTTAAGGAAGGCGGATGCATTGGAATATTCCCAGAAGGTACCCTCCAAGTGTTCCCCCTTTTCAGTGGCTGACCATTCCCAGGCGGCAGTCACGACCGAACGGATCTCCTACCGCTTAAAGCTGGTGTCTCTATGATGGCTTTGGGAGCCATGGCGAACGATTCGAACGTGAAAGTGAAGATTGTTCCTGTAGGACTCTCCTATTTCCACCCCCATCGTTTCCGCTCTCGTGCGGTGGTGGAATTTGGGGCCGCAATGGACGTGCCGGAGGAGCTCGTGAACATGTTCAAGGAAGGAGGTCCTTCTAAGCGTTCTGCCGTGGCGAAACTTCTGGATCTCATCTACGATGGTCTCAAAACAGTCACTGTTAGGGCTCCTGACTATGACACCTTGATGGTGAGCTACAACGCGTCCCCCCCCTCTTAAAGCGCCCACCGACTCTTATATCTTCAGCTAATACAAGCAGCTCGTCGCCTGTACAACCCCCCCGGACAGCATCTGACATTGGGCCAGGTCGTTGAGCTGAACAAACGATTCCTAGAAGGATACCTGCAGCTCAAGGACGAACCGAAGATCCAGGACCTGCGCAATAAAGTCTTGAAATATAACCGTTTACTTCGGGATTTGGGACTGCGGGACCACCAGGTACGACCATCCCCAAATACCTTGGTGGTTTCTAAACGTCAGCGAAAATCCAGGTTCCGCGAGCTACCAGGGCCGGATGGAAGACATTCGGGCTGTTACTATACCGGGTTTTACTTCTCTTGGTTTGGTCGACTCTGGCTCTTCCAGGGGTTATCCTCAACGGACCGATATTCATTCTGGCGTCCATCATTTCTCGAAAAAAAGCCAAGGGTGCGTCCGGTATTTGTTGTCTACAAAGCTGTGCTCAACTTTATCCCAGAGGCCCTGGCTGCCTCTACTGTCAAGGTTGCTGGTCGGGACGTACTAGGTTCATGGAAGGTTCTTATTTCCCTAGGAGCTGCCCCTCTTCTCTACAGTCTGTACGCCTTCATGGCAACCGTCGTCATGGTTCGGGCCGGGGCTCCGCTTAAATATCGACTTTGGACGCCATTTATCGTGGTTTCTGCATTACCATTTATCGGGTATGCTGCTTTGAAATTCGGAGAGGCTGGAATGGATGTTCTCAAGTACGATCCCAAACTCGGCTAAAGGCTCAGACAGCTGATCTGCCTCTCTAGGTCATTGCGGCCATTAATAGTGTCTTTGGCACCAGGACAAGCGCGTATACTGAGTCGATTGAAGGTTATGAGAGAGGAGTTGTCCAACGAACTTGCTGCATCAATCAATGAATTTGGACCAAAGATGTACGAAGACTTTGACCAGGTGAGTGTTCAAAAAGTTACTCCTTGTGATCTTCAATCCAACAACGACTGTGTTCTAGTGGAGGATTCTCGTACCGTCCGCTAGCGTACCACCGTCAACCGGTAAACCGGGTCTGTGGAGAAGGAAGAGTGGCGTTGGTGCTGTAGACGCCCAAGGAAACCTGCTCGTTCACCCCATGGTAAACCGTGTCGTAAGGTTGATTATCAGATCGTGCTGATATGCTGTTCCATCAGACGTGGCTTGACGAGCGTCTCTTTGGATGGTCCAAATCCGCCAACCGGGGAACGAGTGCGTGGGCAGGTGCCACTCGCAGCCAGGAAATCAGTCGGGCGGCCACTCCAGATTTATCGGAGGATGAAGAGGTCGCTGATTACGATAACGTTCTTGGATACTTGCCAATCTATGAAGGAGCACCCCATGGTTATAACCGTAGCCGAAGTAAGCAAAATTCCTACGCTGATTTGCAGAAGCTGCGCATGTCGGCGATTGAAAAAGGCGCGCAATTCGATCTTTCCTTTGAGTTTATGTCGGGCTTACCGGAGATGCAGGCGATACACATGGTGGCATCGAGACTCACCCAAGTCCATTGGGCGAGGGTGAGGGGATCCACTTCCGTCACGGACATCGTGAGCGGAAGGCCTCCCTCTCTGATGGCGTCGCAGTTGATCGCATCGCGGCGGTTGACCAACAAGAGGAGTTCAAGGAGGTGACGGAAGAACTCAATAGGGAAATCCAGGAGCACAGGCACGAGGCTAACGTGTGATTAATACTTTCCTCCACCCTTGCCTTTTCAACGTTCCTTTCGTGATGTTCTGTGGATGCACACCCCCCGATGTCTTCGCAACCTGTGCATAGTACACGTATATATATTGTTATGGATTACCAATCTCCATGCGGAAACGATCGTCACTCCAAGTCCTGCCGAGGTTTCCCGGCGGTGAGAACCTCGACCCCGGTTTCAGTAATACTGTGATAAAGATTAGAGCGGGGTTGTGGAAAGAGATGAAGCAGGGACCACGGACAGCAGAGTCTCTTCGAATTGAGCGCTGTGCCTACCGTCGATTGTAGTTGCGGTCCAATTGTCGGGCCAATGAATCTCTTCCCAGCTTGTTCCCAAGTTGAGCATCTGTCAAGTGTCACAGAACCCATCATCAGTCTGGTGGGATCATGTCTGGGCTGAAACGCACAGGTTCGATGGTGAAAACCTGTGGGATGGGAGGTGTCAACAATCGAGATAACGAAAGATTTCAGCGGGGTGACTTGACCATTCCGGGTTTCATAGTACCGACAGCTTTATTTTTCGCATAGTGTGGGATGTTCGGGGAACAGTGAAAAAGGTCGTTCACACCGTGGCCAGTGAACGTCTTCACAACGGCGCACCCGCTGGCTCGGGCGATCGGTTCACTTCACAGTCACGGTCAGGAAGCCACACCCATCGACAGGAAATGTCACTTACATCGTTTTTCCGATATCTCTGATTAGCGCCCCGGGCTTACAGATGCGTATGGCAGCGTCCAAGGCCTGTCTAGTGACACGCATCAGCTTCTTCGAGTCTTCATCAACCTTACCCACGGGGTATGTTTCGTTCAAGTCCGCATGCAAACCTTGGGGAGAATGTCAAGCGTGTGTGATAGGACGGAAGATTCCGGTTGGCCTCACCACCTCTGTAGAAAGATACATCTGTCGCACACGAGTGTTTACAGCAGAGGATCCTTCTGGTTCAGTTTCGCACGTTTCGACAAAATGCATGAACCCAGCTGGAATGGGTTGGCGACGTACCGATATTGATGATATCTCCCTCACGCAACTTCCGCCTGTCTGGAATGCCGTGACAGATAACTTCATTGACAGACCTGGGTTGAACATGAGGTGACAGCTGACCTAGCGCAAATGAGGAACACCCACGTGCAGACTGATTTCGGGAACCCGCGATAGTTGAGGGGAGAAGGATAGCCACCGCGTTCTATGGTCGCATTATGAACGATCTCATCGATCTCATCGGTGGATATTCCAGGTTTTACGTGAGAGGCTGCGAGGTCCAAGATTTCACGAGCGGCCTGACGAAATGGCATAAGATTAATGATAAGGGGGGAAACGAGGGTTGCGGAAATGACGGCACCTTGCAGACCTCCCTAATTTTATTCTGCTCTTCCGTACTGAGGATCTTAGGTGGTTGACCGGAGGCTTTTCTTTCGCCTCGAGGAATGCCTGATACACGGGTCAGGTTCATATTTATTGGGGGCGGGAGAGTGGGTAGGGACTAACCGTCCTCGGCGTAGTCGGGGCGGACGATATGGTCCGGGATATGGCGCCTGGCCGACAGCGGGTAGGCAGGTCTCAAAGAACCGGAGAAGGTGAAGTTTGGGAAGGGATTGTAAGAGCTGTCTAGAAACCGACAGACGTTCAAAAACCAGACTGGTCTGTTGGAAACATGGAAGGGACTAACCATCGGATTCCACAGAAAGAGCACTGACACCGCTGGCAAGGTTGTGGATAAGTTTGTGGGTTTTCTGAAAGTGGCGTTCAGCAACCTGTACACGGGAGGGAGAAGACAAAGAACAGAAAAAAACGAACCCCTACGAAAGTTCATTATGGGTTCAATGAACCTAGAAGAGGCGGGCAACGTACAACCAGCCTTGAAGCATTCTTGCCCACAAAAGAACGAACCTGCGATTCCAAGCCTACATAGGATGATGAGATCGCGAAGCAAACGAAGCGAGGAGAGGGCTGACTTTGCACAAGTCGGACACTCCAATCTAGAAGGAGGGTTTCCGTTGATACAGGTCGAGCTCTGGCACTTGACTGCGGTCTCAGCCATGCTAACAGGTATGCGACAGCGGTCCAAAGTAGATGAAAGCGAAAAAAGAAAGAGTACTCGGGAGGCGGTACGTCACGTGAAACGGCGACTGACTTGCGAAGACTCAAGGCAGCGACAAGCGTATATTTGGCCGACGATCTGGCATGCTAGGGCAAAGTGGATGGACAAAAAATACATACATGCTAAGGATGAACGCTCAACGAGTATTAGGAATTAGTTGGAGCAGCAAAGTTGGGTGATTATAAGGAATGCAGAAGAAAAGAATGATTACTGGAGTGTAGAATAGAGAGTTGCGGTCGTCGATTGAAAGGTGCGAGATGGAAAGCGTTATGGAACAACAAAAGCGACAATGATGCTGAGACTAACATGGGCAAAACGGAAGCGTTGAAGGACAAAAACAAATAATCGACGTGAGAAGGGGGAACGCGCCAGTCGTTAGATGGCAAGGGGGGGGGGGACTGACGCAATCGGAGGTGGAAGAAGAAGAGGGTGGTAGATTAGGATTTGACCCAAAGGGCGTTCGAGAGGGGGCACCAGGCTTCAACGCTTGTTGGGATGTTTTTCGAGACGGAAGGCCTTGGTGGTGTCGCCTGCGGCCTTGAACAGGGATTTGAAGTGAGAGGGCCCGAAGATTTCGGTCAGACCAGTCTGGTTTTGCGAGACCCAGTCTGCAGGGGGTAATGCTCTCGAAGTTTTGTACAAGCCCTCGCCTGGGACGTTCTCCTCCCGGACAATTACGATCATGCCAGTGAGCAAACACTGTAGAATGTTGAGGACATCGCCAACCGGAGTGTTGTGGCGGAGGGCGGGGAATGCCGAACCGTGAAATACCATCTCCCACTGGACTCGACGCTCGGGGGAGAAGAAAGAAGAGGCGTGTATCGGGATCTCGATGCGCATTGCGGGGGTGCGAGGCAGGCCATTGGGAGACTTGAACGGGCTCGGACATTCGATGCTGAAGAGCATACGAGGGTCGGCGGGGGTCACATCGTGCCAACCGTGCTGGGTGACGAGGTCGGACTTGAGCCGGAGGAGCCAACGGTGGGCACGGGCATAGGTGGTGCCGAGAGCGTCTGCGCTAGTGAGGGGAATGCCGGTCCTGGATGCCCAGTCGTCCATGCCCTTTACGCTGCTTGAGAAGCAGATGATGGGGAGAGAGGAGTCGGACATGGGGGAGAGGGGGGGAGGATGGTGGGGGAGGGCAAGGGGAGAGGGTAAAAGGGGGGTACTTGAGGACGAGAGGGAAGCGCCATCGTCGTAACACGTTTCCCATCCCCCGGCTCGGTTTCCAAAAGAGGGTGACTCGGAAACATCGTGGTTACCAAGAAGAAGCGGGGGAGAATCCCACGGGTAGACTACAGAACAATGCTCTCTTTGTGCTTAAACTTGCGTGATGCGCGGTCTGAAGAACGGAACCGGAACTGGTTTCCATACAGCTCCAGCTCAGCGTGCGGCACATCCGAAACCATCCCCCCCTTGTCCTCCGCCGAGTAGAGCGGAACGCATACCACAAAGACGCTCTTCTGCTTGGGCAACACTGTCGGAGCGCCGTCGGCCATTCCCCAACGGACAGAGGCGAGGAGACAGACCCACTTTTCAACTTGTTCCCTCTCGTTATCACCCTGAACCCGTTCTCGGACTCGTACACGACGATGCCCGACAATCCGACGAGACATGGATTCCTGCTTTGCCGGACTGTGTCCATCACTGATTAGCCCGCGAAACCTAAACCCGTTAGGCAACGCTCACCTGTCATGATGCTTCCGTGGAAGTCAGCCTTGACGAGCTTGGCGTGCATCGTTGCGACGTTCGGCATCACCGCACCTTGCTCCGTTACTGCCCCCGCCGGCTGCGGACCCAAGCCGAGCAGCTCGGAGATGTATCCGATCCACAGAAGATGGAGCGGAACGTATGCCTCGAACCTGCCATCCATTCCAGCCTCGCTCGACAAACGACTGGCCCAGCATGACCCTTACTTTGTTTCGTTGCCAGCCAACCTCCACGATTCCGGTCGCAGTCTGGGAACTTTGACGCCCTTCTTCCGCTTATTCTTCCCCCCGCGCGCTCGCGCTCTCGATTGGTTCTGAAGCGAAAGGTGCCGCCCCTGTACACGGGAAGCAACCTCTTTTCTTGTCGACGCGTCCCCCACCTGTTCCAAGAAACGCGGCACAAACGGCGCTTTGCTATTCACCACAACCGTGGTGGGCCGCCGAATCTGGAAAGTGTCAACCACAGAACAAGCTTTGCGAAAAACAAAAAACGAAAGAAGCCTCACCCAGGTGTCATAGATGCTGATGGTCTCTGGCATGAGTAGACCTTGTCGGCAAACCCCGGTCCGATTGGCGAGATGCTCCCCGACCGCCTGCCCGAGGGGCTCATTCGGTACGTGCCGACCCCTTGTTATCAAAGGGCATTGCACCCGGCAGGTTTCTTCTCGGGTGCACCCATGACGAGCCGATTAGGAATAAGGATTGCGTCCAGAGACCGCAGGGAAAGGCCCCTCCGTCTCGCATGCAATTCGCCAACGTGGACATCATCCCCGAAGTTACAGCGCTTTTCGCTAAATAAGGCGCGAACAACATGCGGCGAGAACGAGCACGCTCACCATGTTTTGATCAAGTTGTCGCTCAGATTTCCAATCGCAGTAGTAGAAACGAACGCTATTTATCTTTCGACTTTTCAATGGCAACCCCGTTTGAAGTGGGACACACCCGGCAACATCCAATCCCAATTACCAGTCGCTACTACGGCAGAAGTTTTCTGGATCCTGGTCGAGAAACGATCAGAAATTCCGCCGCGCCTTATTTAGCGAAAAGCGCTGTAACCCAAAACAGCGAGAGGCGAGAGGCGCCCGCCCACATCCGCTTGCTCGATCCCTTATCATAATCTTGCCAACTCCATTCGTCCGCTGCATCTGTTTAGCCCCGTTTCGTCGGCTGGGAGGGGCTGCCACAACCCATCACCGACAAAATCTTCCCGGCATCGACAAAAGACCCCGAGCTCCTCGGGCGGAGAAGGCATATTAGAATGGTATGTAAACGAGCCGATATATATATCCACGTGGGAGGTTCCAAATAGTACATAGGTGGGTGTATAGGAGGCGAGGAGATATAGAAATATACGCGTACATAGCGGAAGAGGGAGAGAGAGGTGCGTACGGTCTATAAACTACAGCACTACGGTTCAATTCCCTGTGGACATTCGGGGCACGATTCGTTCTTCGTCAAAACTAAATGGTAAAATAGCCGATGCCTCATGAACGTCATGGGACAGGAAAATAGGGTCGGTGTCACTCACGATACTTCTCCGGATACTGACGGCTGTAGATCCAACCCTCGATTAGCTTTGGAACGTTCCGCGCAGCATCGGCACTTACTACTGCCAACACGTTCTGGTACATTCCGGAGGTCCACAGCTGTCGGGATGTGCAACGCTAAATTTGCAAAATCTGTTCTCACACGGCGCCTATAACCGAACCCCCACGCGAGGTCAGCCCCGCCCACGAGACAATCCAACTAGGCCACGCACAGATTCTTCCTGTGTGGAGAACCCATATGAACGCTCATCCTTTGGTATTCACCTACACAAGAGGACGTACCGTCGTGATTTGGTGTCCGCAAATTGTATAGGCTCTCGTTACACTGCACGACAGAGCGGCTCAATCTACCAAGACCGCAAGGGGACATTATGGTCTTTGGAAGGACGTACTAGCGTCTGCGACACATTGGAGTGGAATGTACGATGACCACGAACGAGGATAAACGAGAAGGTGTGGATTGCTTGTCGGGCCATCGCAACCATCGCGGCTTTATATCCAGCTCCAGGTCTCTCATGTGCGCCCGGATCACCCTGCCGCGTCATGCCCATGAGCAGAGCTGGTGGTGAAATGAGTAGATAATCAAGTGCGGACCGCGTAGCAACGGCAGGGAAAAAGCATCTATGGAATTTCACCAACGGATGACACTTCGGGAGACGCCCACTCTAGTATCAGACGAGGAGTCGATAGTTAATCTACGTGACCCGTGTTCTCCAATTGTGGCAATGCAACAACTCTGAAAGTTTAACAGCCGCAGTCTCAGCAGGGATCCTTCCGGCAGATCGCCAAAATTTCTAGAAAACATGGCCGATGCCGTGTGGCCAACCACCCCGTTATCGTAGGAGATCCGGCTCTTATTACAGCACTGTTACGCCACGAAGCCACGCGTTTTCCGTCATCGCCTCCAGGACCCGAATCTACGGGGGGGGGAGGTGCTGCAGTCGTTGGTGTCCGCCTGGGCCAGGGGAGCGTTGCCCAATTAGTCGTGGTCCGTTCGGAGTGCCCCACGCTCACGGGGTATCACTAACTCGCTTATATTAACGACCTTCATACATATGAAAGGTTATCGTAACTCTATCGCTAGCATGAGATCGCGAAGCAAAAACGGAATGATCACCATCATAGACGCGCACCTTACACGCATGTTTTTCGTTTATCCTGCAAACATGCCCACCAGGTAGTGGCTTACGCCTTCTGGGGTTAATATTCCCACATCTGATATCACTAAGGAAATCAAATCCGGCCTGCTGGCATTATCATCCGACGTCTCTCATCCAAGACAATGAGATGCGCTCACTTCGTATAATCCACTTCCGGATTTAGCGCTACTTGTTCCGCTGACATGCTTTTTCGCGTCCACGATCCGGTCCCGGTACCTGCAGCCAATCCGGCGTCTTTGGGTTCATCACCCGACGGCTGTTCGCTGATCACTGGCACCGGGGGTGCTTCAGGGACGTGGCGCGGGAAGGGGAGTACCCCAGGCCCGTGAGTCGGTAGGTCATACTGCGAGAGCGGGAAGAGACGGCGGAATTTGAAACTGACGCTGTAAATACGAAAAATCGCCAAGTGTATCTGATGAGATCCCAAACCTTTCTGCCAGGGCATAAAACGGTTTGTTCGCGTGTTTTGCAATGATTGCAATTTGGTTACTGCCCGTCGCATTGATGAGGCCCCCAGATTCGACCACAGCTTCTGAACCGACAAGTACGAAGTCGACTTTGTCCATGACGTATGCGACCGCTGAATCAAGGACGACTGTGCACGGTATACCGGCTGCAGTCAGTGATTCATACGTTTTCAGCCTTTGAAATAACCATCGACGACTGAGCGAGGAGGTCACTCGTTAGTTTGACGACGTAGCTTACCCCAATCCTCGTGGTTTAGCTTGCAACCTCATGTGTTAGACAAATTACAATGAGAAATTTTGATTTTCTACCTTCTGTTACGTACACCGATATCCGCTTTCTCTTGTGCGCATGCAAGAGTGCCTTCATCACCACTCTGGAGTGAGAATGCGTCAGGATCTGCCGCAATATATTAGCGTGTGAGAAAAAAAGACAGTGCTGGTGCACAGCTGAGACATACCACTGATCCATCTTTGACGAATCCATTGGCAAAGCCGGCGATCTTCTCGCTGTACAAGGCGGCTTCTGCGATGTACTGGTTCCCTTGCCGGACAAGTTTGTCCTTGAAGTCGGAGAGGCTCTAAGAAGAGGGATCTGTATGATGCTGGGCTTTATATGGGTGAAAAATAGGGACACACCCCCAAGTCGTGTGTCGCCACAGTTACGAAAAGGTTGAAGAGCTCGCACCCGGCATTTAGGCTGATCGAGTTCGGAATACGACCAGTAAGCTGCTGGGTGCCCTTGTCCAAGACACCAGAGAGCTCAAACATAGTACCGGCTTAGGAGGACTCCGCCATGAGTTGGACCTCGTGATGCACTCAAGGAACGCCGCACCAGAGGATTTCTCAATAAGTTCTGTGAGGGCCATGATCGCTGCAAGTGGTGGTGCAACCTTCACGATGGTCATTCATGAACGGACACCAAACGACACATTAAAGCTTACATTCTGGACGTTGCGCTGATAGGCAAGATAAATGTCAAATTCCGCCGTCATCCCCGTTATCATCAGCAACGAGATTGAGCGGACGCGCCGTCCAGAACCAGAGTGACTCCCACCAGGTGATCGGAGGTGTCGCACGTGACCCACATTCCGCTTGATGACCACCTCATCCCAATGGTTGTTCCCAGTTCCTGCACTGTCCCAGACCCCTTCCGCCAAGCGCGCTGGAGTTTCCGTTCAAAAGGAGTTGCACGATAGGTCCAGAGGCATCGAGTTTCTTTACCGCCTGGGATCTACCTTGCTTCTGTCAGTATCCCTCGACAACCCCCATGCAACATCGCGTCTAAGTCCGTTCCCGTAGCTCACTCTCGGCGATGACCACCGCTGCGACTTGGTATCACCGGTTTTACATGAGATACTCGATAGAAGACTATCCCAAGCAGGTCCAGTCCCCTCCATCATCTCTACCTCTGTGTCCCAGCAAACCTGCCCTTGTAGGAAGTCGCTGCAGCTTGCATATTTCTTGCAACAAAAACGGAAGAGTGTGGCCGGAAACTGCGTGATGTCGCCCGCGTGTTTGCAGCGAAGTTGGCCAACAAAGACATGTCTGATGTCGCCACCGAGGGCAAAGTGAGCAAACCGCACGCTGGGAACGTTCCTCCTTTCTCACCCTGGACCAGGAAATCGAGAACATCCAGAGCACCATCCTCGCCTCGGAAGAGGCCCTGTTAGAAGTACTCTGTTTCGATTTCTGGGTGGAAAACGTCCACGAGCACCTCATTGATCTACTCGAAGACTGGGCCCCTCCCCCTCTGCAAGACTACGCATGGAGCATCGCGCATGATTCGTTAGTAACGCCCCAAATCTTGACGGGAGATCGGACCGCGACATGATACCTACCTGATTGGTTTGCAGTTACAGGACCCCACTCTGCATATTATTTCCTCCACGTATCATCGCGTCGGCGTGCTTCATCCTTGCGCAAATGCACTTTGAGGGTCCTAATGCAGCTCCCTTGGATGCAAGGATATCCACTCCCGCCCCGTCCACCACATTGCCCACTCCACCTTCCCACAACCCGACGTCTCCAAACCCCATCCAGGACCGTACGCGTTTCGTTGCCAATTTTTTCTCTCTCTCGGAGTCGGAGCTCAAATCCGTTGCAGGCAAGGGATATCTTGTGCTTTGTTCCTTTTCTCATTAACGCCTGCATAGAAGCGCTTACGATACTCATTCAATTCTACGCCTCTCAAGACTCGATTCCGCATGTTTTGAGCCTGGGTGATGTATGTCCCAAGCTATTACATAATACCAGTCGACTAAAGAATCATCAGATTAAACCTCCCACCATGAGCCCTTCATATCCGACACTTTTCGGTCACCTCAATTCAGTGACTGACCAAAAGGAGAAAAGAAACAGTACTCTCACTCCCGCCCCACCGAAAAGCCAGACACCTCACCCGTCCGCAGAAGGAGTTCTCCCAAAATCCCAACCATGAAATCAGATGACCCTTAATGTCCATCCAAGCACAAGCATAGGTACGGTTTCGACGTTCGCCCGTATCGTCGTCAGCTATTACACACACCATCGAGTTTTCTTATATTGTACATACATGTATTAGTGGTAATATGTATCAGCGTGTGCTCTGTTTGGATTTCCAAGCATCCAGGTCCCCATCTCGACCCCATCCGCGTAGTGATGAACGTGGGACACGAAGGAGTCCCCAGTTCGTTCCGAGGGCGCTACGCTACGCTCCCGCTCACAAACTGTCATTCTCGGATCATTCCTCCAATCGACGACCTTGGACTTGGAGTTGATCCCATTAAAGTCAATCGGTGCGGGCCGTTTGGTGTTTGAGACCGTGTCGTCGCTGAGTTCACCATCATCAGGGGACTCATAGTCTAACGATCGCAGCTCTGAAATCAATGGTAAACACCAAACTCCGCGTGAATACTGAGGGGGGAGTGACCTCGGCTGTTCCACGAAAGGGTACCAGACATTTGGGAAGGTGTGCGCTTGGTTCCGGGAGGAGCCGGAGGCAGAATCGGTGCGAGCTCGAAATTTGGGACGGGTTCTGGGAACTGTGTGAAGGCGGAAGGATAGAGCATAAGAATCGGGATACAAAAAGAGGACGGTAGGGTAGGAAGTGTGAATTCGGGCGAAGATTATGTCACGAAATTTGGGACAAGGCAAGGACTGCTGCTTTCTGATGTCGCTCCCATATGACATCGTGGGCCGTGCATGGGTGTGCCCTTGTCCGGTAGGCTGGCTCGTCACATACCTCGGGAATCGTGAAGCCACCAGGCATTCCCAGGGAGGATGCAAGCCAGAATATGATGGTTTCGATGACAGCAGGTCTGGCATCGTTAAACCCTATTATATCGGACATCCACGCTCGGGTCCACCCTGTATCGCCATCGATGAGGGGATTGTACCGCATGCAGAAGGGGACGGAAGCACCTGATGAAAACGCCCCAAAAACCCAACCCTGATAGTTGGAAACAATGAACCATTGACAACCCTTCTTGACGCATAAGTCCCATAGCTAGCCGAAGAGGGCTTGTGAGTTTATTGCATGCGAGAGCCAGGGAAATATTCAAACTTTTGCCCAAAGAAGCTCTTTGGAACAGAATGGAGAGTTAGGCTTATCCGGATCAAAAGGAGGAAACTGTATACAAGATTAGGAAAGGGCGCCGAGAGAGGGGATCGAGACACATAAGCACCTTGCGGGTGTTGACGAACGATTCCAAGTCTCGAGGTGCCAGGATCCAGGGTGGCTGGACGGCGACAATGAGTGCCGGAGGGTACGAAGCAAAATCTTCATCTTCCGGGTTGGTCTGATGAGGGTCACGTAGGCCGAAGCTCATATGCCGAAAGAGAGTTTCGTCCTGGTCGCTACCATAGTTCAGCCTGACCTTGTGGTTCTTGGTGTCGGGAAACATGATGTGGAATATGCGTTCGGCGGTCCGAACAGGAAAATAATGGGTCCACAAGGCGAAGCTGAGGAAGCGAGTTAGAATCGGAGACGGATATTTCCTTTTGTTAGCCCGCCGGTCGGGCAGACTTACTTGTCGATGCATTGAGGGTCGGCAAAGGGGTTGACAGAATTTGCAACGAAATGAGGGGGGTTCGAAATGGTCACCCTCTCTTTGGACACCGGGTCCGCGTCGGCGGCTCCAGGAGCATGTCTGGGAGCATGGCTGTTGATGACTGGGAAATGAAGTGAGAAACAACCAGAGGCTAGAGGGCGGAATCGAAACGTACAAGCTCTGATGGCCCACCTCAGCATTTCATAATCCCAGACGTACATGCTCGTCAGCAGTCTGTGAGGTGACGGCCTCGTAGACAGGTGGTTTGTGTGGGACTTGTGACCGGCGGGCACGACCAAGGGCCCATCCTCACCCATGCCTACCCCACTAATCTCCGGAAGGGTGGCGGTGAGAAGGTATTCACGTAGGTCCCACCCTGATTTTGAGAACAGCATTGGGAGATGTGCGAGATGTTGGATTCTCGTCGCACCCCGGCTTGGATTTAAGGGAATGTCTCTGCATTGTCGCGGGCAGAAGCGAACAATTGGGACAAAGGGGGATAATCGTCCTAGGCGTACACCGGAGAGAGAAAAAGCAAATGCCCAAACAAGGCTCAAAAACCCTCAGTCGTCGTCGTCGTCAGAGTTGAGCTCTGCCCTTTCACCAGCCTTCATTGCCCCCACTAAATCATCCGACTCGCCCTTCTGGGTCGTGAGCCTTTGTCCTACAGCACGCATCAGCATCCCACGGCCGTCTCTCAAAGGCAGCGGGCAAACTCACTGATTAACGTGTGGATGGCCTCCTGCGTCTTCCTGTCCAGTTTGGCAACCTTCTTCTCCATCTCCCGCTTCAGATCCCAGTTCGCTCTCTTAGGCGCGATGTTGAACAGGTCCTGTTCGCGCGTTTCGTCAGCATACGCCGTCAGAGGAAGCAACGACGACACGAACCAGCTCCTGAGCGCGTTTCGCAACGTCCTCCTCGATGATTCGTTCCGCCAATCCTTCTACATTCTTCTCCACCGTGTCTTCCATTTCCACATCCTCATCGTTTCCTCGCTTCTTGAGTGTTCGAGTTTCTGGGTCGAAGTTCCTGTTCTTGATGAGGGGTTCCTCATTTTCTACCCTGTTGCTGTTAGAAGACAAAATAGATCTGGCTGGTCTGACTTACTCACTCGTCCTCCGCCGCTTCTCCTGCTCTACGCTTTCGTAAAGCGAGGAGACGAGACTTGCGAGCTTGCGCGTTTTCTGCCAGAGACATTGCGACGTCCAGAACGTGGATGACTGAGACCAAAACACCCCCACCGCGGAGCGGGTGTCTAGATCACGTGGGTGTTCCGCCGATCATCCGCGTGCTGGTAGAAACGCGACAGCGACGTGAGCCCAAACCCGTCTGAGTCGACTATGCTGCAGTCATGGCTCTCCAATCCCTTGAGGAAGGTGCTCACCCAAGATGCAGTGGTGGTCGTCTGCCACCGTAGAACTCTCAATACCGCTCCACCCATGAGCGACTTTCCCTGTGAGGTTATCCGGTAAGTCAGCCGACATTGGCCGCACATATATTGCGTGTTGACCGTCTTCGTCAGGAATTTCTCCATAATAGCCCATATAGGCAAGTGCATCGCATCTGCGTCGTGGCATTCATTCTAAATCCTCCCCAAGATCATGGGAAGTCAACCCTTGCTGATCGGTGAGCCCTACCCACGTTACGAGCGGAGGTCATATACTCACGTGTTCCGTATCGGAAGGCTGCTCGAGGTATTTGATGGTCCCCCAGCCGGTCCCTCCCTGCTCATTAGACTAGCTAACAGGTACAATCGATAAACGTGTCAAAAACACCCAACAATTCCTCGATAAACTAAAGGTCGAACGTGAAAGGGGTATCACAGGTCCGTTCCACTATGTTATCCACCTTCCGATGTGCCATAACGCTCCAAAACAGTAAAGGCGCAGACCGCAAGGTGAAACAAACATTCGTTAATACATCCAACCTGATATTCACACACTACGTGAAACCGTATAGCATGATGTACGACTTCGAGGCCAAAAAGTACCTCCTGAACTTGATTGACACTCCAGTACGTACCAGGACATCCCGAGGAACCATCACCTGACATTCATCTAAGGGCCATGTCGATTTTGCATGGGAAGTGTCTCGATCACTCGCAGCATGCCAGGGTGCTCTTCTCCTTGTGGATGCCACCCAGGGAGTCCAGGCGCAGACCCTTTCGGTCTTCCATGCTGCGGTGGAAAGGGGGTTGAAGATCATCCCAGTGTTGAACAAGGAAAGCCGGTGTTTGTCCTTTTCCCGAGTCCGCTTTGGTAATCTTCGTATAGATTGATTTACCTGCCGCGCAACCAGAACGAATAATCGCTCAAATTGAATCAACGTTTGGCCTTAACCCGGAAGATGTTCTACCCATATCTGCGAAGAGTGGGAAAGGCGTTCAGGCGGTTCTAGAAGCAATCGTCAAGCGAATACCACCCCCCGGAGGGGATACCGACAAGCCGTTGAAGGCGTTTCTATTCGATTCATCGTCAGTTCACCTTTCCACCCTCTTAGGGCGAGGCATTGAACCATCGGCAGGTATGACCGTTATCGTGGTGTCATTTCATTGATGAGCATGCAATCTGGCGTCCTTCGAAAAGGTGACCAAACCGCGTCTGCAACTTTCGATTGGACGCGTCGTTGACTGTTCCGCTATCTAGGCGACAAGATCGTATCGTGTCATTCCCGTAAAAAGTATGAAGTAACAGATATCGGTATACTCCACCCGGAGGAGGTTTCTACATCTCTACTGCTTCCGGGACAGGTAGGATATGTTTCGTGCAACATGAAAGACTCTTCGGAAGGTTTGAATGCTTCATCACCAATTTGATGGTCGCTCATACTGGTGCCAGCCCATATCGGTGACACATTCTATCTTGCGGGACAACCTGTGGAGCCCATGCCTGGGTTTCAACAAGCCAAAGCGATGGTATAACTTTTGAACTCAAAGCTTAAAGCCTCGTTGATCAGGTTTTCCATCATCGACCAGGTTTTTGCAGGAGTCTATCCTGTAGACAGTAATGACTTCATCAAGCTTGAGGAATCTGTTCGAAGGGTTGATTTGTGTTTAATCTTGTGTCGACGTACTTCTCTTCTGACCTTTTCTCTTCATCTAGCTTACGCTTACCGACCGTAGTATAACTGTTCAAAAGGAGTCTTCGACTGCACTCGGCCAGGGACTCCGGCTCGGGTTCCTCGGTACGCTGCACATGGACGTCTTCCGCCAGCGACTCGAGGACGAATACAACGCAAACATTCTGATGACAGCTCCAACCGTGCCGTACAGAGGTTCGTGTTCGATTTTCTGGTCATACCCCTGGCTTGTAGCTTATCGGACCTCCCTCCCGAAGTTATCTACAGAGAAAGAGGCGCAGATCGTACGGTGGTCGTTAGCAACCCCACTGACTTCCCCGATACCACGGACGCGGCATCCAAGGTCAAGGAGGTTCAAGAGCCGGTGGTAAAGGCTTCTATAATTGTCCCCGAAGGTACGGCATTACTTCTGATTGATACCATTCCACCGACAAACGGGATTACAGAATACCTGGGGGAGATGATGGACCTGTGTTACGTTCACCGGGGCGAGGACCTAAACTACAAATATTTGGATTCCTCCGGGTCGTCGCCGCGGCTTATTATGACCTGCACGATACCGCTGAGCGAGATCGTCACGGATTTCTTCGATAGATTGAAGAGCAGAAGCTCCGGGTTTGCTAGTTTTGAGTGAGTCCTTTCCCGTTGAGATGTCTATAGGAAATCCCCTGACAGGGGTTAAGCTATGAGGATGCCGGGTACAAGGCTAGTTATCTTGTAAAGGTGCAGTCTCCTCTCGCTAAAGCTGTGCGTGACGCTTACTCCTTGGACAGATGGTATTCTTGTTGAATGGAAAACCTGTGGACGCATTGGCGCTTATTGTTCACCGATCGGCTGAGCAGGTGGTTGGCAGACGTTGGGTCAAGAAGCTCCGTAAGCTCATAAGGCTTGGCCTTGATCTTACAATTTATTCGCTTACACGAGCTATTAGATAAAGTCATCCCACGACAACTCTTCGAGATCCCGATTCAAGCCGCGGTGGGCAAACGGATCATTGCCCGAGAGAACCTTTCCGCCATGAGAGCGGATGTCACTGCTGGTCTATATGGAGTACGTCCTCTGCGTGTCTGATGAAAGAGTTTGGCTGTTGAACACTCGCTACCCAGGGTCATTACGAACGCAAGATGAAGCATCTGGAAAACCAGAAAGAGTCCAAACGGAGAATGAAACGAGTCGGGACGGTTGATCTTCCGCAAGAAGCGTTCTTTGACCTCCTAAGCAGCGGTGGCAAACCATGAGTTCGAGGAGCGTGCCTTCTCACTCATGCTATCGTACATTCTATGCGGGTCTACGTCAACATCGGTCGCATCATGACACCTGGTGGCCGAGGCTCAAAGTTCAATGTCCTCATCGTTGTATGTTTCCTTTATCAACCTACACTGGGTGTCAGTGATCATTTGGGTGGGATCTCAAACCGCATACCGGTATATAGATGTCGGTGGATGGTCACCGCTTTAACGGGTAGTTAGGTGCCTGTAGATGCAGCTGAGAAGCACTTACTCGTTGGTGATGTATGCATACACCAGGTCGGGTCGCACGTAATCGTAGTATGGGTTGATGACATCGACTCTATCAACAAGATTTCCCTCCTCGAAACCCAGGACGCTACTTGGGTCGGAAAAGTCCAACGCACTATAGTCCTGATAGAGGTTCCACAGGGGTGTGATTTTGAATTGGCCGGCACACACAACAACTGGAGTGCTGTGTGCTTGAGCGGCGGTCGCAGCTAACAGGGAGCCAGTCACAGCGAACATCCCACCGTTGGCTATGATCGCATGGGCACCCAATATAACCTTGCTGACACGGGACATGATGGCATAGATCGACGAGTCCGGGACGAGGAAAGTCGAAATTCCGGCCTCGGATAGTGACCGAGCCATTCCGTGACCTCGATAGCTGCAAGACAAGTTTGAATCGTCTGCCTTCAGAAAACCATGACGACCAGGCTTACGAAGGTCCCGTCTCAGCAACTATTACAGTAAAATTGCGATAGTGGGCAGCCGCCTTGAGGAAATTCTCCACCGTACTTGACTGACCAATTGTGAGTATTATCTCACTGGAAAGTGCCAACGGGAAGGAAAGGTAAGTAATGTGATGGGGGCTCTGTTGTCCTGTAACACGCACTCGGAATGGATGTGATCTTTGGCGCTTTTAGATATGCTGTCGTAGACAGTCTCAAGTTCGTCGAAGACATCTTGGATGGCCTCCATGAAGACTGGCTTGAGACTCCGTGCAAAGGAGTCTGGATCATCCGGGTCATCCTCTTTCAGGCCTGCATCCGTCTCTGATTTCGGAGCCACGCCTCGCCGACGAGGTTGGCCTTGGTATACGAGTTTGGAGATGGAGAGGGCAGTGTCCTCGGGTGCCTTCTTTGCAGCTGTTCGGTACTCTTCACGGATATGATGCAGGACCTTTCTGACAGTGTTTCCGACGGAGAACTCTATGCGAGGTATGTCACGGAGGCCGTACGATGTAACGAACGGGGTTTACCTTTAGGTTGAGCCTCCACCAGTCGCCTCCCTGCGCTGTGGATGATATCGACGAGTTGTTCGATGTTTGAGAATCTGGCCTTGGAAACGACCTGCCGAAGAACGAGGAGAGTTTCAAGGGCGGCCCTCCTTGAACCAACGATTTGTCTGGTGTGTGTGATGAGGGTCTGCGGCAACTATTAAGGCATTTTTTAGACCATGTACCGTCTCCGTAGTTTTGAAACCAGCGCCTCTACGTTTCGCTGGTAGGTAGCTGCTTGGATGTCCCCGGGCATGACAAAGGCAGATGAGGATTGGATTGAGATGAAAGTGATATCTGGTAAACGGCCATGAAAGACGTGGTCCGCGCTTCGGATCGAGTCATTTGCTGGTACTTGACTCTTCGTACTCTATCTAGTGTGTAGATACATGCCAATCCAAGACCTCCGCCCACTTCCCAGGAAGTAACTGTGATATCTGTTCTACGTCTTTGTCGCCACGCCCAGAGAGGCACTGGAGGATTCGTCAAAAAAACGAGAACCATCATGGTAGACATCATACGCACAATAACGATGTCCTGATCCGCAGATAGGGATGAAGCCAGCCGGACACCCTCCCAAATGGCGTGGGAGGATTCTAGAGCCGGAATAATGCCCTCGAGTTGGGTCAACATTCTGAATCCCCGAAGAGCTTGTTCGTCGGTTGCGACAACATATTCCGCCCTTCCAGAGTCCTTCAACCAGGCATGTTCCGGACCAACGCCTGGATAATCCAAACCAGCGCTGACCGAATGGGTTTCGATGATTTGGCCGGATTCGGATTGTAGGATATAGGTCCTAACACCGTGTAACACACCTGGCGTACCCTTGGAGAGCGTTGCACTATGCTTGTCACCGTCCAGACCTGTTAAACTGTAAGGGTCAGTTCCGCAAAAACCCGAAGACGACTAATCACCTTCTCCTCCAGCCTCCACACCGACGAGCCTGACACTCTTGTCAGGGATGAAGTTGTAAAACGTCCCGATCGCGTTGCTGCCTCCCCCGACACATGCGACCACGGCATCAGGCAACTTACCCCTGACGACCTGCATTTGTTCCTTGATTTCCTTACTGATAACCTTTTGATAATCCCTGACAATCGTCGGGAAGGGATGTGGTCCAATGACAGACCCGACCAGGTAGTGTGTGGTTGATAAGTTCGTCACCCAATCTCTGAAGGCCTCGTTAACGGCATCCTTCAGGGTCTTCGAACCAGAATTGACCGGAATAACCTGTAGAAGATTTGTTGGATCACGAAAACCAGAAGACGGTTCAATGGAATTACCTTGGCCCCAAGCATCTCGATTCGGAACACGTTCAGTGCTTGACGGCGAACATCTTCCGCCCCCATGTAAATCACGCACTCCATGCCGAAACGGGCACAGACAGTAGCAGTAGCTACTCCGTGCTGACCGGCACCAGTCTCAGCGATGATCCTAGTCTTTCCAATCCTGCGTGCGAGAAGTATCTGTGTGAAAGTGTTACCCCCACGGCCCACCTGGAGAAACAGATCGTCAACCTACTTGTCCAATCGCATTGTTGATTTTGTGGGAGCCTGTGTGGTTGCTATAGACCCGGGGTTAGGTGGGAAAGTAGAGATCCTATACTCACTCACAGGTCCTCGCGCTTCAACCAAATTTTTGCACCGCCCGCCTTCTCTGTCAGCTTTTCCGCAAAATACAGGTTTGAGGGTCGGTTCATGTAGCCAAACAAGCCCTCGAACTCTTCCCAGAAACTTGGATCTTCCATAGCAGCCTTGTGCGCGGTCTCCAGTTCTGTGAGACACTCAAACAGCGCTTCGGGGACATACTGTCCTCCGAATTGCCCGAACCTATAGGGCAAGTTCACGGTCGTAATGTTGGAGGCTTCACTAACCGGAGCGGCACTCAAGGGTGTCCGGGCTGGAGTGACCACCCGAGGCTTCTGGTTAAGAGGACGAATCCTCCGGCAGAAGTCTTCGATGTTTTTCAACACGTCATTTGCAGGGGAATCCTTGATTACGTTCACCAGTTGGCTCCCGATCACGACACCATCGGCACCGGCGTTTTCTACAGTTTCAAAATGCTCCCTGGTGGCCACTCCGAACCCGACTGCCAGGGGGATGTCAGTCTGATCCCGAATACGACCAATAATCTCGGGGAGCAGTTTGTTGATGGGTATGTGGGTCGATGAGCCCGTCGTTCCCATCTGATAATGGTAAGTTGATGGACTGAATTCCAACCGATCAAGACAAACCTTAGAAACAACGTAGATGAAACTATCGGCAATCGAACTTAAGAACTTGATCCTCTGGCGGGTTGTTGATGGGGCAATCAAAGGGACATAAGAAACGCTGGGATGTAGTTAGAAGCTGTGTAGATGTAAACCAGAGGGAGATGGATACCCAGCAGTGGTGCACTTGTCACGGAAGGCTATGGCTTCCTCTGGTGGGAGGTCGACCATGATAAATCCGTTAGCCCCGGCCTCTCTCGCATCTTGGATGGCTTTTTGCTCTCCATACGCCAGGACGGGATTGTAATATCCTGCGAAACACGTTTGAGTCTCCGCAACCGCTCCAATCAAGCAAGGGGATTAACCCATGAGGAGTACGGGAGCTTTGAGTCCTCTGTCTCTCGCCGCTCTGATCTGACCAAGTACCTGAGCGTAGGTGATCCCCTGTTCGACAGCGACCTTGGAACGGCGTCAGAGAGGGCTGACAAGGTGTAGAGTATGAAGCACCATGTTTGACTCCTGGATAACGGGGCCGTCTGCTGAGGGATCGGAGAATGGCACACCAAGTTCAATGATATCCACTCCCCCACGCTCCATGGCCAACAGGATATCGACAGTGTCATTAGCCGTGGGGTAGCCAGCCGTGACGAATGTGACCAGTGCTGCAGTTCCCTGTGTTTGCAGCTGTCAGCGCGATGGATTGAATCCGTTAGAGGGCCCAGACCTGCTGCTTCTTTGTTTCGAAAACTTGCCGGAGGGCCTCCATGATGGTAAGTAGTAGCGGAGGATGTGGTGACTCGATCCGCAAGCGGGCGACTCGTGCGTTTATCAGCGGAAACTACTCGGTGATCGTCGATCGACAAAACGGACAGAGACGTCGACGCTAACATTGCAGGGAGCTTAGGCCAACTCGACGGGAAAGACCACAATATTCTGGACGTTGGTTTGGCCGTCCCAGGATCTCGCGAAAATCGAAACCGGTGATCCGTTCCGGGTCGGCAGCTTGAAGTTTCTGGCACACCCGTGGGAAGCCAGGCCGGACCAACTTCGCCATGGAGCTCTCATCCGACGAGTCCCGCATCCTGGTCATCTATACGGGAGGTACCATCGGGATGCTAATCGGCTCAGATGGATACTCCCCAGAGCCCTATTTCTTGACCGAGTTCCTTCGTTCCCAGGCGCGCTTTCACGATCCTCTCCAGGACTCTCTTTTCTCCAACGCCAGTTCATCCTCCACATACCGAGTGTGGTCTAGCACAAATGGCGGTCGAAGTTCCCCTTCTGCTTCTGACACGACGTTCACGAACTCAATGCAACATACCTTACCTGTCCGCTCAACTCGCAAGGTTGGGCGGGATGGTTCCTTAGCTCCCGCTCCACTGAACAACAATAGTTCTTGTCGACCGACTGGGTGTACACAAATCTCGCAGGACGTTTATGAATGTTATCTTCCTAGTCTAGTTACTCCACGCTCAAGCAGCGGCCAGGGTGGAAAACGTATCCGTTATGCAATACTCGAGGTTCGCCCTGTTCCAGATATCATAAACCGCGCAATTAAAATCGTCCCCAGTGGGTTCCATTGATGGATAGCAGCAATATAGAAATAGACGGTACAATGTGGTCCATTCTGTTTCAGTGCTAGGTGTGAACGACCAAGTCTAGATTGGATTCGCATTGCGACCGAGATCGAGCTCAACTATGCAACCTTCGATGCCTTCGTTATCCTCCACGGTACCGATACCATGGCATACACCTCTAGTGCTCTCTCGTTCATGTTGGAGGATTTGGGAAAGACTGTGGTAGGGTTCATCCATTCTGTTCATAGATTCTCTTTATAGAATTTACCTGAATGTTCAGATCCTGACTGGCGCACAAATTCCCCTTTCTCAACTCCGGAACGATGCAGCGGATAATCTTCTCGGTGCTTTGGTCATTGCCGGCCAATACATAATACCCGGTACGTGCTGTTCTTGGGTGTACCCTCACCTCTAACTGGCCTTCTCTAGAGTGTGCACTTTTCTTCAATCACACCCTTTACAGAGGAAACCGGGTATCCAAAATATCCTCATACGAACTAAATGCATATGATAGCCCGAACTTTTCCCCTCTTGTCAACGGTATGGATGCTCGCAAACCCTCTGAGATCAGGCTTTTAACCTCGCGGCACAGTCGGGATAGACATCGTAGTAAACTGGATGAATGTCATCAGGCAGACCAGCCTCCATCGATTCAAAGCCCACAAAAGTCAGTAGAAAATTCCATTGTCGGGCAGGTTTGATATGACTCCCTTTACGCAGAGATGAGCTCCAACGTTGGTGGGTATTTCCAGTAGACCCGACCCACCTAAGGGCATCACCTCATGAGTGCTGTACAGCGACCCTCCGCCTATTCCCTGGTATTACGGTCGCTACAGTCCGCGCATTTCTAACCCCACCTATAAAAGGAGTTGTCCTAGAAACATTTGGCAAGTGCGTTGTGTGTCCAACTCGATGGCTGGTCTAATAATTTCGTAGGTGCTGGGAACGCTCCCCAGCGTCCGGAGCTAACAGATGCCCTCCAAGAGGCTTGCGACCGAGGGGTGGTTATCATAGCGATCTCCCAATGCACAAGGGGGGCGGTTTCAGATGCTTACGAGGCCGGCCGGAAGCTACTCCAGGCAGGGGTCATTCCGGGGGGAGACATGACGCCCGAGGCGAGTGATCCTCTCCGGACGTGCTTCAAGAATACTGAAAGCGCAAACAGTGTGCGCTTACAAAACTATCTTACTTGCTCTCCAAACCTTCCTTCTCAGTAGCAGAAGTGAGGGACCTCATGGGAACATCCCTCCGCGGAGAGCTCACACGGGTTGCCGTCAAAGCGCATGCAACGCAATCCGCACAAACGACTATGGACGAACAAATTGGGAAAATCCAGGGTATTTTATCACACGTCGTCAGGTTGTCTAGTAGGACGAGCGCCATGGGGCCAGCTGTGCCGGCCTTGACTGTGAACTTGGTGGAAGATTCTCCTTCTCCGTGGACATGGACTGCTGCAGAAGCAACATCCACGGAAGCGTCTCTTCTTCCATTTGTCACACATCTCGCTGTCGCAAGAGATGATTCCTACGGGCTTGAGTTTTGCCTTCACACCGACTCCGTGGGTGAGATAGTCAACTGTCCAGACGTTTCAGGCCGGTCGCCTCTACACACCGCTGCAATAAACAACAGCGCCAAGTGCGTTAGTACGCTATTGGAGAAGGGGGCGCTGGTTCATTTGAGGGATTCACTCGGGCATACCCCTCTATACTATGTAAGTCACTCCCGATAGCCCGTGAGATGAAGTATCAATACTCCCATAGGCCGCAAGGATGAAACACGGGAGCATTGTGGATTTACTCGTTCGCGCGGGTGCAAATCTAGGGGGATCAGACATAGAAGGCGGGTTCGTTGATGTTGCGATTAAAAAAGCATTGCGACACGGGGACGATGGGGCGATACGAGTGTGGGAAAAGTCTGGAATCAGTTTAGAAAAGGAGCACATTGTCCACAAGAAGAATCCATAGCTTATAGTTAGATTTCGGGCAATCAATCGTGACCAAAACGCCCAGCAAATAGGAGTTCACCCGTCTGACAAGACTTCGATGACGTCAACCTCTGCCTCAGCAGCTTCCGCCACGCGTTCCTTGAGTTGCTCGAAGAATACCTGGATCTGATCCCTTTTGAAGGCAAATATAGAGCCAATGAAACCAAGTTCCTCCCTGAATTGAGCCGATTCTTTATCCAGATCGAGAGGGGTGTATCTGACATGCTCCCCTTCCTGACCGTCTTCATCGTTTTCTCGCCAGACCCGCAGGTGGAACCTGATGCCTGCGAAACGCTGTTCAGCTATATCAGGAGATCGTTTGTACAGGATGAGTGCTCACTTCTGGCAGTTGTATCAGAACGTTGGGTATAAACACATTGGTAGTTCGTGGAACCACCTGGGAGCTGCGGGTCCCTCTCGAACTTGACCCCCGTGATAAGGATATTTGTCAAGTCCTCGTACAGGGAGGTAACCGCCACCTGGTGATAGACGTCTGTGGGGGGTTTAGAACTAGCGCGACCGGACAGTGTTTTGGCGCGTTCAATTTCTGCTTTGAGATCACTACGTAGTAGCGTTTCTGTGGTAGCTTTAAGATGCGTCCACAAGAAAGGCAGGGTGACGGACCTGAGTCCTGGAGTTCTCGTATCCTGGTTTCCGCATTATGAAGTTGTTCATCCTTTGTTTGGATATCCTGCTTCAACCGTTCAATGCCCTGATTTGCAATCTTTCGCTCTTCTTCTACAATCTCCCGGGGAAGGAGAGGGGAAGAACCGGCATCGAGAGATGTAGCAAGTTTACGGCTCTCCTCTACCGCCTGCCTATAGTACTTGTATGCTGGGAAAACCGATGAGGTACCAATCCAACAACGTGTCAATATAACATACCCCCATTGCTAGCTTCCTGCCGCGCCTTCCAGTTCTCCAACGCTTGTTGTTGATCCGTTTGTACCTTGAGTAGCTCGTCGACTTGTTTCCGCAATGATTCAATGGTTTTCTGGCTCTGTAAGAGGGGGTGAATTGTCCGGTTGTGATTGTACTCGGCTGCGGGAACCTGCCTGTAGGAGCTTGCGCTGGAGAGTCTCTTCCTTGGCAGATACTGGGGAGGGTTCGTTCGGACTTGACCTTGGCCGCGGGGCAGGTACCAGCACCTCGACATCGGAAACATCTGAGACACCGTCAAGTGGTTCCAAGTCAATGGGATCATCGCGCTGGAGTCCTTGTGCCTTTCCCTTTCCCTTCAGGCTCTCATTTGCGGGTTTCAACTGGGGAACGATGGACTTGCGTTGAGATTGTTTCGAACGGGGTGGTGCAGGAACATCCTCGCTCTCTGTGCAGACGATTGGGTCGGTGGCTTCCTGGGGTTTCCCGTCGGGCTTGGCCTGGACACCCGAACGTCCGGGGGCAGCAGGCTTGTGTAGAGCAGCCGATTTTCTTGCGGTCTTGGCTAGACAATCCGAAGAGTGAGTTCTTGCAGGAGTTGTATCCGGAGCCACTGACTTGGTTGTTGTGGGGACGGGGGACGGGACATTATCGTTAGACTAAGTGTGGCAACAGAATTGAGGTTCAGTCCAGACGCGCATCGCGTTTCTTTCCCACGACCGATCATCCGATGAGATCACGCCTTGATTGACAAGTTGAGCGCAGTGGGGTTTGGTTTCCCATTCGACTCGGACACCCGGTTGCTTCGCATGCATGCAAGGATCAAACCTCAAACCCCCGCAATTCCATGCTTCAACTGGACTGCGGCTCAAGTGGATGGCGCAGGCAGTCTTGGGCTTTTCCGTGTTCCGGAGAACAGTTGACACAACTGGGGCGTGATTGGGAAGTGTATACATTTGCACATTGGTTCACGACAGGAAACATGAGTGTGCATATGGGTGAAACCGTCTTGTCATGAACATCGGAGAATACACGCGTACAGATACTACACTCTGAAACCACGAGACTGTCTGCGACCACGAGCTCGTTCGAACTAGCCGACGGCAAGTGAGTAGAATGCTATGCATGAGGGGCGAGCGATTGAGATTTACCTTGCGACCCTTCGAGGCAGTGTATGGCTTCTTGTGCTTGTGGGGCCCCATACCAAAGTGTTTGACTGCCTCTCGTGTTGACCTCTTACCACGGAGCAAGATGGTGTTTGACCCCGTTGGAGCACGGAGAGCGAGCTGGTCCAAGGTTAAGGCCTCACCACCGGCCTTCAAGATGCGCTCCTTCGCTGAGGTTGTGAAACGGAGGGCAGCGACGGTCAGTTTGGGGATCTCCAATAACCGTACATCGTCGGTAACGGTTCCAACAATGACGATGACCTTTGAGTCGAGGTTCGGCGCAGAGGAAGTCTCCTTGATAATTTTTGATAGGGAAACGGGGGGACGATTGATTTTTGAGAGAAAGAGGCGATGAAGTATGACCTGTTCAGTTGGTTAGCAAATGCGTTCTGCTTGCCCGGGTGGTGATACCTTATTGAACCTAGAGTCGGTGCGGCGGGCGAGGAAACGGTAGAGCTATCCAACCGCATGAGCCAAAGGTCCCGCGCTGGTCGAGGGATGTAACTCACTTTTACAAGGAGGAGGAGATAAGGGTCCTCGCTCTTGGGGGCCGTCCTTGAACCCTTCTTGACGTGGTGGCGGGCGATGTCAATACCCTGGAAAAAAGTGAGTACCAGACGAGAAAATCTGGTTAGAGACCGACCATCTTGTTGTTTTATTCTTGATTGCACCGGATCTCTTGAGCCCGCAGGGAGACGCGATGTCGGGAGTGAGTGTGTGAAACAACTGTATAGTCGATCAAGCCACCGGGGTTTCCCGGGGGGGGATTCGAGCGGAGAGTCAAATCATGAACGCGGAGATCGAATGCTAATGGATGCTAATTTGCAAGCAGTGCTAAACACCTCCGCCACGCTTCTGTTCCGCTGTGCGTCGGATTCACAACGGCAAGTCACCCCAATGTCTCAGTTCGAGGATCCGTCTGCCCAAGCATCAGTCGACCCATATTCCGACGCATACACTCAGCCCGTCGTCTCCCCTCGGGACCAGGAGCTCAACCCTCGTCGGTCTCACTCCCGAAGTCATGAACGTCCAGCATCCTACAACCGCCCCTCGACGCCACCAAAACGTCCTGCTCATGCCCCCATCGTAAGTTGCAGAGATGGCGCCACATTCGGATCGCTTATCGACGTATTGCATAGGCTCCCAACCCATGTAACGTGTTGGGAATATTCGGTCTGAGCATTCGCACAACAGAACGGGATTTGGACGACGAGTTCAGCCGATACGGTCGCGTTGAGAAAGTGGTCATTGTTTACGACCAACGTGTAGGTCTCACAGACTCTGCCATAATCTCAACGGTTGAGCTTACGTTCATCTAGTCCGCCCGTTCCCGTGGCTTCGGTTTTATCACGATGTCCTCAGTTGAGGAGGCCGCCCGTTGCATCGAGAAACTGAACGGAATTGTATGTCACTTGTCAAAATTTGTTCACGTGTTGATTTGACCTTGTTCCAGGAGCTTAATGGCCGCCGTATCCGTGTAGACTACTCTGTGACCGACAGACCCCACGCTCCCACTCCGGGTGAATACATGGGACACAGACGCAGCAGACCCGCCCGCGATTCCGCCGGCTATGGCAGATACCGTGATCGGGACGATAGAGATTACCGAGACTCTTATCGCGATCGTTCGCCACGTCGTGTGCATGAGAGGGACCGTGATCGCTACGGAAGGGACAATAGGGACTGGCGAGATCGCAGGAGCCCGTCCCCAGCCCGCGGGGGCGGAAAAGGATACTCGCCTGAATATCGGCGCAGAAGAAGCTACTCAAGGAGTCCACCGAGGGGAGGAAGCCCTGGCCGCTACTGGGAGTCAAACGGTTCGCGTGGTCCCAGCCAGCCCCCAACAGGTGGTGCGGATCCACGCTGGTAAAAACCGCGAGGGATGGGGGGCATTACTGGTTCGACATCCTGAAGCAATCCCCATTCATGCAACACCCATCAAAATGCATGCCCAACCAGAAGACCGACAATAGTACCGCCATGTCAAGTCTGCTTTGTTTCTTGTAACTGCTTTGTCTCTGCGATCTGTTCATCCTTACTGTTGAAAATGTGCAAGTGCAACCCGGCCATGTAGCCGTGTCCCAAGGTTTGTTTTCTACCCTGCTATCTATCTGTTAGTACGTACGTGTATATGTATACCTCAATGAGATATATCCTGCACACCCGCACCGCGTCCGCGCTCGGCAACCCCCGAACCAGGTCACCCTCCGCTCACCTGATCCCCGTCACCGTCCCCGTTTCGCGCTTTCGCTTGCAACGTTGCGGGCGTCGCGTTCGTCGTTATCGCCCTTCTCGTCGCCACCCAGCAAGGTATGTGCGCCGTAGATCTCGTCTTCGCGCCAACAGCCATCAATCCCTCTCCTCACATCCGCGACTTCCCATAGTTTCTCTATCCTATCCACACCCCCTTCCAAACCGAACCTCTCTCCCCCACCCATTCCGTTTCTTACAAGGCAGATAGTCCCGCGAACTTGTCTCTCTGACTGAACTCGGTCATGCCAGAAGCTGCTGATTCCAACCGGAAGAGATCCAGGTCCCCTTCAGACACCGAGCACCAGAAGCATCATAAACGTCCAAACACAGGCATTTCCTCAGATGCTACGTCCAGTACTCGTGCCAGAGCGTCCTCTGTCTCTTCTGCAAGGAATCCCGGGGATGTAGCTATGACCGAAACTGTTGCCGTCGTTGGCGACACGACCGCTTCCACTCCTTCTCCACGACAATCTCATGTAGATCTCCCTCTACTCCCAGATACAGATGATTCCAAGGGAACATCCACCACCTCTCCCCCTTCGGCCCACATCCATATGAGATGTCTCATCGTCACGCAGGATGCCTCTATAATTATTGGGAGGAATGGTTCGCACGTGAACGAAATTAGGGACAAGAGCAACGCCCGCGTTATGGTTTCGGAGAGCATTCCTGGAAATCCGGAGCGCATCCTAAACGTCAGTGGACCACTTGATGCCGTGTCTAAGGTTGGTTCTTGTGGTGCAGCACAGACGGAGTCCTTCTGACATGGGTTTCACAAGGCGTTTGGTCTCATCGTCCGACGTATCAACGATGAGCCTTTCGACAAGCCATCCGTTCCAGGAAGTCGCGCGGTGACGATCAAATTCATGATTCCGAACTCCCGCATGGGCTCCGTCATCGGTAAGGGTGGTTCAAAGATCAAAGAAATTCAAGACGCGAGTGGTGCGCGGTTGAACGCAAGCGAGGGCATGCTACCAGGCTCGACAGAGGTTGCCCTCTTCCAACTATGGATTTTCTTGCACTAACCTCTTAACTTGGTAGCGGGTCTTGAGCGTCTCTGGTGTTGCGGATGCCATCCATATTGCGACGTATTACATCGGCAACATCCTCATTGAAGCAAACGAACGCATGCCTTCGCTTACGCACTCAAGCTACCGGCCGTCTAGCTATACACGTCGGCCCGCATGGATGCCTTCCTCCTACGTTCCTGGGTATTCCAATCCCTACATGAACAACCCGCCCCCTCCTCCACAACACAATCCTTCACAACAGCAACAGCAACAACAACAACAACAACAACAACAACAACAACAACAACAACAACAACAACACCAGCTTCAGACACAACAGATCTTTATCCCCAACGACCTCGTTGGGTGTATCATTGGGAAAGGCGGAAGTAAGATCAACGAGATCAGACACATGAGCGCCAGCCAAATCAAGATTATGGAGCCAGGGGCCACCAGCACAGGAGTCAATGGTGGCCCCGCCCCCACAGGAGGCGAGGGTGAGAGGTTGGTCGTCATCACGGGCCCACCCGCGAATATTCAAATGGCTGTTCAATTATTGTACCATGTATGTGATTCAACCCTGGTAGTTTCTCCGCCACACATCTTACACCTACCCCACAGCGTCTGGAGCAAGAGAAGCAGAAGCAAATCCGAGCAGGATCAAATGTATGAATAGTTTGAGGATCAAACGCGCCAGTGGGCACCTGCTCACCAGAGCTTTCCCTTCCTCTTTTCGCATATTGCAGCTTGTTCTCCTACGTGTTTTTTTCGCCTTGCCTGAATTGTCGCAGATCAATATGAATCCTTTCCCTCATACGTACTTTCCCATCAGCCGTGATTGTACCACAAAGCAACGAGCAGGTTGCCTTTTCCGGTTGTCAGGAAGTGCTCGTCGCCGCCATGGGTAAGTGCACGAAGATTTGTCGATGCTCTCGCCAGCCGATGGAACTAATTCGATAGGACTGTCTTTGTGGCTTGTGCCTACTGCGGAACAATCTGCGAAACTTTCTTGGATCATGCATATCCGTCCTCCGACCGCGAAGATGCCCAATTCGTACCCAAGATTCCACCCTCATATCACGTTGACTTCCGTCCCTTCGACCACGCCTGTAGAAGAACTCATTGCTGCCATTCCATTAGGGCAGTCACAGGTCAGAGTGGACTTCTCCGACGTCGTGGTCAGCGACGCGTACTTCCGCGGTGTCCTTGCTGTCGTCAAACCGTCACCCGAAATCATGTTTCTACACACGAAGATCGACGAGAATTTGAAGATACACAACCCTCAGAGCCCTATGTTCCCGCATATGTCTATCTACTACATCGACGATGCGGAGGCAGAGGAGCGCGCCAGGGTCCTTCGAGAGCTCAAGGACAATGGAATGGTAGTTCAGACCAAAGATGGGGTTCAGATACATACCTCGGGTGGTCCCCTAGGTATTCCGACCGGGTCCAAAACCCGCCCTCTCCCGTACAGCGATACGCTTCGGGGGTTTGATGGGGTGGAGATCTGGGCTGTACTTTGCGATGGACCTGTCGACACTTGGACTGCATTAGAGAAAATCAAGCTAGTCTAGGGTGACAGGCGACTGGTGATCGGTGAACGCTTGAACAATAAGTGAACAGGTTATTCGCGAGTACTATGTAGTATCAATGACAATTGTGTACAGTGAGTAATGATGTATTTGGGCCGCTTGAAATGCGTTGTTTGCGTTGCACGACAATGATAAAAGCAGGACAGAAAACAGGAATGAACTAGAATGCACGGTGGACCAATGTCGACGTGTAACAAACGAAGTTTAAGATGCTCGCATCTGAAAACGAACGAAGGGGGTTCAAATAACTCAGAAAGTGGATAGCTCGATAGCATTTGATTCTAGATGTTGAGAGTAGCTGGGCAGCGAATAATCTATTTTCCTGTCGCCGTTTGGCTCGAAAAGCTGAGAGTATGCGGGCAGTGTGTATGCACAGTACGATGATGTCGACGATGTGGTGGTGATGGATGATTGGTTTGAGCATGAAGAGTCGGATCGAGTAGGGGAAGCAGAACCAAGTTCGGGAACAGGTGGGTGTTTGTTGATCTTGGCGAAAAGAACGGGCACCGTGAACTTTAATCTTGCGGCGACGCGGTTCGATGGGTCCCCTTCAACGTCGTAGGTGCAGAAGAGGGTGACCCTGACCTCGTGCCTCACGGTAAACAGAGGGCTCAACCCCGTCTCCCAGAATACGCAGTCGCCGGCCCAGTCCCGTAGTGATTCACTCTTGTCACGGGACATGCACCCCTTCGAAGAAACCCGAACCATGGGGTCGACTGCGTACCAGGTGGGTTTTGAGTGGTCTCCATTGGGTTCTGGGTCCCCATCGGTAGCGAAAATATAACCGTCGCCAGCCAGTTGATATACCCCCGATTCACTCTTTGGTAAAAGCGAAAACGAACGTTCGGCGGAGATGCACCCGCCGGCGCAGGTCCCAAGCATACCGATAGTGAAAAGGGTCTGTAACGGGTGACTGATCAAAAGCGGCTGGTTCGGGGGCTGAGAGGATTCTGGAGGTAAGGAGAAACAGGCGAGATAAGCATCTGAGGGTTTCGTTCTGAAGATCACGTTAGAATGCGACAAAGTTTGGAATGCGGGAAGACGAACCTGTATTTTTCGAACTGACAGACGTCAACCATAAAGCTGATCAACCGCAGGCGTTTGCAATGGATAGGTTCCAGGCCGCATGTCCGCATCCGCAAGCGGAGTTCGAAGGAATTGTTTTCCATGTCTACGTATTCGGGGACGGATGCCGTGATGGCTATCTTCGAGAGGATGTCCGAGGGGATTTTTCCGGCCACGTCATCGCCGTTGAGATCCGAGTCGATGGTGTATGCAACGAAGGGGATGGGAGAGTGGGTAGGAGCCATGACCCGAACGATTTCAACGTCACACCGCTGGGCTCGTACGGTTCGCGAAGAAGGAAACAGAGATGGGAAGAATGGACTTGATACTGAACGAGCGAAACATGCAAAGTAGGAGGTCGGCGGGGCTTGCTCTGGGCTGAGGAAGGTGGCAGTGGCGTAGAGGGCGTATCGGATAGCGATTGGTGCATTTTCACTCTCCTCAAGGTATGAGGACGGAAGCCAGCCGGGGATAGCCAAGTCAAAGGTAACGTTCCATACACAAGACCTGCCAGTGTCTTCGAGTGATTCGTTGTTGAGTTCAAACAGGGGATTCTGCGGGGCGAGCTCCTTGGTGACGGAGCAGATGCGATACGGGGTGTACCCCGTTTCAGGAGTCACCAGCTCAGTCTGCCCGTCGAAAGTAATGATGAGGGACTCTAGAAGATACCGGACGGGTTTGCGACGAAGTTTTGAGGGATGCAAGGTAACAGAAACATGACCAGACAACGAGTAGGCGGAGCTAACGATTTTATAGCGTCGGTAAAAGTGAAAGGAACTGGCTGGATTCTGAACTTACGAGCCGTCAGGTTCACCCTCAAGCTCAAGACGGCGAGTTATGGGAACAATCTCCAGAGAGATGGACATGGGTGGAGGTTGGCGGAGTGGGTACGATAAATTACCGTGGTATTTTGAGGAGAGATCCGCGTTACTTATAAGTGAGAGAAGTGGCCGCCTTGATGGGAAAGAAGTCAAAGCCGTTTTGAGAGGACAATGGGAGACAATGGGACCAAAGTACCGGACGAGACGCGATCGAGAGGGATGGACGCAGTGATGGCAATTGCATGGCAAAGGATGAAAGAAGCTTGACTCGTTCTGGAAGCTAAGAACAACCGCAAGACAAACCTTCCCTCGCTTATGTTGCTGCCACGGTAAACATCCTCTTTGTTCCTCCAAACATGGCAGGTATCCAGAGACGCCGCCCGCCCATTCGTCTAGCCGAAGATCTTGGATACGGCCAGTGGGTCCTCCTCCAACCGACGATTCTCTTTCCGCCCTGTCCTCTCCACCTGCGCATGTTGTCGGACTGCGTAACGATTGCCCTTTGCTTGCTTCATCGCTGCGCGTATCGACGTCGGTGTGACGAACTCTTTGGTGCGGATCAGTAGGCAATTTCGAGCTTAGCTCCCGCTCACGTACCTGGGTTTGAATAGACCGTTGCGCCACCGAAGGCGCCTTCAAATATGCGAATCGGAGTGAGAACGAATCGGGGACCAATCTCTACCAGTGACATCTGCGGAGGTCCGTTCGGCTGCAAAGGATCCTTTTCTACAGTCTATG
>Ga0307517_10000641_pt1 | contig 59942 bp, 53 predicted proteins | sample 23_EM_MG_FD_194515 | JGI IMG/M metagenome (GOLD analysis project Ga0307517, IMG submission 194515) | Populus trichocarpa ectomycorrhiza microbial communities from riparian zone in the Pacific Northwest, United States - 23_EM | ecosystem: Host-associated > Plants > Roots > Unclassified | place... | reverse complement strand
GTTCGCACTATGTTCTGACGAACTGAATCGTTAAGAAGATACTTCTTAACTAGAGAAGTTGAAGTAGCATGAACATTAGTATAAATAGTAGGCCTCTCCCCCGGTGGTTGAAGAATCATCAAGCAATGGAGAAGAGACCTTAACAATATAACAAGTTAGCGAGTTATATTCTAACTCTTTGATATTTGACTATACTTTATTACTTTACCTTTATCAAACAATTACCAACGAACCTTCCTGACTATTAATCCGTTGTCTCGAATATCCTTGGCCTAGTTAGCTCGGAATCCTACCGTGTTAACTACCCCGTAACAGTGAAGACCTCTGTAGTCTCCACCCGGCGCAGCATAAGAAAATCCATGAACGGGCACAAGTCCACGTTCACCAGCGGTAATAGCCCGCCTCACCGGGGAGGGGGACCGAGGAGGAGGAGGAGGGGGGGGGGGCAATAGAGTCACCCATCGTGAAATTCACCTGTAGCAAAAGGCCAGGCGAGCCACCAAAGAGAAATTCACCGGTAGTAAAAGCCGGCGAGCCACCAAAAGGATACTGCCCGAAGGCCAAAAAGCTCCGACCGCCCGAAGGCAAAAATTCCACCAGGAGCCCGAAGGCAAAAGAACGCGACCGTCAACTAAGTGTGCTCACGATAGCAAAGCGTGGTGTTGAGGGTGGCGAAACCGTGTGTTCTGATTGGTTGCAACAGACGGTCAAGAGAATTGAGGGAAGGGAGCTTGATACTGCTGTATGCATTACACTGCGCTAAATATACTCCTTCTTCCCTCCACAAGCAATCAAGTGAATAAATAAATCCACACCTTCGCATACCTCAAAACCCTTCCTGCGCCCCTCCATTTTTGCATAAATCTCCCATCGCTCCCTAGTTACCGTATTTTGTCCCTCCTCTTCGCATCTGTTCTTCCCAGCAGCAATGTTCTCGGCTCATCCATATGTGCTGCCGCGAGGTACCTTACTATGAGGACATCTACGAGCGAAGGTAATCGCTATGTGCGCCTGGTCGGAGAGACCTGTTGGCTCTGAAATTATAGAAGGAGTTAGTTTGCAGTTGGGGAACCAGCAGGGGAGGGGGTACGTACGGGTCGTCAAGAGAGTAATGTATGGCCATGTCAAAGATGAGGAGCTGGGGAATTCTCTGATGCTGGCTATGATACTTCGGCGGTGGTGGGGAGATTGTCTGCGGTTCAGTTGGTATCGCCACGGCATTCTTGATAGGTGCGTAGACTACTGGTACAGCCCAGAAAACGCCGCAAGCAGCACTGCTGACAAGACCAACACCAGCACGACCGCAAACGTCTCTGCGAACACCCAGAGGAACACTCGGTAAAAGAGACCACCCAATCCACCGATAGCATCATGCTCCCGTTGGCGTTTATCCTACAAAAGTAACCCACTGCTCAATCCGACCAATGGTCCCCCAAACGCCATCCCGAGATCCAGGATCGCTGTGAAAGCGCTCCCTGCTGCTTTGTCGTTCCCACACTGACAGCGCAAGCCGGTTGAGAAATGCCCTGACCAATGACTAGCGGAAATTTCCCCCTCATGGAGAATCTGTAATCCAAGTTCGGCTGGTTTAGGTTAGTGACTTTATTCCAGTCTCGGACGTGCAGCGTGCATATCTGGTTGACGACACCAACGCATGTGGCCATCGTCAGAAATGCCCGTTCTACACCTGTTTTTGAAATTGTTTCTCGGAAGATTAGCCCCTAGATCTCACTGCTCGCTACGCCGGTCCCGTCTCCTCAATTTCCGCATAGCAGGAGTACTACGAGTATACGATACTTTGTCTTGGGGTCCTTCTCCGGAGCAAGGGGCTAGATGATAGAACCCCCCTTTTTGAATCTGTACCGCTAGTAGTAGTATAGAAGGGGGCGAATTCATGGTCTGAACTCCTTTTGAGGGGTTCGGATTATATGTATGTGTTGATGAAATGCCGCAAGCCAACGATAATAAAAGGGGATTGAATGCAGCTTCTGTCTATAGTGGAGATATCGAGCCCATATAGCCCCTCCGGGGAAAGACGACCCGTTCAGGAAGACAGGCCTTGCTTACTGTAGCTACCATTGTTCTCACCAGGCCTCACCATCGCCTCTCAAAATCTAAATAGTATTATATCGTGGGGAATACGACCTCGACCTTTGCTCTACGGTGTCTTTGAGAAGGGCGGCGGGTGATATCCCGTGAGGTCAAGGGAGGGTCCCAACTCATCTAGGGTTACAATTCACGCGTAGTGGCAGATATGGGTTGTGGATACCCACCGCGAATATTCCAATTGGGTACATGTAGTCGCTCGACATCAAGAATCATACAACACGAGGAGCCCCTTCAGTAGGAGGAATCTAATCCGGGTTTGACATGCCACATTGCCACATTGCCACTACGCCCTTGGTGCGCGCTGGTGCTATTAGTGTCACGGACTCCCGCACGAGGTGTGGTAGCAGCATCGTGGGCCGTTGCACCATAGGGCCGATAACCCACAGGCCACAATGGCGCAGCACGGTGGCGCATAGCACATGACCACTCCACAAAAACATCTGCTCGTCGCCGCACTCGCAACAAAGCACAAACCACCTTCGCTATCTCCACCTCCCTCCCCCAATCCGCCAAACCCACCTCATACCGCGCACCACGCATAAAAGGAAGGAAAAAAGAAGAAATAACGGCGGTCATGCCAATCCCTCTCTTCACCGAAAAGTCCTCCAACTCCGAGACGGCTCAGTCTCCCTCCCAAGTAGAAACGGTACGCTCAACGCCGCTAGCCCCGGAAACACCCCCGAGCACGGACGCGACTAGCGGCGATACAGCTAGGAGCTCTACTGTGGAACCGATGAGGGAGGAGCAGGAGGCAGCGGATAAGGCTTATTTGGAGAGGATGGAGGAGGAGTATGCTAAAAGGGAGGGGGGCGCTTGATCGAAACCTGGCGTTAGGTTGCCGTCGGAGAGGAGGGATGTCCGACGCGGTGGGCCGGGGATGCCGGTATCTGGCTTGGAGTTTCTTTTATCTTTACCTCTTTTACGCACTTCGGGGTTTCCCTCTTTGTTTCTCTACTCTTGGGTTTCAGGATAAGCCGTAGTAATGAATGCTCTGCCTTACCTTCCTTCAGAGGTTACATAACAGGATGGTTGGGGTTTAGGCGTCGCGGTTTGGAAGTTGAGTTGTCGGTTACGTCATTTTCCCTACCAGAAGCAACCAAAACGTGGATGAGAAATGGCTGGAAGCTGATTGGTTGGAATCACGCTTTCTCTAAAAACATGGCCCTTTCCCCACCAACATTTAATAAGTTAGAAAAGTTTGGACCCTAATGTTGATTCACTAGTGCTGCCTGAGTGGATCTTGACCGCACTTTAGGAGACAGGCTTGGTCTCTTGGCTGCTTAGTCGTGCATTTCCCTTTCTTCCGCTATTTGGGGAGTCTCGCCACTAAGGAGGACTTCACACCACCATCACCACCACCACCTCCTCCTCCTATGGTGACATTATTGTTGTCCCGAATTAAGTTCAATTGACCTCATCTCATCACCACCACTACTTATAAGCACGTCTTGATAAACACCAACGGCAGCACCACCCGGCACGATCACAGTACAATCCAAAAAATGGTATTAGTATACATCAAAAACCTCATTTTCCCACATTCGAAACCCACCGCTTCACACACACCTTCACCACCTCTTCTCCCAACGCACGCAAAAACCTATGGAACCCCCGACTCCTCCTGCCCAAGCCCGACATGCCCAGCCCTCTCTCGGAGCCCTCCCTACGAGCGTGCCTCTCCTCTCGCCACTGACATGCAGGACGAATCCGCCCCGGAAAAAGATTCTACGGCGGGCGTCATCGATCCGAGGGTTTTGTCCGATCTTACTATTGGCTTGTCCGATGGGTTGACAGTTCCCTTCGCGCTCACGGCAGGGCTATCCGCGTTTAACGATACGAAGATCGTCTTGTACGGTGGCATTGCCGAGTTGATTGCTGGGAGCATATCGATGGGGTTGGGAGGGTGGTTGGCGGGCCGTGGCGAAGCGTATGATATTTCTCTCTCCCCTCCTTCCTCTTCCCCGGAAACATCGCGATAATGACTAACGATACCACAGTGAATTCTACGAAAACACCCTAACTAATACAAAAACCTTAATCTCGACTCACCCGGCCTCAATCCCACCACTCCTGCGCTCAATTTTCTCGCCCTACAACCTCCCACCGCACTCACTCTCCCCGATAGTCCGGAGCCTGAGTAAATCCCCACACCTTGCCACCTTCATAATGCAATTCCATCACAAACTCCCCTTGCCATCCGACCGCACCCCGCTAAGTTCTGCGTTGACGATTGCCGCTGGGTACTTCTTTGGCGGGTTTATCCCGCTTCTGCCATACTTCTTTGTTAGTAGGGGGAGGGTTCTGCTAGGGCTTGCCTGGAGCGTTGGAGTTATGGCGGCGAGTTTGTTTGCGTTTGGGGCTGGGAAGACCATTCTTGTTGGAGCTGGTAGTGAAGAGGTGGAAGCTCAGGGCGAGGGCGGAGACGGGGTGAAGAGGAGGTGGGGCAAAGCGGTTAGGGGTGGAGTCGAGATGGTGGTTGTGGGTGGGGTGGCGGCCGCCGCCGCGATGGGGATTGTGCAGGCTTTGGGGTAGGGGCTGGTTATGAGGCGAAGGGCGAAATCGGGGCTGTATTATTGTCATCGCTATTATTGCTTATCGCATTATAAAAGTGTGGGATTTCCGGCTCGTCTTGGGTTATTCTTGGGTTATTGGGTTTCGGCGGGGCATCCTTAGAATCATTTTATATCACTCGGCTTGGAAGCCAGGCTTTTTCAGCTGGTGCAGGTGTGGATAGGCTTGTTTTAATGGGTTTTCATTATTTATTCCCCCGTTTCTCGAAATTATTCCCATCGTTTGTCGGATCTTATTAGCTAGCTAGAATTCACTTTAAAATTACAATGCTGCTTCAACTACTGCCACTTATTTCTCACCAGTAATTTGTAGCGTATCCCCAGTGCATTCATTCCGATAGTTGGCAGAGGGAATCAGCGACTCTAACTAAATCTAAGCCAGAACCCCAAAACCGGTGACCCCACTATTAGATTATGTTTTTTCTCACTGCCGTTAAACATCCTCCTTTGGGCATTGATGGCCCCGTTGCGACCCGGTGAAGTCGTTCTTTTGATCAAGAAAGGAAGAAAAGGCTTTTCTATCGTTCCTATCTGTGATCAATGCCGATAACTCCTGTTCTAGGAGGCCGCATCATATCTACCTACCTACTGTACCTGTACCATAAGTCTATGTTTGATAACGGAAGATAAGGCGCTCGTTTCCCAACCCCAGGCGAAAAAAGAGAAGGAAAAAAAAATCTAAATTCAGATTCACCTAAGGTATCAATTGGATGGGGGGGGCTACTTCCCACGGGCACTGCATCGTGAAACAAATACCCGTCTGTCATGGTAGCTAGGGCCTTAAAGAGGAACCAACCTAACCGCTAGCAATCGGCAGGAACAAAGCACAGACCTTTCGATTCCTCCCACCCGCGAGCCGTCATAAGGTGAAGAACTGAGCGAGCTATTCGTTAGGTGGGGTAGTAAGAAAGTTGAGAAATTCTGGCCTGGCATAAGGGGGGGTGGAGATGTTCGGGCTTTGGTATTCTGGAATAAGTCTGCGGGGGGGGGGGATCGGTACTGTTGCTAGGTGGCCGGACCGATTCCGCACAATGCTCTATATGGTACATACACCTCGTCATGCCGCCTGCAATCTAAGGTGTAGCAGGGGGGAGGGGGAAAGGGTGATGACTCGGAAGGAAGAAAAGGGGTTATTCCCGCCCTTCCTTGCTTTGGCTTGGAACTGCTACTGCGGATGCGGGTTTTGAATACCCGATTGACTTTCTGCTATGGCACCAGTACAGCACAGCGTTTATGGGAAAGGTCGGGGGCGGAGGATAGGGTATTCGTGATGGCCTGCGCTGCTGGGAAACTCTGGAGATTTACCTGGCGATGACTCAAAAATGAGTGCCCCTTTTCACGGCTTATTTTCTGGCAACCCCCCCCCACTGTGAATTCATATCGTGGATGTTTGGAGGAATCAAGTGTGTTCGACTGAAGGCTGGGGGGGTGTTAAGGCGGGGCAAAAATCTACCCCGTCAGACCACTCCTGTTGGTGTCGGTTTGGTGGTTGGATATCCTTGGATGTTTATGGTCCTTCGGTATGCCAAATTGCTGGTGTCTGGAGGGGTTTTTTTCTTCTTGCTTTCTTTAGGAATGGTATGCTGCCAAACGCCTTCCCACTGCTTGGGAAAGTGAAAATTTCGGAGCGTTTTTCTTCTTCCATTTTTTGGGTTGTCCGGGGGTTTTCTATTGGTGTAGAGGGAATGACTAGAGTTTTGGGTATTTGCTTGCATCATAGAGCTGAACATCAGGCTAAGTAAGCCAGGAAAGCTACTTCGATATAGTCTATGGAATACTCAAGCCTCTGTTAGGACTTGCTGGAAGTGCACTCGCGGGAAATATTGTTACATCGGGATTAGTGCTTCTTGCTGCCGGGGGAACTGCTTTACTTCCGGAGCAGGTTGGGATCGGATTCTGGGTAATTAATTGTATTCTCTGCATGAGAAGTTGTTTCTACGTTTACGGAAGTAGGAAAGTTACCTGCTGAGTGCTGTTCTGATTCCGTATGGGGCCTCTGTATATTTTCCCTCTTCTCTTGATTCATCCCTATCCTCAATACTGTTGGAAACTGTAGTTATGGGTGGGTGCGCTCTCCTCTTATCTGTTGCAGTAGTTACGAGTGACACCTCGTGACCACTTACGTCACCCCCCCTGTTCCCTCTCAAATCCTTGCTTCTCTTCTCTCTTCCTTCTTGTTTCTTTCCTTCTTCTTTTTCCCTCTTAATAGTCTTCTCGTTCAATAAGTAAAACAAGTCTTTTGCCTTCTCCGGTGACTACTTTGCCTTTGAACCTGTGGAACTACTCACTTGCCCTCTTTTGCACCCGATAGTTCTCAACAAATACCTTCACAAAGCCATTCACTTTCCGTAGAATAGAAAGTTAATCATCATTTCTCACTCGTCCCTTCCTTCACTCTCTTTGTTCGTGTATGATTTCTTGCTCCTCTCAAATATTGTTTCTTTCTCTTCTCGAATGCTTCTTTCAGCTCTTTATTTTTTCCATGCTCGTTACTGGTTGAAGTCTAATGTGCGTTCATTCATTGCTCCATTTGTTCCTCTCAGGTTGCTCCTTTGATAGTCTTTGTTTTTTTTTGTGGAGGGACCGCAGCGGTAATAGCTGGACTCAACCGCTGTGCTACTTTATATAGCTGAGCTATGACTTTCTTATTATTCAATCGAAAAGCGTTGTCGCAATAAGATATCTCAACTACTTCTATTATCACTTCTCCATCCAAAGTACCGATCGCATATTGTAACACTCTTTGTTGGAGCCTCCTTCCATATCCCGCACGGTCGGCTATCGTACGAGGGAGTACTTTAGCCGGTAAAGTGGCGGGTGTAGTGGTCGCGAGTGAGGCCGCGTGAACCTGGGAAATTGTGGCTGGTGCTTTCCTGCACAGACAGCCAGGGATGCCCCCCCCCTTTGTTTCTCTCGCGATCAACAACAGTCGTTTCAACACTCTTGGAATAGGGGGCGGAAGCACTACTAAAACTCACCGCCCAAGTCCCGGCTCGGGACAAAAAAGAAAACCATTATTCCGGTATATACGGTAATGCGGAGTACCGCACCTCGCCCCAGCAAAGCAAAACTACAACGAAATCCCAGGAAGAAAAGAAAAAAAGAGGCGCATGATCGATTCGACTTCACAGCCTCAACCCCGTCATGAATTCTCACCCGGGTAGGATATAATCCTAAACAGCCAAGAATCCAGGATCAATGTTCCACAACTCGGATCATTTGGTGGATCTGGGAAAACTCCTGCTGTGGAACCATTCACATATGTGCAAGATCTGATTCAAGCGCCTGGAATTTAACCCGACTTTGTATGAATTGATATACTTGTCCGAGATATTTTTTATTATTTGTTTCCGTTTTTTATTTATTTATGATACCCCCTCACTAACTTAAGGCACAAACTGGATGGTAAATGGACATAGTAATCAGGAATTTTTTGGTGAATCATAATTTAGGGCACTTTGGCTAAGTACATAATTAGTCCATCATAGCTCTGGTGTGTGGCCTTTTTCTTCTTTTTTTTTCATTTCATTTCAGGTTCTACAAGTTTAAGGATGTGCGGCGGGGATTGCAGGTTCGCAGCGATAAAAAAAATACAAGAGGTGTCATTCCTGACAGTACTGTACGGCAATTCTGATTGAAAGCATATTATCTCGGGGGATTTCAAAAATTCGACTGTGGACTTGTGTCAGCATATTAAGCTCCGATCTGTCGCATCGGGAGTATATGGAGGTACAGTACAGCCCATAAGTTTTGTATATTTTTTTTTTACTAGCAGGGGGTGTTACACTAGTATGGGGCGAGAGGGGAGAATTGGGCCGTCGCCGTACCGGTGCCTATTTCGCTGCCTAGATACCCAGTTTCACACTCGTACAGTATCCGCGGCGACACCCCCCCTACTAATATTGTAAAATATACTCGAGTATCATACGGAAGTTTATGGGCCGTTCCTCCGTCGGTGTAATTCAAATTGGCTGTTGTTGGCGAAGCCGATCGCTCGCCCCGTGTGACCACCGCCAACCGGGTAAAACACATTCATTATATTATTATGGCAGCTCATATAATATAAGGAGGGAAAAATAAATTTATTCCCATTTCAGAAGGTCCAACAGGCTTTCAAGATTGTGACCTTTTTTTTCCTTTTCTTCCTCAAAGCTTGACATGCCTGTTTTGAAATAGCCGGATGATTCACTGGGCGAAAAAGCGGCTGTGGTTGGGTGAGCTCTGGTCGTATCATACTGTAAATCTAACTGGGGAAAAAAAAAGTGGTGCCATCCATTGTTGTGTTGTGGAAATTCGCTGCCGGGGATTAGGCTTGGGGCCTAGCTAAATTATGACAAACCCCCATTCCGATCATTACCTCCGCTCGCTCCCCCAGGTTCCTGGGTTTGTGTGGAAGCGAGCGGTGGTGCCTAGTGGCTCCACGTTAGCGCTTGCTAAGGGCTAGATCAGCCCAAGGCAGACTTGCGGATCTAATTGGATTAGTTTACAAGCAGGAAATAATTTTGTGGGCGGATAAAATTGTCGAAGGGCTGGCCGGGTTGTTACTCATGAGTTATCACTCGCGGAGATTGCTTGGGTTTTGTTCAAAGTAATGGCTGCGGGGGTAATAATTTACGGTGGGGATTTTACGCAGTGGAGCAAAACCGCTTAAGTGGAGGTGAAGACGGTGATTGGTTGTGATAACTTGATGGAGGGGAAAGACTTGAAGAAATTTTTCTACAGGAAGAGAGGTATGTAGCAAGAAAATACAAGAGGGAAAGAAAAATAGGGAAGAAAAAAAACATTTTCATAGCTTGCGCGTCATTTGGCCGGTGCGTAAGTGTGACACGGCGGCCTTAGAGCGCGGCAATTAAACCGTCATTTCCAACGGGTTTCCCATCTCGGGGGGTACTCCCAAATGATTTAGGGTGGAAGTGAGGCTCGGAGAAAATGTGAGCGCCGAATATGGTAGGAGGTAGGGTGGAGCTGACTTCTCCCTTCTTTTCTCTGTGTTTTTTTTACCCCTTCCTATTACTGCGCTTTGGACTGCGCTCCTTAGCGCCAGTTTAGGAAACGGGGTCTATCCCCACTGGACGAATGCCCCGAATTTCTCCTATAGCGTGGGTTGTTGAATACCGGTCAGTAGCGGTAGTGGTGTAGTGACCTCTTGTGTAGTTAGCTAGAGCTTAGAGTTCCGTAGAGGTTAGGTGTTTGGGGTCGGTCTCTGCCAAGCACTCTGAGCCGGTAGCTTATTAGAAGGAACACGGAGGCGGGGAAGAATCAACCAATTATCATCATCCTTCAGATCTCACCTTCCGCGTTTGTTCCTATCAAGCGGTATGATAGTAACATAGTAGTATTAGCCTGATATCCAAAGAAGTTGTTATCTTGAATAGTCTGACACACCTTAATGTTAGCCCGGGAGAGGCGTAAACAGCGTGCTGGTAGGGCCAGCTGAGTTTCCTCACCAGCCTGGCTCCTAGAAGCCTGCAACTTGGTCATAACGACCTACCTTTTCCTAATCCCCTAGGCCTGTGCGAAGTTCAATATGGCAAGCAGATACGCAGCTGGTATTCCTACCACCACTTGGGGCAATGCACAGACGCTAGAATCGGGTCATACTCGGCGCAGGAGCCCTGATGGGAACTCAAGCGCTATCACCACTTTAGAAGACAGCGTGTCACCTACCGTTTGCTTAAAGTTTCGTTCCCGACATCCTGGGTACACGTCCCGCCGGAGAGGGGGAAAAAGAAAAAAGGGCTCCTTTTTGATGTACCGAGAGGAGCCTAATAATTAATTCTTCTGGTAAGACATTTTGTGCTTTTCTCTTCCCTGACATCTGACAAGGTGGGTTTCTCCCGGGTCTTCTGGGATATTTGCCGAGAACGATATTTTAGGTTGCCAGGTTCACTATCGGTTGGTTTGAATCTAGATTATAACTTAGGCTACTGAGCAAGGAAGAAGAAGCTCGACTTTCGCTAAGCCTAGCTGGTAGCTTCCAATCCTAGTGTCTATAATAGACTTGTACCGGTACTCTGGCTTACCGATGCGTGTAGTGATAGTTGGTGAAATAATGCTGGATCATAAGAAATCGCTGTCCTTGTGTTGATTATTTTATGAGGAGCTGTATTGGTGCATTCGCCATCTAGGCCCCGACCTTCGTAAAAATAGTAGCTGTGCGGAACCCAAACTTTAGAGCGGAAATCCTTATCGCAGCCGCCACCACGCGTCCCCTCCTAAGCCCCCCCCTTCCCTCCCCACCTCCCCCTCTTTGCTTCCCTCCTCGGAGTTACTTTTTTAACAGCCTTCCAGTGCGGGAGCTAATTTCTTTAGACGCAACTCGTCAGATCTGCAGAAAGTATACCCCCTGCCACCAGTTGCCTGTTCTTCAGATAGGAAACTGTGAATTAAGTTGTATCGATTGGGATAGTCCTACCAGTTGGGCAAAAAAAAGAAAAAAAGAAAAACAGCTCGCTAGAGGTGATGGCATATGCGAGGACCTCTTCTGTTCCTGAAAGGCTACCCTCCCTCTAAGCTGATCTCAGAGATGACTTGACCCGTTTGTTGGCCTGAAAGTGCATAGGATGCCGGTTTCTATCCATAGTCCATACCTCTTCAACCGAGAATGATCTTACCGCTCGTCTTCAACTAAGAAGAGGTATGCTTGATAGGGGAACAGGATAAAAATCCTCAACCCCTCCAAGAACCGACCCATCACGGGAGGCTGAAAGGTTATGTGGAACCAAACCCAAGGGTTTGGGTGCGGGGTAGGTGCACGGGGTTGTTATAGAAACAGTGTGACTTCTCCAGAAAGTGAACAGACGCCATAAATAGCCTAATACTGCATAAATTGCGAAGGTGACATCGTAAGGTATGATACCACCGATGCAATGATAAGCTTGATATCTATGATCTGGATAGATTACCGATTGCGAGCTCGATTAGGTCCTGGGATCCGGAACCCTGTGTAGTGTTTGTACCACGGAACATCAAGATCGCCATCCGCTGCAGGGGACCTCCCGGCGCGTAGGGTGAAGAAAGAATTGGTCATTCCAGGGAAGTAGTACCGGTAGGTGTCTTTAAGTTGACGTATCCGAGTAATGCTGGAGTAGCAAGTACTAAGCTAGATGTCCGTTAATTCTGGAAATCAACTTCTCTAACCGGAAACCCCCCAATATGGTCACTGGCTGGAGCCAATAATATCGATCAAAGGAGATCTAGCATGCGGGTGTGTCAGCCTATAGGAACCGGGAACAAGGGAAGCTAAGATCTCTCTCTCACCGGGTAGGAAGTGTTGTAAAAGTGGGGTAAGTATTACTCAAGCTGTTTGGAGAATAAGTTAGCCTTCTTTCAACTACGGAACAGCATCTTACTCTTTTTCTCCGAGAGATCCTTGATGGGAAGATTCCTCGCTAGCTGTGGGATTCGACCACTACTCAACACCTTCTCCTCCAAGTCTATCTTCTACGTGTTGTTCTTACAGCTCTCCAATTTGAGCCTGCGGATCCTTGATGACCAATCAACGGTAGAAAGGTATGTGCTCGAACCCTCCGGGAGCCATGACCATACCTCTGAATTTGGGCCTGATGGACGGTTTACTGTCACTCAAGTCCCAACAACAGGAGAAATGCCATCACCCCCTCACTGCGATAGGAGAAGAGAGTGATATGGATGGAGGAGGTTCCGCGGAGAGTGAGGAACAAGGACACACTGAGCGATATGAACACAATTCCCCTCTAGCCTATCAGAGTATTTCAGCCCTACCCGCGAACAACGCCTTGCTGTGCGCTACCTGTTGCTTGGCCATCTCATCTTTCATCCCTTTACCCGATCGTTACGCCCCGCACCCACCACTTCCGCGATGCACAGTAAGTTACCGGTGCCATCCCTCCCAAAAAGCAAAAAAAATGCACACAACCAACAGCATCAATGCACAGAACATCGCCGAACATTCTTACATAAATCACACAGCACAGCACAGCAAAACACTTTCCGCTCAGCGAGTCGCCAATAGAGGGTCTCGGCAGCCTTGCCTCATCTCTCCCTCTCTTCCCCCCAAGGCGCCCTCTCGTATCAGTGCTACATAATTTCCCCTGGGGTCAGGCTTGATCAAATATTTGGATGAACATCTGGTCCATTCGGCTAATGATGGGAATTCAGGATGTACATTAATCTAATTTAATTTACCCGTGCATTTAATGAGTTTGTGGGGATAGATATGACGAAATATAGATGAGCTTAACAAGGCTGCGGCGTGCCCTCTAGATGAGATGGATGGTTGGCTGGAAAAATGCACATATAAGAGTAAGCCTGCAGAAACAAAGATCTAGGAGCCCACCTGCCAGGCTCGTTAGCTCTAAAACGTTTGTTTCGTTTCGTTCCTGCATTATTACTCACCCACTAGCAGGGTTTACTGGAGGGGGGGGGGGGGCGGGGGTGTTGGTGTTCGCGAGTGATTTTTTTCTTTTTTTTGTGAAATTTTATTGCAAGTGCGGTTTGTTAGTTGTGTTCATCATTGTGTACAGCAAGTAGGGCTGTTCAGCGCTGCGCCCCTATAATACCAATATGATGATGGGAAGTTATATTGATAAGACGGTTATCCCCCGGGCAGCACTCCGGTAGGAGAGGCTAAGCGGGAGCTGGTATCGTGATTGTGAATGAACCAAACTACACTAAACTAACTAGAAAGCAATCCGAGGAATGGATGGCGGAAGGGGGGGGTGGCAGAATGCGAAATAGTAGAAAACATAAGCATGGTCCATCACTCGTGGGGGACAAAGCTACTCGTACTGTGCTTGCACAAATGCGGTATGGTACAAATGATTAGACGACCGAAGGTGTTTTCTTCTTCCCTCCTTGGGGCTCGGAGGAAAGAGGAAGATGGGCGAGCGAGAGGGAGAGGGTATAGTGATGAAATGCGAAAGGGGTCAAGTGGGGTAAAACTAGGGGTAAACCAAAAAGTTGAAGAATTAAATTGAGTGGGGTGATGAGAGTTAGAACGGAAAAGAAAAACTTAGGCGGCCACCTGTACTCCCCAGGAACGTGTCCAACTCCCAATCCAGCATGAAAATATGTAAACAAACAAGCGGGTAACAAACGGGCCAGGAAGTAAAAGCAAGCTGAACAATAATCGGACAAGACCGGGCGAATGCAGCGCAAGCAAAAGAGACAGAAATGAGTATGGAAGAGATAAAGGAGATGATTAAATCTCCCTATATCATTATAGAGAAGATACCCCCCCTCCGGCAACAGGGATCCCAACTTAGCCCACCACAGCCACCGCCATTGCTTCCTCCTCCGTGAAAGTCGCCTCCGTGCCTATTGGCGTGATTGCTGCAACGCTTTCAAGTCCATTCCATGCGCCTTCTTGGCATGGTCATTGCACGTCCGACTGTGCATGTATACTTTATCGCAGCCAGGACACTGAGTCCGAAGACTGGGATCGTGGAGTGCCATGTGGTCTCTGAATCCATAATTCTCCATCAATATCACATGCGAGAAAGGATGGGTAGCGCAAGTGGGAAGAGGGGGCGGGGGGGGATTACTCTAAGCGACACTTCTGCATAGGTTCGTGCTTCTTCGGGCAGTTCTCGAACGTGCATTGGTACCTTCCTGGTACCCGCTTTCCACCTTTTTTACTAGCGCTAGCGAACGAATTGTCGGACTGGGCACCGGAGGATTCCCCGCTCTCCGAAGTACGGTTCCCGGTGGACAGGCCGCTTTGCTGGTTGAAGATTTGGGCCCGGGCGAGGGAGAAGGATTGCTGCGCTCCCATTTGCGGGTTGCCGTTGGAAGCCATGTTGGTCTGGTAACCTTCCGATGGTGATGGCGGAGATTGAGTGTGTTGTTGCGGTGGGTTCTGGCAGTGGGAGTCGGACATGGTTATATCCTCCTTAGGCAATCGTTGGTCCACATTTGCCATTACTTCCCGGAGGTTCTCCTCTCTGGCGCTTGGTGAGGGCTGGAGGAAAAGAGCGTCACCCCCTACATATCGGGGGTTATGAGGGTTGGTAGGGTCAAACCAATTATCGTGGAAGTGATCGCCCTCGGGGTGTGGCTCGCTAGCGTGTCTTCCGCATACGGCATTGCTTTCTGCTGGTACTTCTGGGTGCGCCGCAACTATAGTTTGGAGGACGAAGAGGAGGAAGTCGTCATTGTTGATCACTCTTGTGAATTGGGTGCCATAATGCTCTGTAAGGCATGCGGCGAGGGCGTTTTGAAAGCGCATGGAGAGGTCTTGGACAAATCTGGCGTCTTGGAGAATACCCTCAGCCTCCTGGTACTCTTGGAGGGACATATTTAGTGTGGGCCTGTATATCTAAGTAGATAGTGAGCTGACAGATCGTACGTACATTAAGCATAAGGTAAGGGGGGGGGGGGGGGGGTACGGGATATAAGGAAGTAATTTCCGTGATGATGGGGTCTAAAAGAGTTGGTGCGGGCGCTGTGTTTCCGAGGGCTAGCGGGCAGTAATAAGGGACACCAGGGAAGGCAGAGAGGCGCTGGAAGTGGAGAGTCTAGAACAAAAACGAGTCTAGAAGGAAATGAAACGTCACAGGCAGAGGGAGCCGGGCCGGGGGAGTCTGGTATAGAACAATTAAAACCAAAGCAGAAAGATGGCGATGATGATGATGCACAAACGTCTTCCCTCGCAGAGATATATAAGGGAGAAGATGAGCGAGAGAGACCGCCGTGCTCTTCGCACACTCCATGTCTTTAACCCCCTGATGCACATTATCTCGAGCGAGTTCAAGGTAGAGAGTTCTCACTGCACATAATGTACAGTGCACACAAGCCTTAGGCAGTGCGCGGAGGAAAGTAGAAGCAAGGATGCACCGAGTCCGAGATTTTCTCTGGTTGCTATACGTGGAGGAGAAAAGTGGTGGAGGTTTCCGGAAAGTGGAGGGAAAATGAGTGGAGGGAGGGATTGATATGTGAAGGCAAGAGTCACGTGACGAAATAATGCACACAAAGCTGACTGGCTATGTGTCGGAGGATCATCAAGCCACACAGGGCTCGAGTGACTATTTGTGAGGGGAATGAAGATCAGGTTCACATCTCGGGGAGATCTCGAGATTGATCAATTTAGGGCCCAAAAAAAGCGCCAGGAAGGTATACCGAAAGGCTGATTTAGGGCTGCAGTTAAAAGCTCTCACCTGTACACAGACGTTAGATTTGTCCGGATTTATATTCCAAAGTGGTAGTGAGAAGCGTCGGTGAGAAAACCTCACATTATAGCGACGGGGGGGGAGAACCTATCCTGACTTGTGAAGCGTTTTAATGAAGAGCCCCTCTCTACGAAGGCGTTACTGATACGGCACCAAATTTTTGATAGGGGGGGAGGGTCAACGGAGAATTTACATATGCTGCAGATCTCGCTACCATGTTACCCTGCTTGTGAAAGTGACCCGGCGGAAGGCCTTCTGTAGGATGCAGGGAAATGTTGGGATGATGTCCCAAAGCGGGTACGGAATCTTGCCTAATGACCGCAAGCGCAACCCTAAAATGCCATAATAGCCATAACGGTTAGCTCCAAAAGAGTATGCGGGAGAAAGACAGCATATATAAACGGCCCCGAGTGGGCAAAAAAAATCGGCACTGGCACATGGCACAGACTTTAGTGGATCGTCCGTGCCTGGTCCCATTCCCCATTCCCAAGGCGGTGGGTCCTGTAAGGGAAGGCACCCTAATAGAAGCCTCAGTGAGGTCTCCAGGATGTACTTCTTATCATAATCCACCCATATCCATCACCACCCATCTTGAGCCTTTTATATTTTGCCTGTCTGACTAACGTTATGATACTTTCAATCACAAGCATGCCTTCCCGAAGGGCGCCGCCTTTCTTGTCCTGAGGTTTCGTGAACCCTAACCCTGCTCTTGGCAAAGATCAACCCCAAGAGATTAGATTATCTCGATTAGTCCATCCTTACTATCAATCTTATCTTATCCATAACTAAGCGATTGTTTGGGATTTGCGGTATGGTGTGCCGTTGGCATGGTATCGAGGCCGGCACTGCGATGGCCGGATTACGGAAAGCTCTCTAGTAGGCGTAGCCGGGTAAGGCCGATCATAGATTCCAAGGTCTCAAATGTTCGTAGGTGCGAGTGCCACAGCACCAGCGCTGGTACAAGTAAGGGTAAGAACTCGACTGGTGGCGGGTGGTATCTGATACGAGTGTCAATCTTACGCTTGAGTGCATTTTTTGTTTCTTTTGGTTGAGTATTATCGTGTCGCCCGCAAATTCGCTGCCTTCACAAACTTGGACCCTGGGACACACAGTTGGGTATCAACCATACTGGCCTGCGTGGAACAGATGGTAAGTTAATCTGCTACCGAATACTTAATATTACGACTACCAGAATCCTTCAATAGATTGTAAGATGAGAGGGAAGTGTGTGGGGAAAAGCGCGATAGACTATTGAGTTTTTCTACCTTACCATTGCTGGTACAGCTAGTACCCGACATGCGCAGCCTGGAATCCAAATTTGAGGAGGCAACGAATTTGCGGGGGACGTGATAGTAAGATGTTTTTGCCCGTAGCATACTGTAGCATATAGCTACCTGCTACGAGTGATCATAAGGTCGGAAAGTTGGCAAATGGGGGGGGGCGATCAGTAGGAAACTGGTATCGCCAATTGCATATGGTATTTACCTTGCCGATACCGGTATCGCATGCCATATCGTCTCAAATAATGCCGTATTTCGATTGAGTAACTCGGGATTGGGGCTTCTAAGAGTACGAGTACCTAACAGAATGAGGAACACCCCAACATGCTTTGTGCGGGCATGTGTGTAGCGGAGATTTGTGTGCAGAAAGTTTGTGTACAGTACGCCTTGTCTAGTACTGCTATCGCGCGGGTGTGTGAGAGGTGGATGCGGGAAGGAGTGGGAGAGGGGAAGATAAAAAAGAAAAAGAAAAGAGGAACAGGAAAAAGGAAAAAGGAAAAACGGGAAGGGCCTAAGGGGGGGGATCAAGAGGAAGTTTTATGCCATCAACAACGCGTCTCCCACTTGTCCATTGGTCAACGCTATGGTTTCCGGTTTCTTCAATCCAGCATAAAATATCTGTTCTATGGATTATCCCTGGCGCTATCATTGATTACATGCAATTCGCCCTCGTAGCCTCTCAGCGCAAAGGAGTGGGATTGAGACGAGAATTTTAGGGAGATGCCTCGTCGCCGCAAGGAACCCCCGCCTGCCAGTACACCACAACCACACCCGCAACTACCACAACAACCACCGCCGCAACCACCACAATACCACATCCCGGTCCACCATCCTCCTCCATCCACTCGTCATGTGTTCACTTCCGGCCCAATTCCAGTCGCCCAGCAGCAGCAATCACATCAAGAGCACCAACAACAGCCTCATCCTAATCAAATTCGTCGACAGGATGCTTCAATCCCACCTTATAGCTCTACCAGTAGATTGCTAGGTGCCCAATCCCCTGAGCCGCTCAGACTCTTGGCTGTCTTGGATTCGCTAAAATCACTCGGATTCACTTCCATATCTGATTTCCTTGTTCGCTTGTTTAATAGTGATGACGCAGCTGTCCGGCGTCGGGTGAGTTTGTTTTACACACACGGCGGTATCAGATCCGTCCTCGAGATTTTTATGAACTCAAAGCGGGCCAGGGAGAACGGTGGCGACGAGGTTGCTGTGTCATGGGCTGGTGGAGTATTTAAGGATGAATTTGACGCTGGCCTTGTCAAGGGTGGTGTTCGTACCTCCCCCCTAACCTACTAAAATTATTGCTCTTATAATTGGAGAGAGAGAAAAGATAAGAAAAAATCTTTTGAATTTCCCTAATGCGTTAAATCGATAAATTATAGATTAATGTCGACGTACGAGCTAATTCTACCGAGTCCCGTGGTCGGACCACCGGGGAAATATTGAAGGAAGGCCTTGAGAACTTCGATCTCGCCAAAGCCCAACGGCAATGCGAGCGCAAGGCTCCCCTTCTTTGGCGTCTACTGGAAACCCTCTCGTCTTCGGACCGTGAACGTGTGGAGGCGAAAGCGCTAGCCTCCACCGGGGACGAATCGGTCCCTCAGCCGTTGCCGAAACGGCGAAAGACGGATACGGGCCCCACCATAGCCTCGTGGTCAACGGTGGGGGCGCCCTCAAATCCCCCACTTACAGTCACTATCATGCTGCTGCTTCTCGCAAGCTCCCAGGTGAGGAATAAATTCCAAAAATGGCTTGGACTGTATCTTTACGCCCAAGGTGTTCGTAAAGGACCCTTGAATTCGCTCCGTGCTCTGGGTGTTGGGAGTGAAGGCAAGGTTATTGGTGATAATGGTTCGACACAATCTTTCCCGCCGGGATCTATACTTTTAGGGCTGATTATCCCTAGTTCTCCGAGTGATAGGCGATGACACCAAGAAGAAGCTACGGACGGAGGTGGGTGGATCAGACCTGCAGGTCCGAGGCCCAGGTGCTCCACGAATCAAGTCGCGAGTGGCAAAGCGGAAATCTGCTCCGATAGAGCCTAGGCTAATGGATGTCGACCGTTCCAACCCACTAGAGGGAAAACGCCCATTCGTTATATCCCAAACTACCTATTACCCTACACCGAAGGACCATCTAAGAGCTGACAACTTTGCACCCTGTGCTACAATCCCTTTCATCATCAGACTTCCTTTATCAACACCAGTATTGACTAAGGCCATGGTGAAAACCTCCTGTACTTTTCGCCGCGGGAAGTACCTTTATAATGTTCCTCCTACCCCAACTTCCTCCATACCTCCTAACCCGCACCCTTCGGCTCCGGTCAATAGAGAGCAGGCTTCAAGTTCAGGTTATCCTCCTGTGAGCTATTTTCCCTACAGTTTTGCCCAATCTGCCTTCAACTCCACTCCTAGTTACCACGCCTCCGCGCCTCCACCAAACGGCGATTATTATCTCACCCAACCGAATACCCCTGCTGTATCAGGGCCAACTTGGCCCGGGAACCCAGCGACTGCCCAGGGAACGGGGGCTAGTTCTGGGCTCTTGTTGACCGATCCGGATGGTAAACTCTTTTGGAAAAATCAAGCAAGGCTTGCCGTTTGGCGTGCCATGAGGAGACTCTGGCCCAAAATTGGAGAAATCCTCCACGAAAGCGAGGTGGGCATTGGGCAGCCTTACCTTACCACTTTTTCGAGGGCACCCAGGGCACCAGGGGCGGATGGAAGTGAAATCGCCCAGGGAGAGCAGCCCGCTTCTCGGGTATGCGAGGATGATCTTTTCCCTATGCCAAATATGAAACGTGTGGACACTAAGAAAATCGAGGAGCAAATGTCGATACTTGGGATGATAACCGAGTACCTTGGGATTAAGCCGGTGCACCTGAAAGGCTCTGGCTCTGGCGATAGACTTTGGTTGTGGGCTGGAAACCTCGAATTTGTCTTGGCGTTGAGGAAGGCCAAATCGGTAGCCTTGCCGGATTCCATCCTTCACAATATCCACCCGGTGCTCCAACTATTTGACATTCGCGAACACTTTCTATTGGAGCTGCTGAAGCAGCATTACGGTAGGCCAAACGATAAGGATCCGACGAGCCTATGCCACCATATGCAAGTCATGAATCGGAAGTTTCTTATCTTCGGTTTCTCAGTAACCGGCCAATATGCTGAGGGTCTTTTGCTTCATTCGCTTGAATCTCACCTTATCGATTCGATTCTAACAGTCACTCAAGTTCGGGAATCGGGCCCTCAAACAAAGAAAGAAGCTTTGGATATTATCACCAGAGTTTATGATACATATCTGGTGCCAGAGGTGGCCAAGAATTATCAGTCAGCTTCAGACTCTCGCACAAGAGACGAGGTTTTTGAGAACCATATGCTTTTAATGCAACACTCACTGGTATACTTGACGCTACTAGATGCGATTTCCACCGCTTCCACAACCTCCCTTCTCCACGTCCTCTCCTGGCTTTCAACAGCTTTCCAATCACTAAGGACCCCCGTGTCGTCAGGTCTCGGCTACGAGCTTCTCGACCTCGTAGCAGGTCTCACCCACGAATGGGAGCCGCCCTTCCGCCAAGCGGTCCTCGACTCGATGTTAATTCCCAAGACCCCCGACGCACCTTTCCCAACCTTAGCATCCCATCCTGCATCCCCGAAAATCTCCGGTGACTACCAAGAAGTGGACTTCGCTATGAAACAACTCCTTCGGCAAACAAAGACTGTGTTCGACCTCCGGGATAACCCTAAACACGACTTTTTCCGCGAGGTAGCTACGCCGAACATAAGGACTATTTCTAAAGTTGTCAGAAATGCTGAGGAATCCCTAGGCACGGCACCCCGAACAGCGAATCAGTGGAAGAGTCCGGCAGAGAACGTGGACCCGGATAAGGAGATACCAAAGCTAGTTAAGGCGCTAAGAGAAGCAAGGGTGGGGGAGTGGGTGCCTGGCCGAAAAGCTGGGTTTAAGATTTCGCATTTGTTTTGTAATGGTGAGGAGCGGGTTCGGAGTCCTGGGTTTTTGGAAGAGTTTGTAAAGCGTGGGGATGGGGGGGTGATTGATGGCGAGGGTTGTGGGGAGGCGGATGGGGATAAGGAGTGGAGAAGGAAGAATTTGTTTTTTGCTGAGGATTTTGGGTTTGATTGGGGGTTGTAAGTACAGCTGCCGTCGAGAGGCTCTTGGGGGGAAAGTGGTGGGGTAGGGGCTTGTATTTTTCCTTTGTACCCGGCGTAGATATATCCTTGGTTCTGTAGCGTGTCAGTTTGCCAGCGGTGGATGTATGGGCGAAAAGTTGGCTGGCAATCTGTGGCATTGTTTTGCTTAGTTTTAGCTGGACAGAATTGTCTTGAGGACCAGGTCCGTGAAGTGCATTCGCCACCTACTCGACGGAGAGTTGGACCATTCACCCAAGTCTTGATTCAGGAATGTTTGAATTCGGGTATCGTGGATTTCATGAGGGCTAGGAGGAAATCCGCCCATTTTCAGGGTTGGACGAGAGCTTGCCATGTGGGATTTCAGTGATATATTTTTCGTTTGGTGTATGCTCTTCGGTGGCTGCCATCGTGGCCGTGGCTGACTCGACCGAATTATTTCATGTTTCCTTTCTTTTCCATGCAACCGTGCCAAGGTTCCTGCTGATTATGTAATTGCGAGCAATTCCAAAATCTTTGCAGCACGTCTCCGAAGTGCCCGACAGCTCCACGTCGGATTTTATTTGTATGTGAATTTAAGAACTATGATACAAACCACAACCAAATATTCGGTGATGCTTTAAATGTCCTTTTGGTTTTCTCACACATTGTTTTAGGTCTTTGCGAACAAGTCTTCAATTTTTTTCCCTCTTTTTACAACTTTGATTTTCGCCTGGTGGGGACTTTAACCGGAATTAAGCGTGAGCCGTATCCGACGTTGAGCCGTCGGGCACGTCGGAGAGGTGCTGCAAGGATTTTTTTGGAATTGCTCGCAATTACATAATCAGCAGGAACCTTGACACGGAATCAATTGTCGCTTGGCGATTAGTTGATGTGCCCCAAAGATGAGTTTCAGCAGAAAATATTTGCCAGCACAGGGGTGCGCTTTGCTGCATTATATTAATTTCTCGAAGGACTCGGAGCTATGATTGTGCCCCATATTATGTTCATGATTGTGGCGGATAGTAAGTGTTGTCGAGGTGTCTGTTTTTTTTTTTTTTTTTTTATAAATAATTTTCGTAACAGGGGATAATCCCATGTGTTTTCAGGGCGTTCGTCGTTACTATTATTATAATAAGTGGTTATGAACCTTGTACTAACGACAGCGGGCCGGAGGTGCCATGTGCTAAAAAACGCTATTGTTCGAGTACCGGAAACGGATAGGAGAGGCAACCTCAACGCCCTGGATGATTCTCAGTTCTTATGGTAGGTTGTGGCTAAGCTTTTATTATTACCGTATTCGGGAACAACCCACAATATCATACATCCAAAACTTCTGTTTCCGGTTTCCGGTTTCCTTCCAAAGAAAAGAAAAAGGGATGTAACAGCAACAGATTAACCTAAGTCAAACAATAAAAGTAAAGTGATCGAGATATTATCACTTACAACTTGAAAGAGCATCAGCATAAACAACTTTCATGGATGATGGTAGTATTATCTATAAGAGGTGCTTATTTTAAGATGGATAGTTTGATTTGCTTGCTCCATACTATGATATCCATCGATTCCATCACTTTCCCCTCAACTTTGAAGATATCTACAGCCTACTTGCATAGCGAAATCAGTACTTCTCGCCCTTCAAAAAAAAAGGCCTAGAACAAAACTCTACTTGTAGGGGATACAAACGAACCTTCTATAAGAAAATGGTTGATGCGACCAAACATGCGCTAGCTATAGCTTCATTGTTTCGGAAAAAGGTTAGAGTTTCAGCAATCCCTCTACTATTGGATCATTTGGATGTCATATTCGACAGTGGAGTGCTGACTACGGATAATCAAATGGGTGCCATCGGAAGTGGGAGTCTTTACTCTAGGTTCGCTTTATCGGTGAGTTGCAGAGAATGTTTTTTTCTTCCATCAAGGAAGCAAGCATTGGGAACATGCATGGAGGAACAAGGGATATGTGTGGGGATCGATGGAAGGATAAGATCGCACCGGTTCTTTCCCTCTTTTGGATCTTTGTGATTTGTCAAAACCTGTGGGAATCCGTTCTGATCGTTGACTCACTATTGATAATGAAGTAGAATTCCCGCCTGGCCATGTAAGAAGGCATCGGTTGACTACCTTTTCTATTGTTTGTCACAAGCGAGTGGAGCTTGACTGGTAGTTTCATTCTCTTTCCAGACCTAACATCTCTCTTTCAGTACCTACCGTTAGACAAAAGACCTCCATAAAGCAAAAGTATACAGGATCCTGTGCGCGGTGGCTGGGTGACGGAGCCGCGAGAGGGGGTGATTTCTGGATTTGTGGGTGTAAATAGGAGAACGCTCCAGAAGCAAGATTTACTCCCGGGAACCCTAAGGGAGTTTGGTGAAGATCTGGCCAAAACATGTGGTACAGGGTTAAGCCAGTCCGTAGCTTGAGGCTTGGCCACAATTGGGTTTTTTCCATAAGTACCAGTAGCTCCCACTCGTAGTTGAGAAGTTACGAAACCATCAACCACCCACCACCAACACCCCGATCCACAAACCATCCAAAGCTATTCCAACTACCCCGAGAGGCGTTTCCCGTCAACACAATGGCCCAACCAAATTTCCCCGCAATTGCCGATCATTTGCAAGGCATCCAAAACGAGGTGGTCTTGGTTTCTAATATGCCTGGGATAGCCGGTCAGATTGGCTTGCAACATCAAGAAATGATAACTTTGATGAGAGAGATGCGTGCCGAGATGCGTGCCGAGATGAGGGGGATGGGAGCCGAGATGCGTGCCGAGATGCGAGCTGAGATGGGAGAGATACGAGCTGAGATGCGAGCTGAGATGGGAGAGATACGAGCTGAGATGCGAGCCAAGAGTGGAGAGATGAAGGATTGGATGCAAGGCCAACTTGGAAAGATACAGGGCCAGATTGAGCAGGTTAGGAACGAGTATGTTTCCCTATCATGATTTAGCTAGCTAGCAGACTTACAAGTTCAACTAGGCTGCTCGCCCTACCAATGAAGCTATATAATGCCGGTCTCTCTGACGATGACCCACTTCGCTACCCTCCCACAGTGAATCTAACTACTCCGATTCCGGTCACCCGTGCGGGAATTCGTAAGCTAACCAGTAAGTTTTCCTCATTAGTGGATCCGAACTCTATTAATATTTCACGATTGTCAGTCGCTCAATGCAAGACGGTTTTTGCTAGACTCGGAATCCAGGAACCGCAAGACACTCCCCCAGTTACTTGGCGTAGACAGCAAATTTGCGAATATATAGGGGCTCCAGGGGTTCCGGGGGTTTCAGTACCCATTGAGAGGTAGTGCTGTTTAGCCAGGAAAATGGGCTAAAGGTTCCTTTTACTCTTGCTCCATTTGTCGGGGGCGCTTCTGGGACTTTTGGAGGGCGGGGGCTTTTATTTTATTTTTCTTTCGTATTTTTATCTTTGGTCTTTCTTCTTTATGCCCTGGTTTTGTTTCATTTTTCCTCTCTTAACTCCACTCAACAAGTTCTTTCTACACAGTGAATAAAAGTCAACGAAAGTGCTCTTAACACAACTCTCACTTTGACCTTTAATTTCTCTCTTGTCCTCACGCTCAGTAAAGTTCTTCCCACACTACCTGTGCCCATCAACCGGCTTGCAAACAGTTCATTGTGCCCACCGCTTAAAGCACTCGGCCCGTTACAGATCATTTCCAACAGGTAGGGTGAATGCAAGTGTTCCCGGTCGCTATGGACACTCAGACTGCTTGTGTATCATAGAATAGCACTCGCCGCCAGATCAAGTCTTGAGCTAGCCGGCGCAACCACAATTCCCCTCAACACCCAACCATTGCGATATCACAACGACTCGAGTGGGTGCCACAGGTAAATAAAAGGTCCTGAAGCTGGGTCTTGCTCCCCCCGAGAGAGATGGGGGTACAAATATCCAAGCTTTAGTATTAAGAGTCATCATAGTTGTGGTTGTGATCCCATAGTCCCCTCTAAGGGCACGACAAAATTGGGCGAGTAAAGAGAAAAACAGTAATCAGTAGCAGGTAAATTTTTATTATCCTACTTTACCCAATTCGCTTTTTTGCCCGCTAAATGCCCTGCTCGCCACCCGGCCAATTCCGTCGTGCTCGCACAGAGACAGCAATCTCCATTGTAGTTATCATGATGGCTTAATTCCGCGGGAGATCGTGGCTGCGCCCATTGGCTCAAGGCATAATCTTGCCGCGGGTATGCTCTACAGTCTCCCAAAGGGTCGCGAGATTCTCGAGTTGCCAGACCTAATATTTCTCTTTCGGTGCCTGCCATTAAACCAATGAACCCTGTCTAATTTTCTAAAGCCAAACAAGTGTATTAAATTTTGAAGAAACTAAAGATGAGAGGAAGGGAAAATCAAGGAAACCCTGAGAGAACAACGCTGGAAGGAAATGCCTTCATCTAGCCCGCCAATTGCCCAGTTCCACTGTTGGAGACTTTGGTGAGGTTTGTTGCTGCCCTTGCCGGGGGAGATTGTTACTGCTGATGTGTCCCGATTTGGCAATGAGGGCGCATGAGGGCCCGCCAGGGGTGGCGGGTGGGCAATCAAGAATGCGAACTATCGGAAGGATGGTGATCTCAAGATGTGGGAGAGCCAGAAGAGATGGTTTTCTTGAGCTATGGCCCTGCACTCTCCCAGCAACTGGTGATACCTTTTCCTGCCAACCTCTGAGACTCCTCATTCCCTCCGAGTCGAATCCCGTGTGCTTTGCCCAATTGGCGATGGGCCAACCTGCCTCAAAGTAAAAGTACTCGAGTATACTAGTACTATCCCATGGACAGATGAGACATGCAGATTCCGGACCTTCCTACATGGGTTAGTAAATTTCGCTAGTCTGCTGTTTAGTCATTGAGTAAAATAACCTCATCTGTTCTCTTGGGAAGCAATTCACATAAGTATTCCCACCAGCAAAAATGAGTTACAAACGTCGAGCCATACTCAGTGAACTTCCAGTTCACTCAAACCCTGTTCATAGCCTGATCAAACCTCAGAAGTATTTGTTCTTAAATGAGCCTAGTAGAGCGCCAACAGTAAGTGTCTGGTATTAGATTGATAGGATATATGTAGACGGATTCTAATACACTGATAGAATAAAAAGAGAAGAGTATTACAAAAACAACAAGAGCCAGAGCCAAAAAGACTTACCAAAGACGAGGCTAAGATCTTGGATAGCCTTCCTGAGCCACCCGTCTTTGATGCCTATCAAAGTCCATTTCCTCCACACTCCTCATATTCAATTCTTCCCTTGCCCCTAGTCGATAGTCCAAAACCATTAAACATCTTTAATCTCTTTTTCAGTAAAGATATATTAGCACCAATGGTAGAGAGCACAAACCAGTATGGTGAAATAAAACAGCAAGGGGGGGAGGAAAACCTAGTAGAATATAAAGGAGATGGGCAGGAGGTTACAAGTCGCCTCAGGAGTCCAGTTAGCCTTCCAGAAATACTGATCTTTATAGGACTTGAAATATGAATGTGAATAAATTGCTTACGGGCGATTGAAGACCATTGGCAATTGGAAAAATGCCATCCAATGATGCGATATAAGTCCTGCAATTACTATTAGCAAATTAACCGCAACTCTCATATTTCTCCACCAGAAGATACTTACAAACAGGAGGATTCAAGTTAGTATAGCCAAGTAGATTTGCCGATGAAATTTGTAGCCTGTATAAATGCAACTGCCACTGGGCCAGTGAGTCCCAATGGATATTAACTTCATGGTTGGCATGTCTGTGGGCTGCTAATATGCTACTACCCATATGAAAGAGTTTTTGCTCATGTGGATATACTTGAAGGAATATTACCAGGAGCACTTCCTATTTGTGAAGATACTACTAGTAGTTAATATCCAAGTGGTCTGACTGCCTCCAGGTGTGAACCCACTCTAGGCAGGTAAGTTGGACAGCTGCCCTAAGCTGAGCAGGAGGCTGGCGAAAGGTAAGAATAGTTGATGGGTGTGCTCTGGCTTTACATTATTCTACTTAGTTAAAGTGACAGACACCCTATTCTGATAATCAACGATCCTTGAGAGCACTTCTTGAGTGAAACTTTCAGGCTTAACAATATTAAGTTTAACTGCTTGATTCTACTAGTACTTTGAATTATCCTTTATCATTTTTAATCCTTACTTTCCTTACTTCTACTTTGAGTATTCAGTAAGGTCACAATCTTAGGATTCATCTTCCTACAGACTGCTCACATTATATATAGGCTCATTCACTTTACCCATAAAACCGTCCACGATGTGCATGTAGAGTTGACTCAGAAGCCCCTATGGGAATTTGTGAGGATGCAAAAATGGTGGCAGAAATTGTGTGGGCATTTGAATCTGTAGCTATTTGTTTTCTTTAGTTTTTCATTCTTGTAATTATTAGAGAAAAAATAAAGACTATTTGTGTGGAAGGGGCTAGATTTCTATCTGTGAGAGCACCAATGGTTCACAATAGACTCTAAGCTCAGCCGTCAAGGTGAGAGAAACCAAAGACTTGATGGCTGCTAAACCTCTAACTACTTGTATCTCTTGAACAAGAGTTGGTGCCCCTTTTGGAATATTGACCAGAGACCCATATTGGGTATAGTATGGCTACCAGTCGGTGATGGTTCCCTATGCCAGACCAGACTACTTACAGCTGACTCTAAGTGGAGCTGTGAAGGATGGAGGAAAAGCGGGCTAGATGACTACTCTCTCTCTAGCTTCGGACAAGCCAGGAGATATATCTCTCTTTCTAACTAACAACAAAGCACTCCCGAAACTCAACTTGAATGCATTCTAAAGAAACACATGCAACTAACTAAACCTGATCTCTAATCATCACAAACACTCTACCTGTATTTTCATCGTTTATTCCGAATTCGTGACTAGTAGATTGGGGACTAGTAGGAGTACCAGTCCCAAAAGGGGTTTCTGAAAGGGGACAAAAACTACCCTCTAGTGATTATCCCGATTGATTGATTATTTTCACAATAGATGAAGTTGCGAGGCAGGAAAAACTACAAACAAGCAGTAATATAAAACAAAATAACCTCTTTCCATCTAGCCTTCTTTTCAAAAGTTTCACTGCTGGCCCAATTCCTTTTGGCCTTTCATCCCATCCCCTGCCCACGGTCTGCCAACCTTTCCAAAAAGCCCTCCCTAGCATACCTAACCTGACGCCCATTCCCCAATACTTCACTGTAAATCCGTAAATCCTCACCAACTCTTTTCCTTCTCCTCTCATTCCCAGCTAGCCTTCAGCTCTCATCATTATCTTGCTCTGAGCACAGTAAGTCTAGTGTTAGTTACGGGGCCCCCAACCCAATTCCCGCCCCGCCCCGCTGAACGGCCCAGGGCGGGGCGTGATTTTTTACGGTTCCCTGCCCCTGCCCCCGGCCCGCCCGTTCCCAGAAGGGTCCCCGTTAAAACAGGTGGTGAGAAACGGGGCCCCGTCCAGGGAATGAGCGGGGACTCGCCCCGGACGGGGGCGGGGCGGGGATCACCCCCAAAATAACCCCCTCGGCCAGTTGTAAGGGCTTGGCCTGGCGAGTGAAAACCCGCCCCGTAATGAACTCTAAGTAAGTCTTCAGTTCTAGCATAGTTTAGCTTGTAATTTTTTGCCCTTTCTGAATGACTGGTTTTTATTCCGCCTTCAAGCCAACAATTCTTGTTACCTCAACTTTAGTTCATTTGTGTCGCCACTATGGCCACCATTGTTCCTGTAATTATTGGTATTATTTCCCTATGACATCGCTAATCTAATTTTATCCCATTTCTACTAGTTCCGGAACACCGCTAATAGTTACCTGATTCTGAATACACGATGAGAACATAGGTAGACTCATCCTGATATCCCATAATCTTCTGTGATCCTAAGACCTATGCCCCGCCGGTGTGCCAACTCGGGTATGATATGCCTAGTGACAAAGGATATGAAAGAAACAATGAAACCAAATACCTGGTACCTCATACCATAGCTGATCACATCAACAAATGTATGAAGAAATATCCTATACTTAGCCAAATAGGATGTGAGATTCACAGTGAGAATAACAACTTATCGGAAAATACCTAACCGCTGAAGAACCAAGAAATCGCCTGCCCTAAACCGTTTCTCTCCTAATCATATATCCGCATACTTCCATTTCCATCGCGTACTCGGAATCAGGTAACATTAAAAACTTATGTCTTAATACTATGACCAAACATGGCTAGTAGTAATTTCTACTCCTTATATCATTTATTCTCATACTAGGCCAAGCTTGTTCTCTTTTATTACCTCTTAGTTCACACACAGGTCATCTCCGCACCAAAATTGGTTTCCCATTTTGGAAGAGCCATCACGAACCCATAGAAAGTATAGTGTTCATGCTCCTTGAAAGATTGCAGTGAACGGCGCCACTAGCTGGTGAAGCCCATGTATGAGAATTTATTGCACCGTGCTTGAAAAGCAGAATCAAGGCTACCCTCAACGGTGAATGAACACCTCCCCTCATCCTATCGTCACAGTTGCCGTCACTATTTTCATAATGATCATTATTTTCACTTACCATCCGTTACATTATCCTCTTTGTATTAAAGACATCAAATCTTCGATACTTCAAATAATTCTAACACAACTTCCGGTACTTTTATAGCAACCGTATTCCGAATACACGATGAGAATAGAAGTACAGTAGATTCCTACGTTCATTTTCAGGCACTCGCGCTAAATCCTGGCACGGCTGCCGTGGAGCTATTGGTGGTGAAGTAACTAAAGAGAGTGAAGTTAGGAATAATTGTGATAACTATCCCTTACCTTGTGGCCGAAATTCATCCCTTCGTTCATTCTCAAGTTTCACGCACTTTTAGCGTTGCACTAATAGGATAATAAGGACAGGAGAGGTAAAGATAGACAACCCACCAAGATAAATAAAAAGCAGGAGAAGTACAGAAAGATATTATTATCACTAGTGGTCTGAGCACATACGTAGCTATGCTCCACGCATTGTGTGGGTGGCCTGCTGCTTCTTGTCGTTTGCAACTTGTTATGGCATTATCTAGCGAGAGGTTGTCTGGTGCCCGTATGTTTCAATTGACCCTATCCAAGTTCTGTCTTGGAGTCTCGATAAAGTTTCCCCTCTACCCTAACTCTGGTACTTATATAGGAGTATATTCGATAGTGATTCAGAAAGGGCAAAAAATTGCAGGCAAAACTATGCTAGAACTGAAGACTAACCGTGCTCGAAGATAATCATGAGAGCTGAAGGCTAGCTTGGAGCAAGGAGAGAAGGGAAAGAATTCAAGTATCAGGGAATGGGCGTACAAGTTATGTACCATAAAAACTTGAATAGTTGGACGGTGTGCTATGTATGTCGTTGGACTTTCTTTTCCGAGTAAGGTCAAGAAATTTTTGTTTTTTTTCTGCCTCGGAGGGAGGAAAGGGGACGTGTTTTTTTTGTTTTTTTGCCCCCTTTCCTGAGAAGGGAATTCTAGACTTCATAGTACACTGTCCAATTATTCAAGTTTGTACGGTATGCTAGGGAGGGGCTTTTTGGAAGGGTTGGTAGACCGTGGGCGGGGGGTGGGATGAAAGGCCGATAGGGAGTGGGCTAGACGGAAGGCGATTATTTCGGTTTATATTACTGCTTGTTTGTAGTTTTTCTCGCCTCTCAGCTCCATCTGTGGTTAAAATAATCAATCGGGATAAGCACAAGAGCCTAGTTTGTGTCCCCTTTCAGAACCCCCTTTTGGGAATGGTGCCCCTAATAGTCCCCAATTCCGAATACAGGATGAAAATACAAGTACGCACACACTTTATTTATTTTACAACACTTTATCCTTTTTGCCTACTGTTGGCTGTCCAAGTCCTTCTATAAGTACCCTTCCATCCCTCTACCTCAAGTTGCCCCCATGTAGCCTGCACTTCTTGCCTGCGGTGGGCGCACCATTTTGTCTCTCCTGCTTTCAAATCCAAACCGACAACGTCTTCAGTTCTCTGCATTGTTGTTAAACCATTGCTCTTTGCCTGCATTGACTCAACCTTCTCATTCAACCGTCACTTTGCCCTCTGGTTTCCTATCGTTGGTAACAAGGGAGTTGGAACCACTATCGTTGTGGTATTTCTTCCTGAGGTCACTTAGTGTCTTGTTGATTTGGGCAAGTTTGTTTCTTTCGTAAAGGGGGGTTTTTTTTTTGTTTCAATCCACTGCCCGAAGACCAAGGTAAGTCTATGCACACTGCCAATAGATTGTTATTTCTAACATATAACTAGAATTGTTGATTGTGTGAGAGAGAAGAAATATCACATAGCTAACGATTTTATTTGCCATACGGGTTATCTGTGATGGTTTAGCCAATACAAGCGTAATACAAGCATGTTTGGATTAGCCCTCAAAGTCAGCATTCGTGCCAAGGCTAGGTTAGTCTGCAGGTTATCCGTTTTTACAAACAATGCAGCTTACCATTATAATAGGATAAAGAAACCAGTTGGTCGGAACGTCCCTCACGGGCGGACCCTGAATCGTCAGCTCGGTCGTATTTTTCGGCCGCCCTATACGACGCATACCCTGCATGGGCCTGGACAGCCTCCAGAATCCATTCAGTTAGACACAGCTCTTCTCGATGCTATGGCCAAACGACCCAGGTCTCCAAGGCCATCCAAGAAGATGACAAGCAAGGGAACCCATCGCACAGTCTTGCAAAACGGCGAAGAGTTGGAGAACTGGCTGAATTTCCTCTTGCATCTGACAAAGAGTGAGAGTAGTGCTTGTGAGAAAGCGAGTCAGAATGGGCCAGAATCCTTTCACTTACTCAGGGCTCTGAAGGTGAATATGCTTTTTTCCTTTCTATTGCTTGGCTACCCAAGTACATGATGATCCCTGATCATCCTTTTTGTCTAAGAAGCCCACTTGGTGGTTATGAGAGAAGAGGTTGCTAATGTGGTGTGCTTGCCTTTAGGTAATTTAGTGGAAGTCTTTTTCAATATCGATATCGACACCTATACACCTCAGACGAAACTCGGTGAACTCCACTCTCTCAAGTTGAAACCACTAGCAAGAACTATCTGCCAATCTGGGTACCTATGGGTGGCTTTTGTCTAGCTCTTGATTGTCATCTTAAGAGCCTCTTTGTTTTATTCTCTAATCCATATTCAGTGTTCCCAACCGTCCAGTCCGTCAGTCTTTGGGTGAGGACGGGACGGACTACGGCTCATAGTCCGTCTTTTTGAGGGTGCTAGGACGGACTGCGCCCCGGAAGGTGAGGACCGGACGGACTATAGGGGACTATAGTCCTAGCGCTTGGACCTCCTGTACTAGCTAAGTTGAGATCATACACCTCCGAACGGATTCTGTTCACTTCATAAGACATCACTCGTGCGGTCCCCGGGCGTCGCCGCCAGTCCCCCGCCGTCCACTCCCCCTGCCCTGAGCTAACATGTCTCACCCTGTAGGGCCCGCCGCCCTGCCCAAAGACGACCGTCCTGCACTTAGGTTGCCCCGGACGGACTATAGATAGCCGTCCCGTCCCGTCCGGGGCTCTTGGCAGTTCCCCCACGGGGCCCCGCCGGGCCCCCGGACGGTTGGGAACACTGCGGGAGAGACAACTCCAACATCCCAACGAGGTTCCCAATTACCGTATTGCACTTTCCCGGGCATGCACAGAGACTCATTGGAAGTGACAACTAGGACGTCTCAGCACATTTGATCCACTACTTGAGTACCGGCACCTACTGCATCCCTCTCAGTAGCTACTTAATTCACAGATTATCCCCCCCCCCCCCGACGCTATCAATTGTTCTCCTTCAACCCATTCCAAGAGGCTACTGCCCCGAACCCGAACGCAAGACATATATCCTTCGGGATAGTAAAGCTCCGGAACTTCACCATTTTTGCTAGACATACAATCTCCCGGTTCCCCGGATCCATCGCTCATGAAGTCAAAGCAAGACTTAAAGTACAGTCGCACATACAGAAAGCCTTTCATAGATACCTCGATATACCAGGATCTGCAATAAACCAGATTTCTTCGAACTATCTGAAATCGGGGCCAACAGGGATCAAAATAGCATATATCCAAAAAAAACCGCTAAGGTTGTAGAAAACGGCCGCTTGGGCCTAGTACGAACCTTTCAAGCAAATCTCTAACCAATATTTAGTGCTGCTAGTTTTCCTTCTCATCATACGCGCCCCTGTGTGGTTGTGGCGTCCTGTAGGGTACAAGTTATTGAGATCGAGTTAAGAGTAGTTTGTAAAATCTAGTAATTGAACAAGACTTCAGCTCTTTTTATCATAATTCTGGGAAACTGAATAGGTGGTTGTGTTGCCCCTGCCGCTCCCATGTGGCGGGCCGGGAAACTCTTCAATCGGATTATTGATAGATTCGTGTATACTACTATACACACAGTTTTACATCCTACATTTGAAGCCGCCTGCTCAAGGCACTCGGCCAGTGCGCCAGCTTCCACTATCTAAGAACACATTGCCTTAGAGGGCTCTTTCACTACGTATACTTCTTAAGCCTTGTGGATCCGGTGCTCGACAGCTCTGATCTGCTACCTATCCGGACGGGTTGGTTTCCTAATCGTAGCTTGTAACTCAGCTAAAACCTAGAGATCCTATACCTGAGTTTAGGGGAGAAAGATATATTAGTAGGATAATTTATGATATTCGGAACCTGAATTGAGAAAACCAGGATTTTTCAACCGTAACGTTAGCATCTAGTGCTAGCGCAATCTCCCTGCTGGGCTAAGGGGTGAGACAAAATGTCCGGGTGATTTACTGTGACTAAAGGATAATACCTTATGAAGAAATTATGTGTTTTTTGGGAGGGGAGAGGGACCGCCCAGCAATGTTTTACAACTCCTTTTAGTTACTAACAGCAGGGGCAAGTACACACTCTAGCCCCTTCTCCCCTGTTCTCCCCCTCTCTTACTTGAAAGTAAACCCATCTACCCCCTCCAGAAAGTTTAAACTCAAGTTCTTTCAGACCCGTGAGCCTTCTTCCCCTTTTGAACACCAACTTGAAAAGCCTCCCTATCATCCTGGCATACCTTCACATGTAGATCAGAATGAGAAGCTTGGAGCAGAAAGCCAGTTGGGTCGGTAAACTTTCTCTAGGTTAACGCCACACAAGGGTCATTTTCACTTCCCGCCTCACCATATAAACACTCAATCCCAGCGCCTCTTCCTTCTTCTGCACAACCTTTCCCCCCCTCACCTCATCCTTCCCAATCAACACCTACAACAATTTCCCGACTCAGTGTCGCCAATATCCTCGCTCCACCGTGCAGCGAGCAGGTGCTTAGTAGCCTTAGCGGAAGATATTAGCAACATCCTACTCCAATACTTTTCCCAATTCCTCTTGGGCCATACCCTCCCCACTCCCTCACAGATACACACCCTAACCTAACAGCACTCTTTGCATCACCGGTAACCATTATGCCTTTCGTGCACCTGCCCAACGAGTTAGTCTACAGAGTCGCAGAATTTCTTCCTCCCCCGGATGTTAATTCCCTCCGCAGAACCAGCACCCGCTTCGCAGGATTATTTTCTGTTGGAATTGTTAACATTACCTGTGAGCAGAAAGACCGCGACTGGTGCATTAAGCTTATCAGATTCTACGCAAAGAAAGGCAACGTTGCCATCGTCCGTAGAATCCTCCAGAGAGCCGCCGAGACCATCCAATATAGAACGGATCCCACTGTTCTGGAAGGATTTGTTAGAGGTGAGCAGGACGAGAATCCATTCCTCACCCTCTATAGAGCGGGTATCAGGATCAACGCCAGGTATGGCCCCTTCAACGAACAGGCGATTCACTGGGCCGTCGAACAAGGCCGCTTAGAGGTTTTGAGAGTGTTATTGGCCGACCCTGAAGTCGACGTTAACTGCATGACATCTTACGGATATCCCCCATTGGTTCTCGCAGTCACCAATAGACAGGAGGGAGCGGTCCGTATGTTGCTAGAGGACCCGAGAGTCACCGGGATTATGGGCGGGGTCCGCAAGGAGGGGGCAATTCACCTAGCCGCCGCGGAAGGAAACGTCAACATCGTCAGAATGTTGCTAAACGACCCTAGATACAAGAATTTCAGAGGGCTAGATAACAACGGCAGTCCCTTGCTCCATGCTGTTAGGCGCGGCCGTGTGGAAGTCGTGAAACTTCTCCTCGCCGACGACAGAGATGACTTGAGGAACTTTACTCATCAGAACGGACTCGGACTACTCCATGAGTCTGCAAAGCGCGGGCACTCAAAGGTTGTCAGGATCCTTCTCGAGCACGGCCGGGTAGACGTTAATCAGAAGGATATATGGGGGAGCACCGCATTCGGGCTCGCGTTCTTCTACCGTAAGGCCGACGTCATCACTCTGCTTCTCAATGATCCAAGGGTCGAGGTCCGGGCACACGATTCTGATATCGACTATCGTGAGTCGCCAAATGTTGGCGAATCCCTCCTTCACCACGCTGCTCGTGACGGCGATTACGCTGTCAAGGTGACCCGCGCCCTCTTGGAGGATGCCAAAGGGCGATTCAATATCAACCAACTAGACTACCAGGGCCGCACCCCCCTACACCTCGCCTCCTTCAACGGGGGCGCAAACCTCATGAAGCTTTTAGTCTGGAAGTCCCAGGTTGATGTTAACGTTGTCGATTGCCGTGGCCAGACTGCGTTGCATGTAGCGTGTAAGGCCGGGAACAGCCATGCCGCTAGAATCCTGTTGACTCATCCAGATATTGATGTGGATGCCGGGAGGAATGCGGACGGTAGACCGCTGTTGGCTCAGAGACTATCGTGGGAGGTCAAGAGTGCATTGGAATATTTTTATGAAATGAGGAGACGCGGCACTGATCCTAGGAACACTACTAGGTAGAGTTAGTTATGAGGGAGGAGAGCAGAGTGGCAGACTACCAGCGCGGGAGTGAACTATACCGTCGTTCATATCCTTAGCAAAATTTTATAGCAAGAGCTTTTTTATTCGTTGATCCTTTTTCGCATTTCTGTCAAGGGCACGGCGGCAAGGGTTTTGGAGTTGCTAGAATTAGAGTCTAGGTAGCTTATTTAGAGGTTTGGCAATTTTCTCTTCTTTCTTTTGGTTTCCTTTTTTTCCTTCTCCCCTCTTTCTTTTCTCTTTTTTCTTATATCCCAGTTGGCTACTCGAGTATGGCGATGTAGAGGAGGGTCGGATGTCCGACAAGGACTCTCGCTGCCTGCAGTTAGTTACTCTAATTTAATGTGATCTAGTGGGCTATACACCAGGGTCTGAAGAGAACAGTCGCTTCTTCAACTTGGTCGCTCGATGAGAATCACTTTTCTATCGGCTTTCTAGGAATGCTGACTCGTGCCACGAAATATGGGGGGAGATGAGGGATAGCGTCCACACGACGCTTCCGCTAGATATTGCTACACTAACATCGAATATTCACGCTATTGATAATCGCTTCGGTTCAAAATCCTCATTTCAACATTCATTCTCCCCCATCCGTTTCTACGCTTTTTTTGATCTCATCTCCTCGCTATACAAACTTCGCGATTATCAAACGCCTTCCCTTTTCTCTTTTTTTCTTTTTTCTTTTCTTTTCTCACAATTCTCTGATCTTGCCCCATCACGTGACCCGGGGGAAGACAGGCTTCTTTCTAACGTTGGTTTCTAGAGCCCGATATGGTGATTGGGTAGTCGGTATGGGGGGGGGGGCAGAATAGAGTGGTAACTTCTGGAGCGCGGTCAGTCGTTAGTCGAAATCATTTTTCTGTCGTCTAGCTGGTATTGTTTTAGCACCGCGAAATATGAGACTGGAAGGAGAGAGGGGGGGGCAGGGAGATTGGGGATATTCACCACAAACTCCTCCTAGGTGTAGCTACACTCCAATCATGTCTGGTCATTGAAATTGCTCTCTTTTCGAAATGTTCTTTCCAACACTTTCATCTTCGTTTCCGACTCTTTTCCGACCCTTTCATAGTACTGATTCGCTCTCTAGCCCCTATGGATCAGCCTTTTATTTTGATTTTCACCTTCCGCATTCCTTTTCGTTCCGTCGCTACATAAGTTTAGCTTTGTTGTCACTTTTTTTTCTCCATGGTAATCGTTCCTTTCAATGTACTCAACGATGAAGTCGATTCACAATATATGAATTTTGCAACATTTGACATGTGAGCGTATCGCTTCTATAACTTTGCGAACCGTGACCGCCCAAAAAGTTGAAGAGATATACGAAGTCCTCCTAACAATTAAAGCTCTACTCGGAATCCGTTTCTCAGAGAGGGGTATAGTGTCGTAGAGCCCCGGTTCTTTCTCCCAAAAGAAGTATGATGGTGGATCTCGTATCATAAAACATCACTCGCTTGTGATCAAAGCGTGAACGCCGAGACAGTACTTCCCACTGGCATCTCCCTAGTGACGAAAATTTTATGTACCATAACGGCGAGAGGCCTAGACTAGCCTTCTAAATGAGCTATTTGTCTTCGGGCACCAAACTTCTATCACTCCCATGCTGACTTCAACACTGCGCAAAATCACTACCCAGATTTCGGTTTTCAAATTTGTTTGCATTTTCCGAGCGAGAATCCAGACCCCCTAGTTCTATCTCCTATCCAAGAAGCCTGATATTGAGAAATATTTTCCCCCCAAAACTCACCTTCCCAGAGACCAGACATTAAAATACTCAGGAAAATATTATCACCTAGAGCACCTGCCAGGTTACGGCTCCGCTCAATTTGACACTTGAGACCAGGCACAGGAGCAGGCGCGTATGGCTCCCGAAATGGGATTGATTGCCTTTGGGAGTCAGTTAGGCCACAGAGCACCGGGGCACCCTGATATCATCCCCAATGCCTTCCGCGCCGTAACCGGCACCTCTAATATTGTGTCAAGCTATTGTGTGAAAAACAAATGTGATTGATTTAAAGGGTCTAATCAGATGACCATCCTTTCTCCCTCCTTCTCTTTCTTTCTTTCTCTCTTGCTTCTGTGCGCCCCTTCCTCCAATTGACAGAGGGATCCCCTGGCAGGCGGTCGGGGGAACGGAAGGGAAAAACAAGTATGGAGGAAGGCGTGCGGGGCCCCGGTACATGGCCTGAGTACAGTACAAGGTCAAAGTAATGAGGTTGGAAGGGAGTGAGGTCTAATGAAGAAAATCACCGCATCTAGCATAATGAACTGAACACTACCTGCTGATCTGATAGATACAGAGGAAGCCACCCGGTTCCCGGCAAGAACTTTATGTCTCTCATTAGGATCCAAAAGGAAATTTTGCCTTCATCTCCAGCGTCAAATTCCTAAAATAAAGGAATACAGTCGATCGGTTTTCGTGCCTTATTCCAGGAGGGGCTGCCACTGCTAATGTTTACAGGAAAGTATGGGGGTGACTCCCTGCCGGAGAGAAGGTGAGAGGGCATCATCCAGCAGGCATTCAAAAAAATATTAAAAATATATATATATATATAAATAAGCGGTGGCGAACTATGATACCATTTCGCCATTTGGGCTAACACTTCTTTCACCCTAACATATGACGCGGGGGTTTTTTAGGGTTGCTTCAAGAATAATTGCTGAGCACAGTGGGAAGAGGGGTGAGCTAATTACTCACAATACTGTGTTGGATGAGTGCTCTATAACATTAGAACCCCCGAGAAATAGGTGCCTTTTGTTCCAGGGTAATTCAGCTATGCAAGGGCCGGAAAAAATGGGTAGGGGTCAGTGTGAGGACAAGAGGGGGAGACTGAGGCAGTGTGAAAGTGCAAGAAGTCGCTCAGTACAGGTCTTGCGACCCACCAAGAAAGGGCGTAATGGAGCAGTGAAGCCACAGTTGGGATAGCAAGATGTCAGCTCTAATAGGGCAGAAAATCTAGGCAGAACCTATCACTCAATCGCTCACATATTTGGGGATAAAAGAAGGATGATCGAGCCTCCTACTCTGGGCCTCTTTCCGACACTAGCAGAGGCCCTAGAACTATCCCTAACCTCCCATCTCATTCTCATCCCGCTTCTCAGGGCGCTGGGATGGTGTGGGCATCACAGTTTGTTAGCACCTGAAATTTCAGATGAATAGACGGAGCAGATGCATTAAGTCCGATATATATGAACTGCACTAAACTTTTCTTTCCTATTTCCCTTTTTCTTTTTCCAATGTTAGAATTTTTCACCCATAGTTAAGCCCTGACTTTTAGTGTTCTTGCATTTCCCCATTCCTTTGCTTAAGGATAGAACTAGCCCGGGTTGGGATCTAGAATATAGTTTTCTGGTAGAATTTCCTTTGGGACACCTCCCAATCTTGTATGATACCTACTATGTGCCCTTCAATAGAGGGACAAATTTAGCGATCTAGACGATCAAATCTTATCTACTGCACTCCTTCCTTCTCCCTGTCCCCTCCAGCAGGCCAACGGCTGATGCTTGAAAGGCCGGGCGGAATAGGCAGAAGGAGAAATCAAAAGAGAAGAAATAGAGTTCTAGCTTGCTGGAAAAATTAAAAGAAATCTTCCTGCGAGATCTTCACATTTTCTGGAGATTGGATGGTCTTGGACTGCAGGCGCAAAATCAGTTACCAATCGAGCATGTTGTCTCCAGCTCTCCCGAGATCTCAAGACTACTATAGGCTGATTCGAAGTACCATAAACCCTGGCAGTTTCGGAAGTAGACCTGCGCAACATGAACATCACGGCAGGCTGCCATATAGACCATACGGGCAAAAAATTGATTGAATATGAGGCTGGAAATGCAGTATTGATAAAAGAAAAACCACAATGTCCTAACACAGTAACTCTCGATTGCCACAGGCCCTTAGCACATGACAGTACTCTTGGGACCTCTAGGGGGAGGCATATACCTCAATAAGATCCAAACTTCAGAAACGGCAGCTATTACATGTCTTATCCAGGGATTCACTCGGATATAAATCACATGGTGCCCCACAGTGCTTAGCTTGGGCCAGGAACGAAAGAAAGCTCGGATAGGCATCGGTACCAGTATCGGTGCTTCACTTGACGTAATAAAATTCTGAGGAATCAATTCCAAGTTATTATATTACCGGAATAGGGTATAATACTGCTTATGCTCACTCGTACTTCGCACGATCACTCGCCAATACCAGAGCTCTGCCTCCAATCTCTACTTATGCACAAACAACCTCTCCACCGCACCTTGCTTGTGCACCTGCTTCACGTATCCTCCCAAGACTACGAGAGACAGTGGTATTTAGGGATATTTGATTTAACAGTGAGAGCCATCAACGCAATCTCACCATCTTCAAGGCTATCAGAGGGTAATAGCCACCAGGCTGCGCTGCCTGCTATACCCCGGGGATGGACCCCCGATTTGCGCGAGTATATGATCTACTTAGGAAAAGGGCACGCACACAAGCATTTCAAAGATCTTTGCCAAAGAGTGCTGTCGCAACACATAAAAAAATTTACAAGACTTTTGTTTGTCCACCCAGATACACATCCTTCATTCTCACTCCTGCTCCAATTATGATATTTGTAATGCACAAGTATAAGTAGGGCTTTTAGCGAGGCCAAAGGAAACACTTCCCGGGGCACACGCTCACACCCTAAGCAGCGCAAAGCCTTCTCAAGATCTACAGCTATATACTCCTCGCATCCCTACCTGTAGAAAGACGATTGAACGGAAGAAACAATACTCATTTGACAACTTGGTACAAGACTAAAAGCTTGCTGACAAAGCCCCGCTTATCATGGTCCTGCTTATGTAACCAACATTCTGGCCGTTCCTGAGCTAAACCCCCGCGCAAATCCCGGACACAAGATCTGAACTGCCCCTGGGCAGCTAACCATCTAGGACTCTATGATAATACGACTCCCTGGATTTTGTGGGGGGGGGGATAGTCCATGAATGTTTTTTCCCCCGTCAGAGAAATAAATAGATCCAGTCACCACCCAAGTTGCAAGAATTAAGGATCACAGCGAGTTATTATCAAATCACCGAGATCCAACTTCTTTTGAGCTTACCATTAACTCAGCACTGAGCGCAGAGTGCCCTTAGTACCAGACCCTGGGCGATTTGGCACTTAAAACCGCTAGAGAAAGTGGCGCCCTCTCGAGAGGATAAAAAAAATTATAAAAAAAACATCCCAAAATGCCCTAATGAGGGACCCCAGGCACCACTTTTGGACACCCATGGTAAAATATCACTCGTAACTTGCAGGCTTGTGCAGTGCGGTATTAAACTCTACCGGTACCCGAGTACAACAGACACCCTCGGAGTTGAAGTGTCTCTTTGGTGGTTGCAGTATCACGTACTGTACCGAGTACCTGTACAGTACCCCTAGATGTTATCCAAGCGATGCACCTATCCATGTTCGCGTACTCGAGTACAAACCAGATCCCATCTTCACAAATGCAAGTTGCAAGCCTATCCTCCCATCAGCCTCATGCTCAAACATCCAGGAGAATTGGGCTCCTTTGACAAGGGGCGGTGCTGGTATCGGTCATCCCTTATCGGGAACGTCGCGTCCAGTACGATGCACATTGAGGCTCTACAGTAAGCTGCGCCCTTGACTCATGGTCACACAGGATCCAAAACTTGAATTCTCAATCGAATGCTTGCGCCCACCGGAGCCAACTATTTCTCTCACCCTCAACCTTCCCCCTTCCGTCCCCAAACCTCTCTCCTCTACCCTATTTTCTACGACTGGCTGGGTGGCTGCTATCGACAAACCGAAGCTACTTCTCACGAGAAAAAAAACCAGTATGTCGCTCTTACACCTTCCGAACGAGATCATCCTCCAGATATCCGAAGAGCTCTCGCTTGGGGGCGCGAGCCTTCTTCTCCGAACGAATCGCCGCCTCGCATCACTCCTGTCCCCCGCAATCATCGAGCGGATATGCCGCGAACGGTCACGAGAATGGTGTACGAAGGCACTGTATTCAGCAGCAGAGAGAAAGGATCAAATAGCGGTTACACTCCTTCTAGAGAAAGCCCAGGAGGTTCTGGACTACGCCGAGGACCCTACGTTGCTCGAAGATCTAATAAAGACCCAAAGCGAGACGGTGTTTGACACTCTACTAGAGTGCGGGGTCGAAGCGGGCATCAGGCATTCCCCCGGCTTACAAACGCCTCTCCATTTGGCGGCTCAACACGGACGCCTGGGGACGCTACAGCTATTGATGGCCCGGAACGACGTGGACGTCAACGCGCGGGATAGCGGCGGTTTACCGCCACTCCTGTCGGCGATCCAATTCGGAGAGTGCAAGATGGTACGGGAGCTACTGAAGGATAAGAGGGTCGATGTCAGCTGGATCGGTCCGTTTGGCCAAGGACCACTCCATGAGGCAGCAACTGAGGGGAATCCCGAAGTCGTGCAGCTGTTGTTGGACGATGATAGATTTGACGTAAATTTGACGGATCAATATGATCGCACGGCGATATATGCCGCTGCATATAAAGGGCATGGGGCAGCTGTGCGCCGCTTGCTCAATGATGAAAGGGTCACAATTAATCTGCAGGACTTTTACGGCTGGACACCATTGCACATTGCCACACGAGGAGAAGACACAGATAGGGACACAGTCGTCAAAATATTGCTAGAGGACAAGAGACTTGATGTGAATATGCGGGATCGGCGGGGTCGGACACCACTGCTCCTCGCGGCGAGCCATAACAACTACGCCGGAGTACTCGAAGACGAAGCTCAAATCGCAACTCAAGTCGCAGTGGTACGTGATCTGCTGGAGGATGAAAGGGTCGACGTTCACCTGGGGGATTTCTCCGGCCGTACACCACTGCATTTCGCATCTACAGGCGGACTTGTTTGTCTAGCGGTTCAAAGGCTCCTGCTAGACAGTAAAAGAGTTGACGTCAACAAAAAGGATAAAGCCGGTAGAACGCCATTACACTCTGCGGTCAGGAGTGTCAGCGATTCAGCCCTACAGCTCTTACTAGACGACATCAGATTCGACGTTAATCTCCGGGACCGCAATGGCCGAACGCCTTTGCATGTCGCGGTAACGGAAGCCCATGACGAGGTAACGGTGAAGATGTTACTGGCAGATCCTCGAGTCAAAGTCAATCTTAAGGACAATAAGGGCTGGGCGCCACTACATTTCGCGACTTGCGAAGGACTAGAGGACTTAGTAGAACTACTCTTAGGCGCTAAAGATATCGACGTCAACCTTCGAGACCATGAAAGCAAGTCATCCCTCCTCATCGCGGCCATCCAAGGGCGCGAAGCCGTAACAAAGCTTCTACTCGAAGACGAGCGAGTAGACGTAAACTTGGCTGATAGTCGCGGTCGGACACCACTCTATCTCGCAGCATTAGAAGGCCGCGAAGAGGTACTCAAGCTCTTACTTGAGGAAAAACGAGTCATCCCAAATATCGGCGACCGGGTTGCCGTACCTACTCACGCCGCGGCGTGGCGTGGGCACGATGAGATAATGCGCATCCTACTCGGGAGTGATCGAACAGATATCGCACTGGAAGACGCGGCCCGGAGAACCCCACTACACGTCGCAGCCATCCAAGGCAATGAAGCGCTCACTAGACTATTGCTCGCAGACAAACGCATCGATCCTAACCTCCGAGGCCACGATGACGGTGGCACACCACTAAACTTTGCGACCGCAAATGGCAACGAAGGTGTGGCCCGGATCCTCCTGGCAGACCCCCGGGTCGATGTGAACTTAGAAAGCTACGAAGGCTGGACGCCCCTGCACACCGCAGCTTGGGGCGGTCACGAACACCTCGTCCGATTATTTCTCGCAGACCCCCGAGTAAATGTGAACCGGACGGACCACGACGGCGGCGCACCACTCCACCTCGCTGCGATCAAAGGCCACGAGCCAATTATTCGCCTACTCTTGGCAGACAAACGCGTAGATCCAAGTGTGGAAGACCACGATGATAAAACCCCCCTCCACCTCGCAGCCTGGAATGAGCAAGACGAGGTCGTGCGCATCTTCCTCTCCAACGAATCCTACGACGTGAGCGCCACTCCGAGCGGCGGATGGACCCCACTCCACGATGTAGCCTGGCGCGGCGACACTGCTCTCAGCACTGCGAGAATACTCCTGGAAGACGCCCGCTTCAACACCAACCATCAAGATCACCGCGGCCGAACTCCGATCCACCTCGCGTCCTCCCAGGGTCACCACGAGATGGTCAGATTGCTACTGGAGGATCAGCGCGTGGACTTCAACATGCTGGACCACCAGCGTAAGTCTCCGTTACAGCTTGCTGCTCTGGCTGAGCACGAGGAGGTTGTCAGGGTCTTCTTGGAACAGGACGGTATCGATTTGTATACCAAGCCGAATGTGGACGGGGAGACCTTGCTGTCTCAGAACTATACACTGGAGATTGACTGGGCTTTTGCGGAGTATATTCGGAAGAGGACGGCTCCTACGGACGGCGAGGGTGGCGATGGTAGAAGTGGGGGGTATATAGGGTTGGATTGGGTAGCTTTTAGGTTCGGTGAGCGAGGGATGCGTTCGCCGGGCGCTGACATGATATAATTTCTCTTGTTGGGATAGCGCTTTGGGGTTAGTGTTTGTTGATGTAGATATTTTTTCTCCCTGCGGGTGGATGGTACACTAGAACTTGACGTTAACGCTATTGTCATGGTAGTCGGTTTTGCTGCTGGGCAACAATCGGGAAGATGTTGGGGCCATACCACGCATCTAGTGCAAAACTAAATTTTCAAATTTAACCTGTTTTATTTGTAGGTCTGAAAACGATCGGCATTGCAGAGTCAGCGACTCCCAAGCGTCCCGAGAGCTGGTGCTGGTAGTTCTCTGCAGAGGGACCACTGTGGTCGGAACCGGCTGCCATTGATTCTGGCTTGGTATGATAACAGTATGTTAACTTTCCAGGCATGGCTTCATCACTCGAGTACTACCGTGGTAGTTCGTGGCAGTGCAAGTGGCGGTGTGAGGTGTGCTGTAAAGCAATGCTTTACGATAGACACACACACCCATGGCGAAACTACCGCTAAAGCTGTTGACGAACAGGGGGAATTTAGTTCGATCGCGGAACACCCAAATACACAACCCCCCCCCCCCCAAATACACACTCCTCACTGATTGGCTTGTAGCCCTGGATTACCAAGGCTCAACCAATCAGGAGCGCAATCAAGAGCGAGTGTGTATTTGAGGGGGTTGTGTACAGTATTTGGGTGTTCCATGATTGTGGGTATGTATGATATTATCATAATAATTATCATATGGGGAGGAAATTTTCGAGATTAGGGTTATCATAAGTACCAGTACTTGTACAGTACAAAAAATTGCTTGTCTCATAAGGAATTCGCTGTGGGCACGCTGGGAACCTTAGACTACCGGTAGTGAAAGAGGGGCGTCCAAAAGGCTCACGGCACGGTACCGGTACAGCACTGGTACACGAGTACTCGGGTACAAGGGTAATTGGGGCCCGGTAACACGAACACACTCGCGCAGCGTATTGCTTGAGAAAACACAGCGAAAGTGCTTGTGTCACCGGTCCCGACTTTTTGCCACCACCAAAAAAATCTCACAGGATATCACTCGAATTTCCTAATCCGGCTTAGTCCCCATACAAATTCCGCGCCTCGTAATGGAGGTGGGCCCGACTTTTAGCTACCCCCGAGTACAGTAGTTTTACTACCGCAGTGTGCCGCTCCTCCAAGCCCTCGCTAACCCCCGCCAATACAAGTAATGTGGAGGGCGCCCGCAGTTTTCCCCTACCACCTAAAGGGGTCCGGCGCGGCCCAGAATCCGAGGCACTTGTACTTGTACTTGTAGTGACAGGACCGGCCCGTCCATCCCATCAGGGGGCTTCAGGACGGGCGGAACTGGGCGTCTGAGAGCACTAGCGCATCCGGACGGACGACTCAGCGCCAAGATGTCATAATCTCCACCTGAGCGCCCAAATCTCGGCGCCAAGTTTTCCTGATACTTTTTGAATGGACGAGTGCTGGTGCGGTGCTGGTATTGGTGCCGAGGATGATACATGTAAAGCCTGATACCCTCTACTCGCAGACCCTACCATGAACTACAGCTCACTGCTATCAAGTTAGTTGAAAGAAACTCAGCACCTAAAGGATCCACTCATCCTTCTCCATGGGGCGTCCGGCTGTATCTTGGGAAAAGATGACCCTAGCGCCTGCGACAAGCCCGAAGCCCAGCGGGCCGTGCCGGCGCCCTTGACTTGTCCGGCTTGCTGACTGTGGCTTTTAAAAATCGTTAAACCCCGTAGTGTGCCAAGCCAACTTTGTTCCAGAAAAACACCAACACTCGGGCACGCCCGATTTGTGAGCTCATGAGCAGTGGGGTTCCCCATACAGGTCCCAGGCAAGAAGTGCTCGGACATAGGGGGGGGGGGAAACTGGGATTTCAGGGATCTTTCAGGGGTACCTCGACTTCCCTAACGTGATGTTTGCCTGCCCTTTGTGTCTGGATACCCCTTGCCCGGGACGAGCAGCGTTCTCAGAGTGGGCGTGGGTTAGGGTTTATCTGGATCAACATCACTCTTAGTCACTCGCGCCGTTGGGAGCGGATACAGGGAGCTTGTCAGGCGGAGAGAATTAAAAGAAAAGGAATTAACTGATGGACAGGAAGGCAAGACCTGGGGACGAGAGAGAACGATAAACAAGCTAGGGACGCCCCACCCCGTAGCGTGTGAAATTTGGCGTCAGCGCTGACCTGCGCTGACCATCCTGCCCGCAAGGACTGGATTTGGAATCGAGAAACAGGGATTTCCAGATGGATAACAAGAGACGATCGAATGGCGCCCTATAAGGTATTAATAAAAAAATTAAAAAAAAAGACAGGGATCCCCCCCAGCTGTGTTGTGTTAGACATGAAAAAGGTAACTATCGAGGTTATTTTGACCGTAGTGGTCGGCAGCAAACGACCCCGAAAACCCCCCTTTGCTACTTTCGGGACTTGTGCTCGTACAAGTCGCAGCCTCACCTTCCCCTATGCCCAAGCGGCAATTACCGTTCAACCCGCGAGCGTTGGGATCAATATCTTCCCGTTCCAACGGGGGCTTTACAAACGCCTCTTTCTCACCGGACTACTGTACACATTTCTCCTGGATTGCTGATTGAATTACGTTTGATGTCCCAGTCACTGTCCGGCACCCACGCCAAGCACCCGTTAATATCACGGCATCGCCGTCCTCATCCTGCTGGTTTAGGTTGGTATTCTCCATGGCTACCATCCTAACTACCCCTATATGCCCCTATCCAGCAACGAGAGGTAATGGAGTGCTGAAATGTTTATTAGCGATGTTTGTACTTAGTTTTTCTAAATTCAGGAATAGCTTCGCTGCATCTTCATTCTCCAGCTTAGACGTGCCGGTATCAGGCATATTTAACCCGAGCACCCCGAGTCCGAACCTGGTATGGGCACTCATATGCGCACGGCACGCGTAGGTGCCGCAAGGAGCGGTGTATCGCAATTGACCGTTCCAGAATGAGGGCTATTAACTCGGTCTGGTTGATGCAGCAGCATAAAGTGGCGTTCAGCCCTCAAGATTCTTTAGGTGCGGCCCGCATCACTCATTGCCAGGAGCCGCTTCACCATCGTTCCACTAACCCAACAGAGCAGCCGCAAAAAGTGGCGTTTCTCCGTCCAATACTGTAAAAACTGCAATAATTGAGTCTTGTGCTATGTCGCCAGACTTGCCCGCTTTTGTAAGGTCTGGCGCTTTATTTTTGTTTTTGTATGTCCCTTAGAGGGACTGAGAAGCTGTTTTTCTTTTAGTGTTCTTCGCCCCTTTCCCAAAGCAGGGAATTCTGAACTACATACGTTAGCACAAGACTCGTTTGTTGGTATCGGTACCCTCGAGTTCCGTCAATCATGGCACGAGCGCATCAAGGGAGGATGATAGAGCACAATGCAGTCCGGGGGTCCCACTGCGAGCATGGCGGAAGAATTCTCCCCAGGAGTAAGGCCTCAGGCATCCCCACAGTGGTGACCCTTCCTCGGCAACACCCCCTCTTTCCTGGCCTTCACGGGAACGAAATAAATTTCCCTATGCGTGGTTACCGTAGTCCTCGGGAATGCTGAGGGCACAAGTTCTGACAGGCTCCATCACTCCCTTCCCAGCATGGTATCCCCAGTGGTCTGAAGCGTACTCGAGTACTAGTACTGTAGATAAGAACGGCATGCCTGATGGTTTCATCCCTATCCATCGGAGAAGAGCTCTGGCGCCTCAAAAATTTAGACATGTCAAGCCGACTCGAGAATCTTTGTATGAGGAGAAAGCCACGATAGAATCTCTATGCCAAGCCTTGACTTGCCTCCCTGGTGCTGGCTTATCATACCGGTATCTGGCGTTGTGGTGCATATCGTGCACAAATAGATCATTGGCCTTTTGGTGAAGTTTATGTCTTCTCGTCATTCTCTTAGGTTCCAACCCGCTGCCCGTCGCATCCGGATTTGAGTGCTCTTGCATCTTCATGGAAATACGCTTCATAATATCACTTCCGTGAGACCCTGTAGCTAGATGCGATACCGGTTCTGGAGGATTCTTCTTCAGCCTTCTCATGGTGCGATCTCCCGGACAGGAATAGGAGTGTCGCTGGCAAATAACCAAGAACATGTCTATCTAACCCATCAGCGCATGTGAAAGCCCGACTGAAAGATGCAAGAGTCTGCCATAATCGTGTAAAATTTTCTAGAAGTCGAAGCTCATGCCTCCAGCACATCCTTTCGCCTTTTGGAGAGCTTCGCCCATTCCCTCAGGGGCTTCTTCCAAACCGGCCGCGAGCTGCTTCAGAATCCCGCCCGTCATAGAGGCTGCCACTCGTTCCTCCGGAGCATGGAAGCCTCAACAACGCCCGGATTCCCAGGGCAAAATAGCCCCGGAGCGACAGACCCACCCTCCTCCCCATGACAACCAGTTTTGAAACTCGGCTATTTCCAAAAGCGTACGCCGTCAAGACTTGTGATGCGCACACCCGGGTGACTTTTCTCCGGCTCCGGGGGAGATGGCCATTGCATAACTCTGGGTTTATCATCTGTAAAGTTATAACTGTTGGGGACGTTAAAACTATCCCCATCACGGCTGAAGGCAAGTTCGGGGCTCGGATCCACTCTGTATTAATAATTTTCTTCAACGGTGGTTGTTGATCAAAGACTGGGGTACAGAACCCGGCATTGTGGAACATATCTGGGTCAGGGAACTTTTCGGTAAAATGCTTGGGTAACCTTTGTGATGCGGCCGGTCGATCTCTTTCCTGTGTTTATAGGCCACTATATATTAATACCATTGCTATTGTCAAGGAAGGAAGGAAGGAAGGGTTGAGTTTTTATGTCGTAACCAAGCGGGTATATACGGAAGCCGTACCCATGAAAAATTGAAGGATTTGGCAAGGGAAATCATGGGGGAGAACACCCCCTCTCACAAAACCTTACCCGAAGAGACTCCACAGTATCCCGGCCCTTGTAGGAGTATTATGCTCGAGCGCAATATTCCATGCAAGTAGATCACTATTCCTGTCGGGGATCTCAGAACTTTGTTTTAACTTCAAGTCGGCATGGCCTAAATGTCTTGGACGGCTACAAAACTCTCGTGTATATATGTATATATTAACCACCAGACTAGGTATTAAGAAATTACTGCCATTGTAATGGCACCACCTTCCCACAACAAATCCCAAAAATATCCTCACTGCTCTCATGTTATTACAGTAAAAACGCCCCCGACCCACGACTCCTTACGACTACTGCTTCACACTCACCCCCCCCCCATATAAGTATAGGGAGCACCGAACCCAGACTCCCTTCTTAGGTACATGTCCCGAACGCAGATTGGCTATTGAACGGTTAACTTCTGGTCAATAATTAATGGAGAAAGACTCACCATCCCGTTCCGCAGTACCCCTCACCGGTTCCGCACCACCCGTACTCAGAGCAGCATGTACCGAACGAAGTACCAGCGCAAGTAAATCCGCCGGCTCCACCGCAAGACCCATCACGAGATGGAAGACTACCAGAAGTTGAAGTTAGGCAAGCACCATTGGTGGAGAAGCCTGTTTGACTATTGTGCACATGACATTAGCGGGGGGGATCGTGGGAGAAGGCAGGGAGTACCAACCATCCAGCGCCACAATGAGCACCGGTAGTCCCACACCAGCCACTGTCCGAGCAACAATTTCCGAAAGCCGTTGTGCAGTGGTGACCGGCCGAGCCTCCACAACTCCCATCCAGTGTTTCCGCGCTTCCGGAGCAGGTGCCGAAGGCTGGCTGGCAGCCAGCGCCACTGTGAGTGGTTGTACTTCCGCTGTGATGGTGTTATTCTTTGTTTCTGCAACTTAAGGTAAAGAGGGCAGGGTGAGGAGCCATACCACCATCCCCACGCAGAGCAACTGTCTCCGAATGTCGAACCAAGGCATGTGAAGCCCATTGTTCCACCACAACTTCCATCAGTAGATATAGTCGAATTCTGAGCAAAGACAGTTGCGGCCATTGAGAGGCAGAGAGCGACAATTGGAGCAGTGAACTTCATAGTTAAGGATTTAAAGATTGTTGAAGGATTTAAAAGAGTGTTGGAGGATTTAAAGAGTGTTGGAAGATTTGTAAGATAAAGACAGACTGTGTTGGAAACTAGGTTGTGATGGCAACTGGCGTTGGTGAGGAAGCAAAGGAAGGTGGGATATGTGGTGGTATTTATACAAAGATCTCTCCAATATAATACAGTAATTCCCTTGAGGGTTTTCTTCTTTTCAGAACCCCCCCCCGGTCAGCAATCCGATTATCAAGCCCTGTAATGTGGTTCAACCATAGAGTGCAATGTATAACCTAATTGCCGAAAGTTCTCTGGCGATAGTTGAAAAAGCATTCTGGCGAAAATACACTTAATTAGACTCTTGCTAATTTGGGAGCTCAAAGGACGCTAGGAAAGGAGAAAAAAGACGTATGGACCGGTCTGTATTACCGAGGAGTAGTTTTTTCTTCTTTCTTTTTTCTTCTGCACTCGAGTACCGTACTCGAGTACAGGTGCTTCTCCTCTTCCAATTCCCGTGCAAGCTCTCAGAACCGCGGAAGATTCCATCGGGGGAACCAGATGGTTGGTTGGAAGGGGAAAAAGAAAGGAAAGAAAAGAATGGGTAGGGGATATCATGATTATTATTCTTTATGCGTTGGAGGATGAAAGGGACGGATTATTCCCTTTTTCCTCAAGGAATCAGACTGTGATGGTACCTTTTTTCTTTTCCTGTTACCAACAGAAGATGGATTCGCGTCGGAACTTGCCATGGTTTCACGAGATCAGACGGATCCCACGCTTTCTCTCCCTCCCTTGCGGGTAATTAGCGATATGCACCGCAGGAAATAAGATGGTTCCTGCAGGTACAAGGGTAAAAATCTATCAAAAGTGCAGTGTCCAAGTTATTGTGCTTTTCGTAAAGGTTGCGAAAAACTCGCTGGACAAAAGGTTGCGAATCCTTTTTTTTTTCAGAGCTCTCTGTTTAATTAGAACTTGGCAAGCCACTGAGCCCGAGAATCCACAGTATATCTGATTCTTCAGAGCGAAGTTCTTAGTACGGCCCATGGTGGATACTATTGCGCAATCAAGCTCTGAAAAAAAAGCTGGGAAAGCTGTGGGCTCCTTTCGCAACCTTTCGGAAAACCACAATACTGCACGGCACTGTACCTGCTAACATGGGTCTTAAAAACACTACTCTTTCGGTTGTGTCGTACGAGCACCTCGTTCGGTGGGGGCGGAATGGTGGAAAAGGATTCACGATAGAGTTGAAGACAACAAAAGTCAGTTTTAGGTGCGCCCCGTGCTTGTTGAGGACCTAACCACCACTGTACCCAGAACTTTCGGCTCCTCAGGGGTTTGTGATACCTACTGCCCACGCTCTGCCAGCGTTGAATTTTTAACTCCCTATGCACCACATGATCCGCTTAGAGAATCAGAACACAAAGTCGCAGCGGATATCCTTTTTTGTACATTTGTTAAGCGAGCTGAAAATTCGTCTATTTTGTGTGATAATGTTGATGGAAAATGGAAGGACGAAGGATTGGGGTATTGCTTTGATTGTGGCGTTTTGGTCAAGGGAGTCCCTCGGCTTATTCAAGGCAGATTTTCCTCAACGACATGCCTTTCCCAAAGGCCTTTGTTCTCGATGGCTCCCAGGCCTCCAAGTAAGTAGGGCTTGGTGTCGAGAATTTGATATCTTCGTTTCTAATTGAAAGAATCAGAAAATAGTCAAGGTCTAATAAACGCGATTGCTTCATCTCTATTATACATGCAATACCAAACGTTCATGGTATTTGCCAGCCAGGTGGTTCAATTCCTGGTTGGGGTTTTACCACTGAGGCACTCCTTGGGACCATGTAATTTGAACGGGATACCTTGCTGTGGGGTTGATTTCCTAAACCTAACCACCTGTGGAGCATGGAAAGGGGAAGGGTCACTGCATTGTGCTTCTAGAATCGCATTTCTAGACCACCGCCGTAAAGGTTATCAGGACGCTAGTGGGGTACCTGGAGGTATTCTACGCAACAGTTCGCAGAATCGGCCGGATCTAGTCTTTTAGGAGAGTAGCCTGTCACGAAGCACCACGTGCTAGAACGGAGTTAAAGAACTGCGGGAAAGCTCCCTGTCCTCAGAATGAAGTTTGTGTCCGTTCCGCTGCAGGAATTGATCTCAGAGAGGCATTGACATTTTTTGACATCTTTTTAGGCTCATGTTGATTGTACTCGTAGCTGTTATGGCAGGGGGAATTGTCGTTGAAAAGATGTCTCACCGCTCCCCGCTAGCATTGTCTCACAGGTCTCTGTGCACTACTTAGCCGGGAAGTTCACAATATTGTGTATGATGGAAAACGTCCTGTGGTCTGCCGCACCAGCTCAGCAGTGACTTGCTCAGATGACAAAAAAATATAAGACTGCAACCTTTTTCGGCGTGTTTCTCCTACTAAGAGCTTCCTCCTGAAAATCAGCCCACTATCGCATGGGAGAAAATTAGCCCTACAAATATTTCACTGGAGCCAATATGCAAAGGATCGGAGGATTTTCACGACTCCCGAGGATCAAGACGCACGGCGCCCCGACCTGCGATCCGGAGGGGTTATCACCCGCCCTAGGATGAAATCTGGCCCCGTAACCCGGTCTGTAGGCGAATCTTGTAATTAGTAAACCGTAGTGGATGTGATGGTAGAGACCATACCAGGACCGTAATATGATTGCAGACTCGTTGCTTGCCAGCAAAACACCCGGAATGTAAACCGCGGGAGCACTGTTCCCACACCTCCGATGGTTCAAGCAGGATTGAGTGGGACTCCACGGCAGGACATCGCATTATCTGGCGCGATTCACCTGCCGCTAGTACTAACACAAGTACCGGCACGTTGGAATAAAGTATGGCTGAAGTAAAACATCGAAACAAGCCGACAGAATCCAAAATAGGCCTAGTCTTGGCCGTGAAGGGCGAGGGGTGGCGTTTTGTGGCGAGTTTAAGACAGATTACAAAGAAAACTCTTGGACTGACGAACTAGCGGCAGGCGAATCTCGCCAGATGGTGCGGTGTTACCTGGCCCCACATCCCAGGAGAGCACAGGAGAACAGGGGGGGGAGACATCACGCTTGTTCTCTCTGTCTTCGGCACTATCTCCTCCCGAGGTCTCTAAGAGTTAAGGGGGACAGCGCGAAAAGAAGAAATGACCGCTAAATGCGAGGGACAGTGTTGGGTTGGGTGGCTGTACTCGAATAGAAAGGGGCATGAGGTCCCAGGTGAATTGTGCGTGGATTGCGACTCGCAATTGGAGTTGATATCATACCAGAAAGACAGGTCTCTTTCGATAGTTCTTAAAACAAAAACCGGTTCCAGTCCGCCAGCTTGCGACTCGGAAGATGGGTTTGAATGGTGCAAGAGAGCTTGCCGTCTCACCCTTTCTGGGAAAAGGAGAGGGCGAACCACCACTTTTTTTACCTCGAGCAATCATGAAGGGTAATCGAACAAGAGGACAGTACGGGTATTTGAGGGGAGGAAGCTCGAAAAAAAAGTTGCATTGCAAGGGAATCGAACCCCTGCCAATTGCTTGGAAGGCAATTATCCTACCACTGGACCAGCAATGCTAGACTATCTATAGAACCTCTAAACACTATTTCCATTATGTATAGCTCATCCGCCTCTTTCTAGACATCCCCATGTGGGAGGAAGACACTGATTTTAACCATTAGATGGTAGAAGCAGGGCGTTTGGGTTTCTTTAAAGCTTTTCCAATGCTAATTTATACAGACCACCTTTTTAAACCAGTCTGCCCGATATCTTTTGGATGGAGGAGCTGCCCACTCGAGTGTCATCGTTTTCTCAAAGGCCGTTAGTCCTCTAAGTTTCTCCTTTTTTTTCCCCTTGAGGCCACGGTAGGAGTTCAAAATGGTCCTCTAACTGTAAATGGGCGAGGTAAAGTTCGTGGTCAAAAGTAGGAAAGTGGGTTGTGGGAAATTGCGTTCATAAAAAAGACAATTCTTAGGAAACTCCATCATGACTACTCACTCGAAATTTGCAATAGGAGAAAGGAATGAAAATGGACTTATAATAATAATAATATTATTGTTATACTGCACCGACATCAGCCTTGTAGGGTAGCTCTAGCCCTTGACTTTAACAAGAGATAATCCAAGCAGCTTGGGTCAAAACTAGAACGGCGGGCTTCCCCTATGCCTTAGGCGCCTCCCACCCTCCTGCCGTAGGCGAAGTTCAATCGGCCCCTAGAAAGACAAGTGTATTGGCTCCCGGTGACATCGGCAATCAATTACATTAAAGCCCGAGGTGAGCAACCTGACACATATGATACCGATATTTCCCCGTCTCAGTATTGATAGCTAAGGCATTTGTTTCCCTGTTTTGTTCTTGACGAAAGGGTATCATACCACTCGTGTTCTCAAAGTTCTCGTAACGTCTGATGCATCACGAAGTCTTGACGGCCTTAAACTGGGGGATTGCGGAGGCTGTTTATGGGGAAGTTTTTTTTTTGAATATGCTCTACGGAATCTGCTATTACTGGATTAAAAAAGATCTCTCGAAAGAGAGTTGTCGCTTTCTTGTTATCTAGGTCCGTGTTGATAGGAGTACCGAACGTGGTACGAGAACTTTGCGGATGCGACTGCACAACAGGGTGTATCTGCATAAGTCTAGGTGGGTTAGGGTTTCTGTTAAGGCCAACCCTGAACATCCTAGGCCTACTCAGCTTGCGGCTCGGGTCTTGGCTGATAAAAATGCCCGAATACCATGCTCAGTCATTTGATACCATACTACCCGAGCGGTAGTGGTGAGATCACGACAGCTCAGTACTCGTACACGAGCTGATTAAGATTCTTGCTTCCTGACTCATCCAAGTAAAAGGCCTAGCCCTCTCCGTGTATGACTATCCGATGAGCACTGCCCTTTTTGCGGCTCCACCGAGGGAGATCCTGTCCTCGACCCCCTATTTCGAGAAAGCGGTAGAGTCCCGCTTCGCCCTCCTCAATCCCCCGGGGGAGTACACAAGGTTCCCCCTTGTAGGTAAAGCCCGCCCCTCGGTAATAGATCTTGCCTTTGCAAACCCCCTCCTCCTCCCCATAGTAAGAAGCTGGGAGGCCTCCCTCCCCTCAACTGGATCCGACCACATTCCAATAACAATCACTCTCACCACGCCCTCTCTGAACCAGAAGCCCCCACGCCCTAGATGGGCAGACACGGACTGGGAAGCCCTGGACCCGATCATTAGGGATTTCAAAGTCCCAACTGCACCGTCATGCCCCACCCCCCCGAAACTGGACGAGTGGATATCAGAATCGCTCAACCGTCTAGTAGCTCTCCTCAAAGAGCACATGCCAGTGTCCAGACCTTCCCATCACTCCAAACCCTGGTGGACCCCCCACCTGACCATCCTCCGTCGCGAATATCATAAGGCCGCCAGATCGGCCCGAAAGAGTGACACCCCACACATGCGGGAAGTTGCCGGCACCTCCAAGGCGGGGTACTTCAAGGCAATCAAGGCCGCCAAGAACCAACACTGGTCCTCCTTTCTGCTGACCGCCACCCCCCAGTGCCTGTGGAAGGCCAAGAGGTTCGCCTTTGGCCGTGCCCAGCCGCGTTTCCCCTCCCTCCCAGGGGCGGAGACCCCACAACAAATGAATAACGTCCTCCTGGACCACTTCTTCCCCCCCAAGGAACCCTTCTCCCTGCCGCCAAGGCTTAGGCTGCACAAGTCGGTACCCCCCTTGACGACAGACGAGATAGCCACGGCTCTCTCAAAGTGCTCCCCGACTTCGGCCCCGGGCCCGGATGGGATACCCTACTCCACCTGGAAACAGGTCAACAAAATCAACCCGTCAATCCTCCTCCTGATACTTGCCCTGCTGGTCCTCCTGGGGTATCACCCTGCGTCGCTGAAAGGTTCGAACGGCGTGGTACTCGATAAACCAGGGAAGCCCTCCTACGAATCTCCCTCCTCCTTCAGGATAATCGTCCTGATCCGCACGTTCTCAAAGATCCTTGAAAGGATTATAGCAGCCCGCCTACTTGCGGCAGCCCGGCTCAGAGGGCTGTTGCATCCCAACCAATGCGGTTCGCTCCCTGGGCACAGCACCTACGACGCGACGCGTGCCTCACCCTCACCAACAACGTCAAAACCCTGCAGAGGCCTCGTCTTAAGGTCTCCTCCCTGTTCCTGGACATCAAAGCAGGATTCGACAACCTCGACAACTGAACTCTTGCCCGCATCCTGAAGAAGGCGGGATACCTGTTAGGTGGTAGCTTCAGCGTGAGGTATTCCGACAGCTAGGACCTTAATCGTGATTATATCGGAGAACTCGTTAAGAAGACACGAGTAATGTAGGCTAGATATAATGATTCACTTCGGCATAGATTGTCGAAGTATTGGTAACGATATAAAAGTGTAGATAACTTATTATATTGATAAGATCTCTTCTCCGTGCTTGTTGTGTTTTAATAGCAGCGAAGATGCTTCGATATTTATATTCCGCGTCTGAGCAATGGCGGTATACATGCTAACTCTATACTAACTAAGTACCTTGCCCGCAACTCTGCAAACTTCACCTCAGTGTGAACACTCGTAAACCCTGAAAATTCTCTACCACACCTTTTGCTCCCATGGTCAACTTATCGGGCTGCGCTTCCATTATTCCTGATGGTATAGAGACCACGTCAGGTGTCAGCTCATCCGTTTATCCGTTGACAACAATGGCTATGAATTATCTTGCCCTCGTGCTCGTCGAGGGTAGTCTAACTCGCTGGACAGAAGATGGCCAATCTTCTTTGGTTGGTTCCGTCGAGAATTCAACTTGCAACTGCATGTTGTATTCTGGTCTTCCGGCATTACACGACTTGTCCTCGGGATCATACCTATAGGATTTTTCCCTCGGACTCCATCGTTTACGAACTTGTCCTTTGTGGATGCACCCGATCCACTTACTGGGCATAGTTACCTCCTTCATACTCTACACGACTTAGTAGGTACGAGGGGACTAACTTTCGTGCGAAAAGTCCCATTACCTTCGACCCTCTGTTCCGACTGTCTGTCTTCAAGCGTCTGTAACTTTATGCGCCGTCGTCCGATTCACCTGCTTCCACTTGCATAAGGTGCCCGGAGGTCTCCCCTCATATATCCTGCAAACAGGATCCGGTCGGACGGACGGCCACGACCTATACGGTGTTATAAGATGGGTTCCGTTGATAGTGGTCTTTGGTGTTGGGACGCAACTACCAAGGCGGCCAGTGATAACGCGCCGTCCCAACGCCGGGGCTGGAGGGGGGTGTTATCTTTCTCCTTCGAAGTTGGTGTTCGTCAAGGTAGGGTAACTTTGCCCTGTAAATCCCTACGGAGAGTCCGTGCGCCTAACAATACCCCCCTATCTGGTCTCCTGGGTTTCGTCCTTCCTCGGGGAACGGAGCTGCACTCTTATCTTCCAAGGGGCCCCAGGGACCCCGGCCCCCATTAACGTCGGCGCCCCCCAAGGCTCCCGGATCTCCCCGCTCCTTTTTCTTCTCTACGTGGCTCCACTGCACTTCAGGATCCCGCGGGGTCTGATGATCTCGTATGTGGACAACTTCGCCCTCACAGTGGCCTCCCTCTCCTACTGTGGCAACATCAGCCAACTCCAGGAACTCTTCAACAGGCTCGAGAAGAAGGCGTCCCGCCTGGGCATCTCCTTCTCGGTCGCAAAGACAGAGCTAATACACTGGAGGACCCCCAGTCAGAGAAACTCACCGAAGTGCGTCTCACCTAGTCAGATTAAAGGGGAAGTGTTTCACCCTAGCAACTCCGTCCGGTAGCTCGGGTACTGGTTCACTCCTGCTCTTGACTCCTCCGCCCACTTCTTGCGTCGCTTGGCCCTCGCCCAGGGAGCGTTCGCCCTTATACAACGCCTCAGTCCGCCCGGCGCGGGCCTCCCCCCCTACCTATGCCACAGATTGGCGACGTCACTGGTTGCCCCCATCCTACTCTATGGCGCGGACCTGTTCACACCCAGTGTGGGCACAACAACCTGCCTCGACACTTTCTGGCGCAAGGTCCAAAGGTGGACCACAAACTGCTTCTCGGCTACGCCCACCGGGATTCTTTCGGTAGAGTCATCATCAGCAAAAAAAAAAGGTTACACCCAGACGCACCCCGTGCTCCCTGTGCGTCCGACGGTCCAGGCGCATAGAACGTAAACTCGCATTCTGGGTGTGCGGTCTTTTATTGGGTGCTTGTGGACTGGGGTCCATGCCACCCGGACGCACCAGACGCAACCAAGGACTCAGAAGGTACCGGACGCAGAAAGGTTCTCCAGACGCAAAAAGGTTCTCCGGACGCAACCCGATAGGATAGTACCATAGTGGAAGTACTCAGGTGTTACTGGCTATCATCAGATACCTCCTAAGTCAACAACTCTACCTTCGAGGACTTTGAATGAGTTAGTGAAAACTGTGGAGAATATGCAAATTGTCCGGAAAGATCCATCCAGTATTACTCATGTTTACTTATTTGAGTCATTTAGATACTAAAATAGGAATATATTTATTAAAGCTAGTCTAGAAAAGAGTAGCACGCGGTAGCTAAGAATTTGAAAGTACTTGCCCGGAGAACTAAAGTACAAAAGTAGCGATAAGCCTTAAAGCAGCGGTCGGACAGTGTCCGCATGCCTGTAGCACCTAGTAGCGGACAATTTGAAAGTACTTGCCCGGGGAACTCAAGTACAAAGGTTTGGATAACATTTCAACCAGCGGTCGGAGAGCGTCGGGACAGGGTGCGTTGGAATCCGCAGGTCGAGGGGAATCGAATGGTATAGGTCTCTGAGTGTCCGCATGCCTATAGGACCCAGTAGCCGCCAATGTGAAAGTACTTGCCCAGGGAAGTCAAGTGCAAAGGTTTGGATAACATTTCAACCAGCGGTCGGACTGCGTCGGGACAGGGTGCGTTGGAATCCGCCGGTCGAGGGGAATCGAATGGTATAGGTTTCGGAGCGTCCGCATGACTATAGAGGTCAGAAGGATAAAAAAGGCAGATATCTCAGCGGGCAGATGTCCGCCAGAGTCAGGAAGGGTCTCATTGGAGTCCGCTCGCCGAGGGGAATCGAATGGTATAGGTATCTAAGTGTCCGCATGCCTATAGGACCCAGTAGCCGCCAATTTGAAACTACTTGCCCGGGGAACTCAAGTGCAAAGGTTTGGATAACATGTCAACCACATCAGCAAAAACGGATCCTGCGTCTGATCCGTCGGCGTTGCGTCCTGACGCAAGCGACGTATTTTCTGCGTCCCCTGCGTCCTGTGCGTCCTGACTTGCGTTCCAACGTTCCTTGCGTCCTGAC
>Ga0307517_10000640_pt1 | contig 59989 bp, 54 predicted proteins | sample 23_EM_MG_FD_194515 | JGI IMG/M metagenome (GOLD analysis project Ga0307517, IMG submission 194515) | Populus trichocarpa ectomycorrhiza microbial communities from riparian zone in the Pacific Northwest, United States - 23_EM | ecosystem: Host-associated > Plants > Roots > Unclassified | place... | reverse complement strand
TCATCAGCAAACAAAAAGCAGCCAACTGGTAAACACGCTGGTAGGCGAACAGCACCAGCATAATGGCAAATATGCTTATTACAAAAATCCTTGCTTTGTTGCTGAACATTAATTAGTGCTGATCTGTAAACTTATAACCAACTCCGCGGATTGAATGGAAATATACCGGGTTCTTTGGGTCTGGTTCAAAATATTTACGGAAAGTCAGGATAAAATTATCAATGGTACGTGTGGAAGGGTAAACATCGTAGTTCCATACGGTTTCCAATATCTGCTCGCGCGATACCGCGTCATTTCTGCGCTCTATCAGCAGCTTCAACAGCATGGTTTCTTTTTTGGTTAAGGCGGTGATCGATCCGTCACCATTTACCAGCTCGAATGAGTTAAAATGAATGGTCTTATCACCGATCTTGTAGCTGTTAAATTCTTTCAGTTCTTCGCCTTTCAAACCTCTTTTCACCAGGTTATTTACCCGCAGGATCAATTCCTCCAGGTTGAAAGGTTTGGTCAGGTAATCATCAGCGCCTTTTTTCAAACCCGATATTTTATCCTCGTTGGTGTTCTTGGCAGTCAGGAACATGATAGGCACTTCTGAGTTCTCCAGCCTGATGGTTTCGGCTACGACAAAGCCGTCCACTTCGGGCATCATTACGTCCAGTATAACCAGGTTGAAGCGCTCCTCTTTAAACTTTTGCAGTGCTTTTTTGCCATTGTTGGCGGTTGATACTTTATAACCTTCAAGCTCAAGGTTAAGTTTTATAGCTTCCAGCAGGTGATCTTCGTCCTCTGCTAGTAAAATCCTTTTTCTATTTGGCATTTGATTCTATGATTTACGTTTTTATGCAAAAACAACTTCAAAAATACTTCCTTGCGGATCATTATCCTTCACACTGATACTGGCCTCATGCTTGTCCAGCACCTCTTTTACAATATACAGGCCCAGGCCCGTACCTTTTGTATTACGCGTTTCTTCGCTTCCAACCCGGTAAAACCTATCGAAAATACGGCTTTTTTCTGCGTCGGCTATGCCTATGCCATGATCAGCTACTTCCAGGAATATCTTACCCTCTCTCGAGTATAATTTAACATCCACCACTTCGCAGGGGCCGGAGTATTTAATGGCATTCTCGATCAGGTTGGTCACCACAGATGTTAAAGCAAACTTATCTCCCGTGATCTCGATTTTTGGTTCGATCTCGGCATTGATCAGTTGCTGGGTAAGGTCGCATTTATTCAGCTGCAAACGGTTAACAATGTTGTCAACCAATCCCGACAAGTTAAATTCGGCTTTAGGAAACGTGTATGAGCGGTTATCGATCTTGGAGGCCAACAACATATTCTCTACCATATCATCCAGGCGTTCAATATCCAGTAACGATTTATTGATAAAATCATGTACCTGTTGTTTGGTCAGATCGCGTTTCTGTATGGTTTGCAGCAATAACTTGATAGATGCCAGCGGCGATTTCAACTCGTGCGTTACCGATAGCAGGAAGTTTTTCTTTTGCTCCTGCAATCTGCGTTCCCTTTTGATGGATTTGTGCAGACTGATGGCTCCAACCGTAAACACCAAGATGAACATGCTGCCCTCGCCCAGGATCATAGCTGTGCGCTGTGGCTGTAACGTTACCAGCATATAGCCCCACCAGATCAGTTCGGCTATGGCATAAATGATGAGTGCGTAAAAGATTACAAATGGTCTTTTCATTTTCTCTCCGTTTGCTTTACCTTATTTTGATTTAAATACGATATCCAAACTATCAAATATAGCCCGTTTTGTCTTTTCCAGGTCGGTTTTATTATGGGCCGATGATATAAACCCAACCTCATACCCCGATGGTCCAAGGTATATCCCCCTGTTCAGTAATTCGCGGTGCATTATTTTAAATTTTTCCATGCTTGCCGGATCGATTTCGTCTGCCCTGCTGATCTTCTCCTGGTCTGTAAAAGCAAACCAGAATATCGATCCGATGGTAAATACTTTAAACTTATAATTACGGGCCGTAGCAAAGCGCTGTATCGACTCGGTAAATTCCTCCGTTTTATTGTTCAGGTCGCGGTAAAAGCCCATACGGGTCAACTCGCTTAGCTGGGCAATACCGGCAGCCATTGCAACCGGGTTGCCCGACAATGTACCTGCCTGGTAAACAGAGCCCACGGGCGAAATATGATCCATGATCTCAGCCGATGCGCCATAACAGCCGACCGGTAACCCACCCCCAATGATCTTGCCATAGGTGATAATATCCGGCTGAATGCCATAATGTCCGGCTGCCCCCTCAAACCCGATGCGGAAACCTGAAATAACTTCATCAAATATCAGTAAAGTTCCATTCTGCGTACAAATCTCACGCAGGTATTGCAGGTACTCTTTATCCTGCAATAGCAAGCCATTATTCGCCGGAACAGGTTCTATAATGATCGCGGCTATCTGATCCTTAAACTCTTCAAAAGCTTTTTGTAATGCTTCTCTATCATTTAAGGCGACTACGAGAGTCTCATCCGCCAACGATTTTGGCACACCTGCTGATGAAGTTTCTCCAAAAGTAACCAGTCCCGAGCCTGCCTTTACCAGCAGCGAGTCGGTATGGCCATGATAGCAGCCTTCAAACTTTAATATTTTATCGCGCTTAGTATAACCGCGCGCCAACCTGATGGCCGACATTACCGCCTCAGTACCCGAACTTACAAAGCGCAGTTTTTTGATGAATTTATTGTGCTTTAGTATCAACTCCGCCAATTCATTTTCTAAAGCGGTGGGTGCACCAAACGACATGCCTTTTTGCATCACCTCGGTTACTTTCTCGCGTACTTTAGGATGATTATGCCCCAGGATCAGCGGCCCCCATGAGCAGCAAAAATCGATAAATTGATTACCGTCCGCGTCCCATATATAACAACCATCGCCCCTTTCAATAAAAAGTGGCGTGCCGTAAACTGATTTAAAAGCTCTTACCGGAGAGTTCACCCCACCCGGAAAAAATGTTTTGGCCTTCTCATACAACTCGGCAGATTTTTCCCTGCTGATATCAGGTTTACCCGTTGTATTTACAGGTTCATCACCCTCACCCGAAAACATCTTTTTTATTGAATCAAGCATATTTTTTTAGTCGATAGACCATTGTCAATGGTACATGGTTTAATTTAATCAATATTTAAGTCTATGGACAATCGACCATTGACTATGGACTTTTATATCCACTTATTCTCCAGCACTTCTTTAGCATGATACGTCAGTATCGCCGTGGCACCTGCCCTGCGGATGCTGGTCAATACCTCTGTAATCGCGCGCTGCTCGTTCAGCCAGCCTTTTTGTATGGCAGCTTTTACCATGGCATATTCGCCGCTCACATTGTAAGCTGCTATCGGTAACTCTGTATTATCCTTTAATAGTTTTATAACGTCTAAATAAGGCAAAGCGGGCTTTACCATCAAAAAATCTGCTCCTTCCGCCTCATCCAGGTCGGCTTCTATTAATGCTTCACGCTGATTGGCCGGGTTCATCTGGTAGGTTTTTTTATCGCCAAATTTTGGTGCCGAATTTAACGCGTCCCTGAAAGGCCCATAAAATGCACTGGCATATTTAGCCGTATACGACATGATGGAAACACCTGTAAATCCATTATCGTCCAGCACACTCCGGATATAACCTACGCGTCCGTCCATCATATCCGATGGGGCTATGATATCAGCTCCGGCCCTTGCATGTGCTAATGCCATTTTGCCCAATACTTCCAGCGTTTCGTCGTTCAGTATCTCACCATTTTCTACAATGCCATCGTGACCATCACTGCTGTAAGGGTCCATAGCTACATCAGTGATCACACATGCTTCAGGAAAGCTCTTTTTTACTTCGCTGATGGCACGCAGGTATAAACTGCCATCACGGTGACTTTCGGTAGCGCATTTATCTTTTAGCTCTTCGCTTATATTTGGGAACAGGTCGAACGATTTTAGCCCCAATTTCATGCAGCTTTCCACTTCGCGCAGCAAATTATCTATGGAATAACGGTAAATGCCCGGCATAGATGATACTTCGCTTTTCTGATTTTCGCCCTCAATAATAAACAGCGGGAATATCAGGTTAGCCGCACTTACATGCGTTTCCTGTACCATCTGGCGTATAACCTCGCTTTTACGGTTTCTTCGTGGTCGTTGTAGCATATTTTAACTAAACATGTTAACAGGCAATTGGCTGTCAATCCGGAAGCCAAAGTTATAGAAACGCAAACAATTATGAGGGGAATTAATGCTTCAATGGAATATTATGTCTTAAAAATGATTTTTGCCAAACCAATATCTAAAGTATACCAAACACCGCTTCAGCAAGTCCTACTTCATCAGGCGAAAAGGGCAGTATATATTTTGTTCCCATCTCATCAAATTTTCTGCCGGTTGATTTACCAATGGCGATCACTTTTTGATTAGGTTCCAATAAATTCTCTGCAAAATAAGCTTCCACGTTCGACGGGCTGGTAAATACTAATACATCCGCATTGGTAGGTTCCACTTCCTCTTCCAAAACAGTTTCATATACCGGCAGGTTAATGATCTTTGTATCTGCTGATAATCCCTGCTGTATGCTCTTCAACGAACCTTCGGCACCGGGGAATAATACCTTTGTACCATTGGCCAGTTCTGCAAATTCTTCGGCAACTTCGGCAGTATCAATACCACCGCCCACATAGCTTGTAAAATATCCTTTAAGACGCAGTGCCTCTTCCGATCCCGCCCCCACTACACCAAATTTTACATTCGGAGGCAATTGCGGTTTCAACTGGAAAAAATATTCAATGGCATTTTTACTGCTGAAAAATACCCAGTCTGTATCCTGCAAAATATGTGGCGCCAGCTTATTGATCACCGGTACCGTACGGATCAGGGAGCGGTCTTCTATGGTAATACCATGCTTTTCAAGCGCTTTACGGAAATAGCTTTGCGGTGAAAGTTCGCGCGATATGAAAACGTTCTGAAGAAATTTGCGCTTCTTGTCAAAACGGGCAACTACTTTCTCGGGCAGACCCTCTGTGGTAGCCGATTCCAAAAATAACCTGTCCGGGAACTCTTCCCCTGTATCTGCCTTTGATGTAAATACCTGGAACATACCTTCATCCCTGCGGCAATAGCAGCCCAAAGGCAAGTGGCAGCCCCCGCCAAACAATTTCAGCACGGTGCGTTCAACCTTCAACTCTTCAGCAACATCAGGGTGATTTAAAGCCTGTAATACATTAAAAAGTTCCCCATCATTTTCCCGGATCTGTATCGCCAGTACACCCTGTGCCGGAGCGGGCACCAATTCAACAGGCGTTAATTCCTCCACATGAAATTCGCTCAGGTTAATATTCAGCCTTGATACGCCTGCCTTAGCGATCATGATAGCATCATATTTTTCATCACGGAGCTTATCGATACGGGTGGGTACGTTACCTCGTAGATCCTCTATTTCCAGGTCGGGGCGGTAAGCCAGTAATTGGGCTTTTCTTCTATTAGATGAAGTCCCTACGGTAGCACCGTATTTAAGGGACATTTTTTGATGAACATCCACACAGTCCTTCAAGATCAGCAACAGTTCAGAGGGGTCTTCCCTTTCTGAAACTGCTGCGATGATGAGTCCCGGAGGGTTTTCGGTGGGCAGGTCCTTGTGCGAGTGCACAGCCAAATCAATGGTACCTGCCAATAATTCTTCTTCAAGCTCTTTGGTAAAAAAGCCTTTACCTTCCAGCTTATCAAAGCTCAAATTCAGGATACGGTCGCCCTGGGTTTTAATGATTTTTAGTTCAGCAGCAACGTTGTGCTCTGCCAGCCTGTCTTTTACAAAATTAGCCTGCCAAAGTGCCAATTCGCTGCCGCGTGTACCAATAATCAGTTTTCTGTCCAAGTGATCGTTTTTTTGCACCGCAAATTTAACTTTTTAACGACACGATTTCAGGATTTATTGATGTTTTGAGAATTGGCTGACTTTCAGGTAAAAGTTGAAAGGTAAAAGCTGAAAGGATGGAGTACCCTTAGCACCTAATTACCATATGAGTGGTTGTATTTAAAGAGAAAATGTTTAAGCATTAGACTTGCTGCTTTCAGCTCAACTATTGATCAATATCTCCTTAGCCATGATCATTGGTACGCTGATGTACTTTTTCTCCATGTAGTTGATCACTTTTTCCAGTATCTCGCGCGATTGCTCGTCCATGCCCTGCACTTCATCGGCAAAAACCGTATTGATAGCATTATTGCGTATCTCTTTGATCTTCTCAGGCACTTCGCGCATAGCTACTTCAATGCGGCGTTGTTTCATTAATGGAAGGAATTCGGAAATATTCTGTTCAATGATCTTTTCGGCGTGTACCAGTTCCTGGTAGCGTTCCTGCAGGTTGTTTTTGGCAACCTCGTTCAGCGAATGCACTTCGATAAAATTAACCGGGAATTGCTCCAAAACTTCAGCCGCCGTGTCATTGGGAATGGCCAGGTCGACAATCGTCTTTTTGTCGGTATCGCCGTTCAGCAAAGTTTTATAAAGTTCAGGGGTGATGATTGGCTGTACAGAAGATGTACAGGTAATAATGGCATCAAACCCTTTGTCGTAGCTTTTTAACGCTTCCAGGTCATAAGCTTCGCCGCCAAGATCAGTCGCCAGTTGTTTAGCTTTTGATAGTGTACGGTTGAATACTGCAAAATTGGTAAACTTGTGCTTTTGAAGGTATTTGGAAATATTGCGGTTGGTTTCGCCTGCTCCTATGATCAGTACACGGGCATCGTTACACAATTTAAGTTCTTTTAATTTACGGTAAGCGAGAGAAACGACGGAGATAGGCTTGCGGGAGATGTTGGTATGGGTATAAACTTCTTTGGCGGTTTTGACGACAGTATTCATCACCATTCGCAAATAATCGCCTGTAAGCCCTGCCTCCTTACATTGCTCGTATGCCTTTCGCATTTGCGGCAATATCTCTTTTTCACCTACGATCAGGCTTTCCAGCGAGCACGAGGTGCGCAACACATGGTTCAGCGCTTCCTGGTCTTCATAAATGGATGCGCCGTTCATAAATATATCCATATGCGCTGTACAAAGGCCTATTTCCAGGGCATCAATAAACTTTTGAGCAAAAACTTTGTCAACAGCCTGATTGGAAGCCATGATGAATTCCACACGGTTGCAGGTAGCCAGGTAAAATATCTCGGGGATGTCAAATTGAGATTTAACTAGACGAAGTTTGTCAGTAAGATTTTCCTGGCAGATCACCAACTTCCCCAGTTCCTTCAGCTCGATCTGCTTATGCGTAAAAGCGATTACTTTTAAATACTTCAAATCAGTTTAAATTTTGACCCAACAAATGTAGTAGGATTAGTGAATTTCAATGTCAACACTTTGTCATACACATCAATTTAGAATGTTTATAAATAGTGCCCCATTGTGTTTAAATACCAATTTTAATAATACGGCTAAAATTCAGATAACGTTTCATGAATGCTTAATACCTGATTTAAAGGATGATAATCCGCTGCCTTTTATGACATAAAAGTCATTTTATCACAAACTTTTGATGATTGCATTACGTTGGTTAGGTATTATAGCGATACTTGTGCATGAGTTTTGAAAGCGCCCACAAAAAGGGCAGAAAATTTCTTAATCCTATTCCTACAGACGAGGTTAGCTTTGGCAACATTCTCCCAATGTTAAAAGAGTACATTAACAACAAAGCTGAGACTGTACCCAAACGCACATTAGGCCCTTTCAAAACGGATCCTTCCATTTATGAAACACCACCTGCAAATGGCCTAAGGATTACCTGGATAGGACATTCGAGCCTTCTGATAGAAATTGACGGCAAACGGATACTCACCGACCCGGTGTGGAGCAAGCGAGCCTCCTTTCTTTCTTTTATGGGGCCAAAACGTTTTTTTGAGGCTCCGCTGCCATTATATGACTTACCATCACTGGATGCCATATTGATATCGCATGATCATTATGATCACCTGGATAAATACACGATCAAATATTTTGCTGATAAGCAAATTCCCTTCTTTTGTTCAAAAGGCGTGGGAATGCTTCTTGAAGACTGGGGCGTGCTGCGCAATTTCATAACTGAACTGGACTGGGGCGATAGCGCCATGATCACAGCGGATTGCATTTTGACCGCGGCACCCGCAAGGCATTTTTCGGGCCGGGGTATTACCGGCCGTAATGAAACTCTTTGGGCATCTTTTGTGATAAAAACTAACAAGCACAATATATTTTATGGGGCCGATTCGGGCTGGTTCCCCGGTTTTAAAGAAATAGGAGAGTTATATGGCCCGTTTGACCTGACCATGCTGGAGATAGGCGCCTACGGAAAATACTGGCCAGATATACATATGGGCCCCGACCATGCTTCAAACGCACACCTGGCATTAAAAGGCAAATTAATGATGCCCATACACTGGGGCACCTTTAACCTGGCCCTGCACGGCTGGTACGAGCCAATAGAGCGGCTTTTACAATATGCCAAAGAAAAGAAAATAGAACTATTTATCCCCGAGCCGGGCAAACCTACAGAGGTTAACGGGCCATTGGATTCGGAATGGTGGGTGCCTAAGACCTAAAATTTAGCCGGGTGAACTACCTGGTCCTTAAGCTCACCGCCCCGCAAGTGCAATACCGATGTTGGATAACATATCCACATCCACATGGTGGTCATCGCCTGAACGCCAGGCACCTGACCTATTCACAATAAAAAAGCTGGAACCATTAGGGTGAAGTATGCGGAAGCCGTGCTGCCCATACAAGTTTTCAGGTCGTGCCTCCATTGGGAGCAACGCCCCTGTTACCGGATCTTTTACCTCAATATTCATAGCAACACTGTTAAAAATTATAACCAATAAAATAACAGCCGCAAACTTTTAAAGTTTGTACATTGGTATTAAAATTACATTTATGGGACACACGGTAATTGTTGCCTATAAGCCAAAACCCGGCAAAGAAGCAGCCTTAAAAGAATTGATGAAAACACATTTGCCTATCCTTAAACAAGAGGGGCTTGTGAGGGATAAAGAATCGTACATTATGGAAGCTATGGATGGCACCATTGTAGAAGTATTTGAATGGCTGTCAGAAGAAACAACCCGGCAGGCCCACACCAATCCGGCAATATTAAAAATGTGGGGAGAGTACGCTGAGGTGTGCGACTATGTCCCGGTTGGGACATTAGTGGAAGCAGTTAACTTGTTTTCGGGGTTTAAAGCCTTAAATTAATTTTCTGGCTGCTCTAACCAGTTACCATCCTCGCGGATAATATTGATAAGCTCGTCCAAAGCATTTGCCGAATTGATATTCTTTTTCACCGCTTCTTTACCACGATAAAGGGTCACCTTATCCGTACCCGAACCTACATAGCCGTAGTCGGCGTCGGCCATTTCGCCAGGGCCATTTACGATGCAGCCCATGATGCCGATCTTTAATCCTTTCAAATGACTGGTCCTGCTGCGGATCATCTGCGTGGTAATCATCAAATCGAACAATGTTCGTCCGCAACTTGGGCACGAGATATATTCTGTTTTGGATATTCTTGAACGCGTAGCCTGTAAAATGCCAAATGCAGTAGAGGTGATTACTTTAGCATCAACTCCCGGAGCATCGATCCATATCCCATCGCCAAAACCATCTACTAATAAAGCACCGAGATCGGTGGATGAATAGAGTTGTAGATTGGTTGTATTTTCATTTTGACCATGGTCCATGGTCCATGGTCTATGGTCATTACCGGGTTCTTGTTCAAAGGAATAACTTCTCTTAATAATCACCGGCACATCCAACTCCATCTCCTCCATTTTGAAGAAGAAAGTACGCTGATCGGCCATGCCATGCAGGGCATCCGTTTCCAGAACAAATACCAGTGATGTGTCCAATGGAAGCAGACCGAAATCTTCTGATTCGATATCTGCAGGTTTGATCCTGACCAAATTTAAAGCCGACGAACGGTCTTCTGCATTAATATATTCATGCAAATTAAATACCGGGTCGCACATGGCCTTATCAGCCAGTTTTTGCCAGGTAGCATAGTTATACAGTTGTTTTAAGTTGCCGGGGAAAGTAAACGATGGCAACTGATCGGCCAAATAAACAAAATCAACCGACTGCTCGCCCATATTATACTTATCCAGCAAAGGCGAATAAATATAACCAGCATCATTCAACACAGCGGGATCTTTCAGATTTGCACGTGAAAGATCAACCACCACCCTCGGCACCATATGTCCGCCAATGAAAGCATTGGCTTCGCAGGTGTGACGTTTTTTGTATTCGTAGGGATTATGAGTTGGGAGTGGCGGGTAGTGAGTAGTGAGTTTCGACTCCTGATTCCTGACTCTTGACTCTTGACTCCTCTTCACATATCGGTTCACCAATGCAATAGCCACCGGTGCTTCTGCCTCGGGTTCTTCGGTGAGGGACACACGTACCGTATCGCCCAAACCATCTTCCAGCAAAGTGCCTATCCCCACTGCCGATTTGATGCGGCCATCCTCGCCGTCTCCTGCTTCGGTTACACCCAGGTGCAGCGGATAGTTCATCCCTTCGGCAACCATGGTTTCTACAAGTAAGCGATAAGCCTGTACCATTACCTGCGGGTTGCTCGACTTCATCGAGATCACCAGGTTATAGTAGTTCATCATCTCGCACATGCGCATAAACTCCATCGCCGACTCTACCATGCCCTGCGGTGTATCACCATAACGGCTCATGATCCTGTCACTCAGCGAACCATGATTGGTGCCGATACGCATAGCAGTGCCATACTCCTTGCACACCTTTACCAATGGCGAAAACTTCTGATAAATTCGCTCCAGCTCGCCCTGGTACTCGGCATCGGTATAATCTATCTGGTCGAATTTCTTTTTATCAGCGTAATTGCCTGGGTTTACCCGCACTTTTTCCACTATGCGCGCAGCAACTTCAGCGGCGTTAGGGGTAAAATGTATATCGGCAACCAGCGGTGCAGTATATCCACGTTGGCGTAATTGTTTCTTGATCTCAGCCAGGTTTTGCGCTTCTTTAATGCTCGGCGCGGTGATGCGTACATACTCGCAGCCTGCATTGATCATCCTAATCGACTGTTCCACTGTACCGATGGTATCCATGGTATCGGTAGTGGTCATGCTCTGGATACGGATAGGGTTATTGCCGCCCATAGGCACATCGCCGATGGCAACCTCGCGGGTTACAAAACGGGAATATTCGGTGAGTGAATTACAATAACGGCCTTGCAGCGACTTAACAGTTCCGGCATCCATAGAGGAGACAATTTTTTGCAAAGTTACGAAAGATGTTGAAAGGTTGTAAAGTTGGGACATTTAAAGGTTAGCCGGAGTGTAAAATAATAACTATTTTAGGTGAATCATGACCGAAACCATCCAATACCCATACAGTAAAAACTCTTCGCTATTAGGGGTATTGCTGCCGCTTGTTTTCTTTGCGATCACTTTTAATAATTTCCGGTATTCTTTTCTGCATGGTTACATACTTAGCTGGGTGATCATCGCCATAGCCGATTTTATATTTCTCGCCCTGTTCCTTTTTATACTGATCAAACGGTTGATCCCGGCTTTTAGAAATGAAGTTGCGCTTGAGCTCAATGAGGAGGGCATCACCGATTTTACCCGCAACATCGTTATCGAATGGTCCGACGTAAAAAATATCGATATGCAAAGGGGCCGTAACTTCTCAAAAATGATCATCGACCTGAAAGAGGAAACCGATTATGGCAACCAAATAGCTATTTCGTTAAGATGGGTCACCGGCAAAGACCTGGAAATATGCGAAACCACTCAGGCTTATTTTGAGGAGATGACCAGGTTGAGTTAGTGAGTAGCACTGGCAGTTTGCAGTTGCACTCTTTATTTTCTATCAACTGCTACTGCAACTAAAAACTGCTACTAACAATTATTTTTCCTCTTCAATCATTTTGACAGCCTCATCATACTTCGCAATTAGTGCAGGTGCACGGTCAAATGCCCAGCCTTTATAATTATCGCGGAGCAGTAACAGTGTTGTGCGGATATTCTCGGGTTTTCTCGACTCCCAGCTTAAAAGCACATTGGCTACTTTTTCTTCCACCTTATCTATGCGAGCCTGGTTGGCATATATGTCCGTAAGTTTAGCAATCAACTTAAAACTTACTTTTGTGGTGATATTATGGCTCTTGGCTATTTCCCAGGCTACCGTGCTCAAATCCCGGTTAACTACGCCGTCAGGCGCGATATAATTGAGGTGGAATTCATTACTTATTAAAATTTTCTGCTGAAAAGCCGGTGTTCTTAAAGCGGAGTCAATTGCTTTAAGGACATTCTTTTGGTAAACGTATTGGTCCTGCTCAGCCTGCTTATTATGTATCAGTTCGGTCTTGATATTATCCAGTAACTCCCTTGTTTCCCTCTTTTCGTGTAAGTTGCTAAAGTATTCGGTCAATATCAATGCCAGTAAAACGCTGAACATGATCAGGAACGATTCACCCAAATATTCCTTCCAATCGCGCAGGATATAAACTTCGGGCTTATTACTATGGTGTTTCTTCTTTGGAATTTCGGGGTCAGAATGTATATCTTCTTCCATAAGACGTTGAATTACACCTTAAAAATAATGATTCTTATCAGCCCAGGTTATTTTTCTCGAAATATTTCTTTACCAACAGGTTAATAAACCGTTTTAAATAAGTTTCATTTAAAAAAGTATTGGACCAATTATCAAACCGTTGACACTGAATACCGAGGTAAAAAAAGTAAAGGCTTACACCCAACGCAGGCAATAACCTTCTTTCTTTATTACTAATTTTGGCGACGGATTCATAGCCATTCAAAAAAGCTTCTGTTTTTAACTTACATTCATTTTCATCTTTTTCGATGCTGTGTAATTGCAGCAAATAATACGCAATATCATAGCAAAGCCAGCCGTTACCGCTGAAGTCGAAATCAAATAGGGTCACCTTATCGTCCTTATCAATGCTCAGATTATCAAACCAAATATCCAGGTGCACTACCCCATTCCTGATCTGGCTTACATCCGCCTGCTCAAGTTCATTAAGCAAATATTTCTGTGCGGATGCCATAAAAACCATCTCATTGGTGTCAATAGATATGAATTTCTTGAGATGTTCAAAAGACTGCAATAAAATAACATCAGGCGAGTAAGTTACCCGGTCTAATTTTAGGTTATTTGTTAGCTGATGGATTTCAGCAATGATCTCACCGATCTTATAATGCACCTCTGCGGGAAAATTGAGCAGCTTTTCTCCCTTAGCAAATGAGAAAAGAGCACCAAATCGGACACCTTCAGGGGCATTAAATTCCTGTATGTAATTCTTGTTAACATCAGCTATGGGAAATGAAACCGGGATATTATTTTGACGTAACAGGTTCAACAGCCTGATCTCTTCCAATATTTCTGTTTTAGTGCGCCAGTCCAGGCTATAGATCCGAAATACATATTTTTCTTCCTCGTCAACAACCAGGTAAGAGTCATTAATGCCCGTTTTTAATAGACTGCACGAAGTATTAGAACTTAAGTTATATGATTCTTGTACAAATAGTCTGAGATGATTTGCTGAAAGGGTGGAGTTGATTACCGGGAAGCTTTCCAATGGGTAAGGGTTTAGAGTACAATAATAAAAAAAGAGTTACGAAGTTTGAGAAATTTCGTAACTCTCATCGAATGCAAACTGCAAACTTAAAACTGCAAACTGTCTAAACCGCGTCCGACAAGGAGCTAAACGTAAACTCCTTGATCTTCATCGGCGGGATCAGGTAGCTGCGGTAGCTCTCCACACTAATGCTTCTTTCGGGTTTGCCCAAAGCTTCAACATTATTCAGCATGATCACCGGGCTTTCATTGAACCTGAAATTCTTGATCGGGAACTTGATCTTGCCGTTTTCGATATAAAACAGTCCGTCACGTGTTAACCCGGTCAGCAGCAAAGTTTGCGGATCGACCATGCGGATATACCACAGGCGCGATATAAGGATACCCTTTTCAGTACTTTTGATCATATCTTCAATAGTCGCATCGCCGCCTTCCATAATAATATTGGCAGGCCCCGGCAATGGTTTTACACCCTTTTTATCGGCCCAATAACGGGAGTAAGATAAATTCTTCACAACACCCTTATCAATCCAGGTAGTCTTTTCGCGCGGCAATCCATCACCTCCCCATGTTGAAGATGGCAATTCAGGATTGAATGGATCGGAATAAATCGTCACTTTCTCGTCCATCAGTTGCTCGCCCAGGCGTGTGCCACCGCCCTTTTTGCTCAAAAAGCTTCGCCCTTCCTCGGCGCTGCGTGCATCAAAGCGAAACATATTTTCGAGCATATAAGTGGCTGCAACAGGTTCTAATATTACCGTGTATTTTCCTGGCTCTATTGCCTTTGCACCTACTGAGTTACTGGCTTTTCCGGCTGCAACTTTGGTTGCCATGTAAGTATCCAATTTGCTTACATCAGTGAAGCCCCGTGCAGCATAGCCCGAAGCTGTCCCCTCCTGGTTACGTGTAGTAACCGAGAAAGTAACATCACTCCCTTTATTATAAGCAAACAAACCTTTTGAATTCATTATCGAACTAAACCCTGTTGAGTTTTCTAAAAAGCCGGCTGCTGTTAGTTTAGCTTCTTTAGTTACCGACAAGCTTTTGGCCACCATTTCGGCGCGGCTATCGGGTGTCATCCCTGCCGTATTCGCATTATAGGTGATGGATTCCGCAAAGGTTTGCGGACCAAGCATTGGCATATACTCCGGGTTGGGGGGTGCCAATTGTGCCAGCTCTTCCGAGCGGCGTACCACACGTTCAAGCGCGGCATCATCAAATTCATCAATTGTAGCTGTTCCGGCTTTTTTACCGTAAACCGATGTAACCGCAAGACCCATCGTACTGATATCACCGGCAGTTGAAACTGCATTTAAAGCGTAGCGAATGTTACCGCCCTCGCTCCCGTTCAGGCTCACCTCGCATTCCTCGGCTTTTGAATAACTAAGCACTTTCTTCAGTATCGCCTGTGCTTCTTCTTTACTTAATATAGGCATGATTATCCGATCTTTCTTTTTGTGTTGATTACATTAACTCCCTTAAACAATGCCGTTGACGCCCCGTGCGATACTGCGCTCGACTGGCTTGGTTGTCCCTTCCCGTCATTAAAAGCGCCACCAAGCCGGTAGTCCTTTTCGTCACAAACCTGCGCGCATGAGTTCCAGAACTCGTGGGTATTGGCCTGGTAAGCCACATCATTCAGCATTCCGGCAATTTTCCCGTCCTTGATCTCGTAAAACAGCTGTCCGCCAAACTGGAAATTATAGCGTTGCTGGTCGATAGAGAACGAGCCATCGCCGATGATGTAAATTCCCTTCTCCACGTTTTTAATCATGTCATCCACGCTCAAAGGTGTCTTGCCCGGTTGTAGCGATACGTTCGGCATACGTTGAAACTGTACATCCTGCCAGCTTTGCGAATAACAACATCCCTGCGATTCCTTCAGACCGATGATATGCGCCTGGTCACGGATGGCCTGGTAATTTACCAGGATGCCGTCTTTTATCAGGTCCCATTTTTTGCATTTTACACCTTCATCGTCATAGCCTACCGCACCCAATGAACCCACCTGCGTTTTATCGGCCACAATATTTACTTCTTTGCTGCCGAAGTTAAAGTTGCCCGATTTCCATTTATCGAGCGTAAGGAAGCTCGTTCCGGCAAAGTTGGCTTCATAACCCAACACACGGTCAAGTTCGGTTGGGTGTCCAACTGATTCATGTATGGTGAGCCACAAATGGCTTGGATCGAGCACCATATCATATTTACCCGGCTCAACCGACTTGGCTGATATCTTAGCCTTAACCTGTTCGGTAGCCAATTTGATATCTTCCAGCATGTCATACCGCTTTTTGTAACGTGTAGTGATGCCCGTAACCTTTTCACTATCAAGCGGGGTCAGGTATTCATAACCCATGCCTACAGGAGAACTTAACGAGCGGCGCGTTTCAAAACTGCCTTGCGCTGAGTCGATCTTCGTCACACTAAATCCCGGCGAAATGCGGTGGACATCCTGATCGATGTATGATCCATCCGTTGATGCAAAATACTTCTGTTCGTTCACCATAAACAGGTTGGAGTTTACAAAATTAGCGCCGCCCTGCATTGCAATAGCATTGGCATTTAAAAGCAGGTCGACCTTTTCTTTGATCGGCACTTCGAAGGCGCTCTTTTCTATTGGCGTCTTCCAGCTTACTTCGCCGTAGCCTTTTTGAGGGGCCAGTTGCACAGGTGCTCCGCCAATTTTAGCGTTGGCTTTTGCTACTGCGACGGCCCTCTCTGCTGTTTTAGCGATGCCTTCTTTGGTCACCATATTACCTGCAGCAAACCCCCAGCAGCCATTTGCAATTACGCGAATACCTACACCAAAAGATTCGGTGTTGGCCACATTTAATACCTTGTTTTCGCGGGTAATGATGAACTGGTTCAGGTAGCGCCCGATGCGAATATCGGCATATGTGGCGCCTTTTGCTTTGGCGACGGTCAGCGCCGCATCAGCCAGTTCCTTCTTAATTTTTACATCGATGCCGTCTAAGGCCTGCGACGGGTCGATGGTTTTTCCAAATGCTTTCAGATCAGGCAGCATCATGGCACTTGCCCCTAATCCCGATAAATAAATAAAGTCGCGTCTTTTCAAGTTATTTCTCCTTATGATCTTGTTCAGTTTTTTATTTTTCCTTCTACCCACAAATACATACATGCCCCCAACAGCAGCAGATAAAAATAAATTTTTGGCACCTCAATTTTCAGTTTTTCATGTATTGGTTTTGTTACAGAAGCATCTGCAGCATATATTTTAGCATAATTGCGGGTAGCAGCCAGTTTTTCAGATGCCTTTACGCCCCGCCAATCCTTATCACCATAAACATACCACCATGCCGGCTGACCATTATTCTGTTTAACCATATGCCACCCTGCAAATGAAGGCCAGTAAGTATTATTCCATACAAATGGTATGGATTGATTTTGGGCCGGAGCAATAGCCGCACTGTCCGCAACGATTTTCCCCGGAGTTTGTGAGGATTGTAGTTGTAAGTCGACCGGTTCACTAATTACCGGAATCTGTGGGATATTCCATTCCTCTAAAACAGGAGCTTTGCGCGCAGCCTTTGCAATCAGCAGCGACCAGAATGCCGAATAATCATCCTTGTTACCTGCAAGCACCCAATTATAGGAATTGGTAATGATAGTGAATACCAATCGCCCTTCACCTGCAAGAGCTGTATTTGCCAGGGTATGGTTTTGCATATCACCAACCAGCGTTTGTGTGCCGTGCTGTTCACGAATAAAAGTTTGATCAGTTTTTAGCGGGGCTGATTTTTCTTTCTTACCGCGCATGATCAAAGAAACAGGCGCCGGATTTTTTAGATTAATCTTTTCAACCTGAAAATCACTTTGCAGCCATGATGATCCTTTTGATAAACTATCTGCACGGATAATTACCCCCAGGCCTTTTTGAGTTACCTGCTGTTTTAATAAGGCACTTTCTGATTTTAAAACTGAAAGATCACCGATAACCAGATCGAATTGCTCCAGTAGTCCGGAATTCAACCGGTCAACTTTTACCTGCTGCATGTTCACATATTCACTGCTGAATTTGTTTTTGCTGATGGTCGACCTGACTGCCACCTCAAACCCATTTTCCGATAGCCAGTTTTTCAAAAACCGGGTCTCAAAATCCGGCGAAGCCGATAGCATCAATATTTTTAATGGCGTTACAGGGTCGATCTCAACGGGCAAGTCTTCATTCTCCAGAGTATCAGTTCCTGCTATAGCCTGCAAATGATAAACTGTCCTGCCTTCGTTTTTGGGGGCAGCAGCCAATTCAAACTCCTTATTGCTTTTGGCGGGGATAATGGCTGTATCCAGTTGCGTACTTAACCCTTTAAGCACCAGTTTTACTACACCTGTGTTCTGATTATTGTATCTACCCTGTAAAATCAGCCTATCCCCTGATTTTAGCTTTTGATTCCAACTGATGGCCGTTATGCCGTCAGGCGTTGGCGATGGATGAAAGACAAGCGGAAGATGTTCTAACTCATTCAATTCGTTTTCATTCAGTCCATATCCAAATACATGCACTTTGGTAAACGCCGGGCTATCGGTTTTCAGTTCATTTAAACGGATCAATTTGGCTTTAGGATAAGCTTTTTGAACCGACTTATCGGTTGCGAATATTTGATCGCTTTTATAGTTAGCCAAACTATCAGGTTCAAAGCCTGGAGTTAATAATACCGCGCTACGATCATCAAGGGCAGAAACTTCTTTGGAATAGCTTATGGGCAATATAAGAAAAGCGAGCGCAGCTATCGCTAATAAGGAAGCTAAAATTCGGAGGTACAGATGTGCCCTGTTAGCGCGATTGACCTCCTTCCATACCGAAAAACCAGCGAGCAAACAACAAATGATCAAAATGGTAGCTGTCCAGTTCATTTGTTGCCCAGGTTTTTATAGTAGCCGGATGAAAGCCCCATATCAGCGGCGTTTTGCGAAGCAGCAGGAAGCTGTTTACCTGCAGGCAGTATCCTTTGTATGGCTTTTTCAACGGTACTGATGTCTGCAATTTTAGCCTTCCCCTGCGAAATGATTTTTCTTAAAGCACTTACCGCAGGCAGGTAAATTTCAGGTTGCACCGATGCCTTTTCACTCAGTTGCAGGTTTGCTAATTGCAAAGTATGTAAATCGGCATTGCTACTTATCTTTTCATATCTCAATGATTCCAACACGCCGACCGCATTCTTAAGTGCGCCAAATTCGTCATCACCCGGTTTGATATTTTGATGATCTGTGGGCTGGATGATTTTACTCAAATCACCGCTCAACCGCTTTTCCATTTTCAAAGGAGCAGGGTTGTAAGCCGTTTTTGCTACATACATCCGCGATTTTTGTTGCAGATCTTTTAATAAACGAAGGGCTTTATACTCAAACGGCAAAGCAGCTTCAGGTTTGTACAATCGCAATTGCAATTCGGCCTTCCACATCTCGGTAAGCGTAGCTTTTAGCTGTGCTTTTACTGTGGGGTCAAAAAACTGGGCATCCTCTGCATTGTCATGCTTATCAGAATATTTATCCAATACCGCAGCTGCATTACCATAATTTTTCGGGTCTGCAATCGCGTCATTCTGTTCTTCTTTAGGATTGATATCCGATTCCGATTCCTCACCCAAAAACTTACCATAACGGAGTCTCAGCAGTTTCTGATCATTGCCCAGGTCGCTGCTTCTTGTATTAAAACTTTCCTTACTGATACTGTCCCGGTCACGCAGCAATTTTTCCGAATCCATAATGATCTGCCGCTCACTCCTGAAAAATTCCGGCTTTACATTTAACCCAGAAAGCAGGCCATCCATGCTCAGCAGTTGGGCCGTATCCTGTAGGGAAACAATATAAACATCCGTCCGGCTTTGCTGGTTATGGTTATCCTGTGCCTGAATATAAAAATAAAGTTCGTCACCAGGCTCCATATTCAATGCAGGCAGGCTGATCATTTTTTGCAGATCGTAATGCCTGTCCTTTGCACTAAAAGAATTAGAGAAATCTATTTTCTGCTCCTTAAACTTCACCGCCTCGCCGCTTCCTTTGGCAACGGTGGCATAAATAAATGCGTTGCTTATGCCATAATCATCATCTACCGAAGCACTGATATTTACCTTCGGTGCTTCGCCGGCATCAATATAAGTATATTGCTGTGGCGTTTTGATGTGAAGAACCGGCGGATTATCCTTGATGGCTTGTATTTGGTAAAGGTCAGACAGCTTACCATCTATATTCACCTGGTAAAAACCAGATTTGCTGATTATTTTCTGTCCATTATAAACTGTATTCCCATTTGTGTTTCTGAGCGGTATTTTCTCTCCATTATTAAAGATCAGCTCAACCTGTTTTGCTGCAACATTTAAATCGAGCTTCCAGGCAATCACACTGCCTTCCTCCACTTCCAGTGTGAACTTACCCTGCTCCCGTGGTGACTTGCGGGTATATGCTGGCGGAGTAATAGTGACTTCAATTGAATTAACCTGCGACAAAACCTTTTCCGGAACAGCATTCTTTTCAACCTTGTTAGTAGACGTTGATAATCTGAACCCGTTATTTCTCCATTCGCCGTGCAGCCAGGTAACCTCCCACCCAAAAACTAACATGGATAGGAATAAAAGGATACTGAGCCTGAGACGGGGTGCAAACTGTTTTTGCGTTAATGGCACAGCTTGCAAAAATTCTTCGATCCGCGACAACTGCATTTTCTCCAGGATGCTTAAAGAGGATGACTCTTTTAGGGCCAGCTCACTGCTTTCCTCAAGATCCGGATACTTCAGGTTCAAAAAGTTAGTGATAGCATGGCTATCTACGGTCCACCACTTGCTTAAGCCCATCATACATCCATAAAGCACCGCGAAAATCAGTACTCCCCACCACAAGGACAGCGAAAACACAGCATATCCAAAACAACCAATTAGTCCGGCTAATGCAGCAGCAAAAAAGCCGTCAGCCAGCAATTGATAGCTGATATATTGCCTCCGCAGCTGATCTATTTTATGTTTCCCCTGCTCAGCCATTCTGTACTATTTGTTTAAGGGATTTGTTATGCGCCAGCCATCGTTCCGCCCCAAAGATCAATACCAGCAATAGCCATAAATAATGAGATAGGTCTGTACGCTCAACGATCTTGTTTGAGACATGTGCTTCACTATTGATCGCGGGCATGATCTGTTTGGCATCCATCACCCGCCGATCATATTTTCTATCCGGCTCTGCTGGCTGACCAACGATCAGTTCCATCAACATCTTTGGAAAACTATCGCTCCAAACCAAATCGCTCCATGCCGGGTCAAAACGGCTGTAGAAATGATAGTTATTGGTTTGCCCCCGCTTTTGCAGACTTAAAACCGGCTCACCAAAGCCACCCTTCCATATTGGGTATTCATTGCTATGTGCTGTAGCAATAGACCTGTATAAGTTGATTTTTTGTTTGGATGACGATTCGCCATTTATCCATGAATATGTGTTTTTCACTTTCCCATTTTCATAGGCAAAAATATTGTCGCAATTCAGCTGTTGATTGACAGGCTTTGCCGATAACCAAAATACACAGTTTTGATGTTGAGGAATCTGACCCGAATCAGCATATTGTTTAATTGCCGCCCTATGCTTTGTGAATTGAACAATAGAAGCTAAAGATGCCTTCACATACCCGGCATCAGGACTATTCTTATCGGCATAAATAGCAAATCGCCAAATGGAAGTATCCACAACTACCGATTCATTTGAATTTTTAAGTCCGACAGATAATTTACCATTTTCAGTATGAACAACAAAAGGCGTTTGCTGGTCCCCCGACCGGATGGTATGTTCAGTATAAAAAGTACTTGACGATTTGCTGTTACCTTCTACAATTTGCAATTCATTATTATTCGTCAACCATGCTTTTTCAACCCAGGTACTCGTGGAATCAGCAGGTGTATAAGATTGCCAATACAGGGCCAATGATATCTCTGGTTTTTTACCAGTAAAGTGATTGGCATTATTGGACGTAAACAGATGCACCGGTAAAGTTGGCGGAACCTGTCCATCTAATTGCTGTGCCAAACTCCAGTAAGAGATATTAGTATTTTTATAAATTGTCGTATCAGCTAAGGCCTTACTGAAATCAGTTTTTTCAAAACCTTTATTAAAATAATGGAATTCGTATCCAGCTTTGTTTAGCGAATCAATAGTTGATTTAAACTTTTGATGGCTTTCTTTTAAATCTTCTTTCGGGATCAGCACCCAACCTTTTACAGTTGATAAATTGTGCCTTTGCCATAAAGGCGCCGCCAAAATAAAAGCCACTAAAGTCAGCAGCAAACAGCGTAACAACAGTAGTAACAGATCGTTTAATTTAAGACTGCGGCTTTTCTTTTGCGAGGATATCGTGATGAGGGAAATACTGCCAACTTTCAGTGTCTTACCCCTTTTGATATTCCACAGGTGTATCGCTATCGGGATGCTTAACGCAGCCAGTGCAAACAACCATATGGAATTGAGGAATATCATCTTCGTGAGTAGTGAGTGGTCAATGGTGAATGATCAGCTTCATTTATATGTGTCAAAATACCTTTCACCTTTATCCTTTCAGCTTTAACCTTTTTTTCTTTGTACCAAAAAATCTCTCAGCACCTCGTCCAGGGGCTGCCCGGTGCTGACCATCCGGTAGAATATGCGCTTTCCCAGTAGTTGCATCCTGATCCCGGCAGTATATTTTTCCAATGCTTCCATGTACTCAGCTTTTGTTTGTTCCGGATCAATTGCGATGGTTTGGCCGGTTTCCAAATCTTCCAAAGTACCGTACCCGCCAAAATCAAAATCGAGCTCATTTTGTCCCATCAAATGAAAAACAATGATCTCGTGCTTTAGTGCGGCCAGCGAATCCAGCAGTTGCGTGATCTCACCATCGGCCTGGTACATATCGGTGAGAAAGATCAGCAGTTCCTTTCTCCCGGATCCTGCAAAAAGCTCTTTATAATGTATTGGCTGAGTAAATTTGCCGCCCGGTTTGATCTGCTCCAGTTGATAAAACAGCCGCTGCAAATGCTGCGGATCAGGCTTGGAAGCCATTGCATATAAACCACCATTTGACAGTGTATATAAACCAACCGAGTCCCCCTGCAAATTGGCTAAATAAGCCAGCGAAGCAGCAAGGAAACGCGCATAATCTATCTTCTTAACCCCCTTATCGTTATGGTTCATCGAGGCGCTGGCATCGATCAAAAACCTGACGGATATACTCGTCTCCACTTCCGATTCGCGGATATAATACCTGTCCGACCGTGCGTACATCTTCCAGTCTAGGCAGCGCAGGTCATCACCCGGTTGATAGCTGCGGTACTGGCTAAATTCCAGTCCAGGACCTTTCACCGTACTTTTATTCAACCCAATCATAAAGCCATCAACAACCGTTTTTGCCAGCAGGGGCAAATCTTTAATGGTCATCAATACTTTGGGATCAAGATGCATGGTTTCGAATTAAGATTTACGATTTTAGATTGCCGCTAATTGCACTCTATTATCTACAACGGGCTCGTCCGGTCAATCACTTTCAGTAACTCCGCAGTCACCATATCCGATGAAATATTCTCGGCCTCTGCCTTAAAGTTAAGCAATATCCTGTGCCTCAAAACAGGTGCAGCCATTGCCTCCAGGTCTTCCATTATTACCGAATACCTGCCCTTTAACAACGCCCTTGCTTTAGCAGTCAGTATGAGCGCCTGCCCGGCCCGCGGGCCAGCGCCCCAGCGTACCCATTCTTTTATATAATCCACGTCGGTTGTATCCGGCCGCGTCGCACGTATCAGCGCGCTCACATATTTTATCAGGTCCTCACTAATATTTACCTGGCGCACCAATGCCTGTGCCTGGATGATTTCCTGTGCCGAGATAACCGCCTCGATTTTTGCTTTTTGTGATCCGGTAGTACGGTTTAATACCTCAAATTCTTCTTCTGCTGTCGGGTAGCCTATTTTCACCAACAACAAAAAACGGTCTAACTGCGCCTCCGGCAATGGATAAGTCCCTGCCTGCTCTATCGGGTTTTGGGTAGCAAGGATAAAGAATGGCCTGTCCAACGGATAGGTTTCCCCGCCATAGGTCACCTCAAATTCCTGCATGGCCTCCAGCAATGCCGACTGTGTTTTTGGCGGTGTCCGGTTGATCTCATCAGCCAAAATAATATTGGCAAACAGTGGCCCTTTATTGAACTTAAAAAATCGCTTACCTGTGGTATGATCTTCTTCCAAAACCTCGGTGCCGATAATATCCGTCGGCATCAGATCGGGTGTAAACTGTATCCGCCTGAAAGAAAGATGCAACGCCTGCGACATGGTTTTTACGATCAGCGTTTTAGCTAATCCGGGTACCCCCTCCAGCAAACAATGCCCTCCCGCCAGGAAAGCAACGAGCAATTCATCCAGTATATGGTCCTGCCCCACAATTACCTTTTGCACCTCGTTTTTAAGCCGGGGCAATTTGGCGAGTAGTGCTTTTATATCTTTTTCAGTTAGTTCCAATGGGTGTTTGTTTAATACTTATTTATCGTTCAATCGCCTATTCAACTCACCCGGTCGTTGCTACGCTCGACCACCCTCTCTACGGCAAGCCGTAAAGAGGATTTATTTGTTTTTTACCCCCTTTTCGCATAGCGAAGAGATGGTCGACCAGCGACTGAGCGCAGTCGGGGTGAGTCAACACCACAAGATATTACGCTTTTCCCTAAATCCCATGCGTTTTTATCAAAAATCAAACAAAGTATCCAAAACTTTACAGCCTCTTCAAACAAAAGTGAGTTTCGCATAAAATTTTGTACTACTTTTAAATTTTTCAAATGATGTCGTTCGGGTCGAAATTTACTTTCATGCGGTTTAGTTATCATTCAGGCGATTGGGATACCGATCAGCGTATGCCATCCAACCTGCTCAATTCCCTGCTCGAATATACCACCATTCCAATTGACCCGCACGAAAAAGTGATACCGCTTAGCAGCAACGATATTTTCTCTTATCCATTTGCCTATATCAGCGGGCATAAGCTAGTGCAATTTGACGCGCAGGAACGTGCCAACTTTAAAAAATATGTGCAAAACGGCGGCTTTGTTTTTGCCGATGACTGCAATCATGATATTGACGGCCTGTTTGCCAAATCATTCGAAGCGCAGATGACGACTATTTTCGGGCCATCTGCTTTAAAAAAGATACCTAACAATCACAAGCTATATCATTCCTTCTTCAGCTTTGACAAAGGTCCGCCCACAACCTCTTTTGAATTGAATGGCTGGGGCGACGACCTGGTGCACGATTACCTGAAAGCCATCGAAATTAATGGTCGCATTGCCGTTTTATACAGCAATAAGGACTATGGCTGCGAATGGGACTATGATTACAGGAACAAACGCTTCCTGGCCGAGGACAATACCAAATTCGGGGTGAATATTATTTTGTATGCGCTAAATTCGTAAAACTCTATATTAATAATGGCTGAAAAAATCACAAACTTTTGGAAATGGTTTGAAGAAAACAATAATGCTTTCCTTTTTACTAATGAGGTGGATGACGATGTTAGAGAACAATTGTTAAATAACTTATTGATCGAACTGCATAAATATAATGATAAGCTATTTTTCCAAATCGGCGGATTGCCCGATAAAGATCAGGAACTAATTATTACAGCAGAAGGTAATGTTGAACAATTTGAAGCTGTCGAAAAACTAATAGATAGTGCCCCGTCGATTAAACATTGGGTATTTATTCCATTTATTCAACCAACAGAAGATGGGAATACTATAAACTATGAGGGTATAGAAATTACACGTGGTGAATTATGGTTTATGCCGCTTCAAAGCCAGTCTCAACCAAATGATATCGGTATTAGAATTTGCGTGCCAGGCTACGAAACCATAAAAACAAATAATTGGTTAGAGAATGCTATATATAAAATGCTCGATACTGTATTAGGAGAAAAATCATTCGCCCTTGATATTGATTATATAGACATTGCTGAACTCCCTGAAGAGCCTGAAGAAAAAGGGATGATAAATCTTACTGAATTAAAAGCTTTTATTGCTTGGAAAAAGAGGAAACTTGGTAGATAATTTAATTATTTGGCCCGTAAATTGCTATCTTTAAGCAACACAATCTAAACCAATGCTAAATACCTATTACCTTATCGAAGACGGGCAACAAACCGGTCCGTTTTCACATCACGAACTTATGGATCGCGGGCTCACGGCCCAAGATCTTGTCCTTTCGCCAATCACCAACCAATGGGAAAGTGCTTCCGCAATGTTTGAATTTGCAGATTACTTCGAATCACTGGGCATTAACTATCCTTCAAAGACTGTACTGGCTAACTTTTGGTGGCGCTTGCTGGCTTATATAATTGACTACGTCGTTATATTCCTTTCTTTAATGGTACTGGCAGTTGGCCTGGGCCTTATACTAGCATACACAGGAAATCACATGTCCGACTCCGATACCACAACTACAAGTACAACCGATTCAGACCTTGCTTTCAGGCTGTTGATGGTCATTATGCTGGCATTTTACAATGCAGCGTTTGAGTCGACAAGGCTGCAGGGAAGTATAGGTAAGATTATCTGCAAACTTAAAGTTGTAAACGCCGCAGGGGAGAGAATTACATTCGCTACAGCGTTAGGGCGAAATTTCGGTAAGATCTTATCCAGCCTGGTATGCGGCATGGGATTTTTTTGTGTTCTATGGGATAAAAACAGGCAGGGCTGGCATGATCAACTGGCTAAAACCTATGTTATCAGAAAACCGTAAGCCGTCATCACCCTATTAGGGTGATTTTATATCAAACCGCTGATTTTATTTCGGTTATAGCTTCTTATTCTTAAAGCCTCTTCCTATATTTAAGGACTAATACTTACCGACTTGAAAAGAAAAGACTTCCTTTACCTCACAGGCATGGGGTTCGGTGCAACCATGCTCAGCCGTATACCGGTCTTTGGTTCACCTCTTCAACCCAACGGCATACTCAATGGTGCCGATGTTGCACTAAAAAAGAAAATGGCCGATGTGGCTTTAAATGCAGCCCGTTCAAAAGGCGCTACTTATACAGATGTACGCATAGGCCGATACCTTAATCAATATGTGGTTACCCGCGAAGACAAGGTGGAAAACATTGTCGACACCGAATCATACGGCATGGGCATACGCGTAGTAGCCAACGGCTGCTGGGGCTTTGCTGCTACAGACAGGCTGGATAATGACAGCATTGCAAAAGCCGCCCAAATGGCAGTAGCCATCGCTAAAGAAAATTCGCGTTTACAAACCGAACCGGTACAACTGGCGCCTCAAAAAGGCTATGGCGAAGTAAGCTGGAAAACACCGATAGAAAAAAACGCTTTCGAGGTGCCGATAAAAGAAAAAACAGACCTGCTGTTATCGGTAAATGCTGCCGCTATGAAAGGCGGGGCCAATTACGTTAACTCGATCATCTTTTTGGTAAATGAGCAAAAATACTTTGCCTCTACGGACGGCTCGTACATTGACCAGGATATACACCGGATATGGCCATTATTTGCCATCACCAAAATTGATGCTAAGTCGGGCCAGTTCGAAACCAGGCAATCATTAAGCGCACCACGGGGTATGGGTTACGAATACCTGGTACCACGCGACAGCGATAAAATAAAAGGTGTGACTACACTTTACCGCGACCGTTATGATATGCTGGAAGATGCCATAGCGGCAGCTCCGCAAGCCGAAGAAAAGCTAAAAGCAAAATCTGTTGAAGCCGGAAAATATGATTTGGTGCTTGATCCAAGCCATTTGTGGCTAACCATACACGAATCGGTAGGCCACCCATCAGAGCTTGACCGTGTATTGGGTTATGAGGCGAATTTTGCCGGAACTAGTTTCCTCACCCTGGATAAATGGAAATCGGGCAAGTTCAATTTCGGCAGCAAAAATGTAAATATTGTAGCCGATAAAACACAGGTGGGTTCATTAGGTGCCGTGGGATACGATGATGAGGGGGTAGAATGCAAAAAATGGGATATCATTAAAGATGGAATCCTCGTAAACTACCAGGCTATCCGCGACCAGGCGCACATTATCGGACTGAAAGAATCGCAGGGATGCTGTTATGCCGATAACTGGAGCGATGTGCAATTTCAGCGTATGCCGAATGTATCGCTGCAGCCGGGCAAAACACCTTTGGCACCTGCTGACATGATCAAAAATGTAGAAAAAGGAATTTACATTGTTGGTGATAGTTCGTTTTCTATCGATCAGCAGCGTTATAATTTCCAGTTCAGCGGCCAGCTTTATTACGAAATTAAAAACGGAAAGATCGTTGGTATGCTTAATGATGTGGCATATCAATCCAACACACAGGAGTTCTGGAATTCATGCGCCGCCGTTTGCGACAAAAATGACTACCGTCTCGGCGGGTCATTCTTTGACGGCAAGGGCCAGCCGGAGCAGGTAAGCGCCGTATCGCACGGCTCATCCACCTCATTGTTTAAGGGAGTTAACGTAATCAACACAAAAAGAAAAATCTAAAAATATTATGGCTATAATAAGTCGTGAAGACGCACAGGCCCTTATGAAAAAGGCGCTTGGCTTTTCTAAAGCCGATGAATGCGAGATCAATCTGAATGGTTCCGACGGCGGTAATATCCGGTATGCCCGTAACGCAGTTTCTACCAGCGGTTACATCAGCCAAACTACAATGGCAATTTCCTCTGCATTTGGTAAAAGGCTGGGGATAGTAACGTTGAACGAGTATGATGATGCATCAATAGAAAAAGCGGTGCGTTTGTCTGAAGAACTGGCACACCTGGCTCCCGAGAACCCTGAATTTGTTTCGTTCATGGGGCCGCAAACCTACGCGCCTGATAACCCAAAGCTCTTTGATGAGAAAACGCACTCGATGACGCCCAAGCAGCGTACCGACATGGTGGAGCAGAGCCTTAAAGTAGCTAAAGACAATAAGCTTACTGCTGCAGGATTTTTGCAAAACCAGGGAAGCTTTGCTGCAATCATGAATTCGCATGGGTTGTTCGCTTATAATACCTATTCGGATATCAATTTCTCTATCACCATGCGCACAGAGGATAGCCAGGGATCGGGTTATGCTACCAGGGACTTTGAGGATTTCAATGATATGGATACGCTTAAACTCACCCAGGTAGCTGCTAAAAAAGCGTCGGGTTCTGCTAATGCGAAAGCCATCGAGCCGGGTAAATATACCGTGATACTTGAACCTGCTGCGGGCATAGTGTTGCTGGAGCAATTATATGGCGGCCTTGATGCACGGAGCGCTGATGAAGGACGCAGCTTTTTAAGTAAAGCAGGCGGCGGCACCAAGCTTGGCGAAAAACTGGTAGATGAAAGAGTGAATATTTACTCCGATCCACAGGACCCAAGATTACCTAACAGTACATGGGCCGGCGATGGCCGTCCGCAGGAAAAAGTTAGCTGGATAGAAAAAGGGGTACTTAAAAACCTGCAATATTCACGTTATTGGGCACAAAAAAAGGGCGTTAAAGCTGTTCCATCGCCTGGATCGGTTATTATGGAAGGTGGGGATGCTTCACTGGAAGAACTCATCAAAGGAACTGAAAAAGGAATACTGGTTACACGTATGTGGTATATCCGTCCGGTTGATCCACAGACATTGTTGTTTACAGGTTTGACCCGTGACGGTACTTTTTATATCGAAAACGGGCAGATCAAGTTCCCGATAAAGAATATGCGTTTTAATGAAAGCCCGGTGATCATGCTGAACAACCTCGATGCCTTGGGCAAAGTTGAGCGCACCGTAAGCGGCGAATCGTTCCAAAGCGCGCTGATACCACCCATGCGTATAAAGGAATTTACCTTTACTTCGCTATCAGACGCGGTGTAGAGAGTTGAAATGTTGTAAGGTTGGAAAGTTGTAAGGTTATGACTTTTCAATCTTACAATCCTTCAATTTTTAGAAATCTTGCAGGCAAACTTTTCAACCTTACAACTTTTCAACTTTCCAACAAGAGTTCAAAGATTAAACATCACTTTCACCAAAATTATTCTTCCCGGCAGGGTGTATGATCCTGCTGTGAGTGTATTTGCCGACAGGTACAGCGCGTTATATTTTTTCACATTCAGAAAATTTACAGCGCTCAATTCAAAATCAGTTTTCCATTTTTTGATCTTGAACTTTGCTGAGGCATCTGCAAAAAAATATTTCAGATCGGGATTCCCTTGCTGGCGGGTAAAGTAATGCTCGCCGGCTAATTTGAACTGCAGCTCATCCGTAGGAACATAATTTAAAGAAGCCTGTTGCTGCAACTGATCGATGCGAAAAGCTGATGCTTCCGTTGCAGAGTGGCTGCCGGTTTGGATACCCGTAGCCTTGTAGCTTAAATTGATCTTGCTGCTAATCTTGGTTTCGGAACCCAGGCTCAGGCTTTCTGTCTCCGTATTAAAAGGCAGCAGCACATCATTCTGTATCTGGACCGAGCGGTTGCTTTGCCATTGGATGCCCCCGCTGAAAGTCGTACGCAGCGCAAACGAATACTTGCTAACCGAACTGCTCAGCGTCCAGGAGTCTGTACTATTAGGATAAGGCAACATCACACGCTGCTGTATATTGTTGGTTATGACACTCGACGCGATATTGTTGGCGTTGGTATGACTATAAAGCGCATTAACGTTGAAAAAAAACAAAGTAAGCGCCTTGCGATAATTGAATCCTGCCCCGGCTTGCTGACTTTGCTGCAAGGTCAGTTCCGGGCTATTGGCATATAAGGTGCGGTAATCTTTCAGGATATCTCCCTGGTAAATATCTTCGATAGTACCAACCTGGTTTCGATAGCTGTACATCAGGTTCAGGTAATTTTCCATGCCGACCTGGTATTTCATCCTGAATTGCGGGTTGAAATACAGGCGCGTCAGGCTCCTGTTCAGTGCATAGGTCGTATCGGAATAACTGATCTGTTTTAAAATGAGCGGCAACGTAAGATTAGCTTTAAGCTTATCCCCGGGGATATCATAGGCCAACTCGGCGTAAGCCTTCTTCTTCATCCAGTTGAGGTGATTGACCGCGCTGCCTGATTCCAAATTGACACTATTATTGTTCTGAACCACGCCCAGGTCCGATGTCAGCTTTTGCGACTGCACACTGAAACCGGCCCTGAAACTTTGCGTAACAACATTCCCCGGTATTTTGAATGAAAGATAGTTGTTTGTATACCATGTGGGAACATTCACATTCTGTATCAACTTTGAATAAGGATTACCGTGGTTAAATAATGAGTCGTTATAATTTGGCTGAATAGTACGGGTCTCGGGTTCGGAAGTATGGCTGAAATAAGAATAAGCCTGGATGACATAATTCGATTTCAGCGATTTGATCATGTTAAACTCGTTAGAGAAATTGAATGCATTATCCCGGAAATTCTGTCCTACCATATTCCCATTGGTATTGAGCGCCGAATTCCACGCCGAGCGGTTATCATCCATCAAAAGCGCGTCATTCAGGTAATACTTGTCCTGGTTCACATTCAGCGTAAATCCAGCATGAAATATATCCGGCCGGTATTGGCTGTGCTGCGTTTCTGTATAATGAACTGTATCGCCCGGCAGAAAAACAGTAGTTCGCTGGCTGTAGTCCTGCTTTTGGGTATCGTGCAGGTAATAAGCATTCACCCTTAGCTGAACTCCCTTTTTCAGGTTGACAAGGTTATTCAGGTTTAATATACCTGCCTTGTTAAACAGGTACCGGCTCTCGGCTAAAGCAGGTGTATTAACTGAGCCGAGGGAAAGCACAGTTGCAGGCACATTATTATCGATACGCTGCATGTAATCGTTATAGTTGTGCGATAGCAGGTCCTGCTGCAAATCATAGCCGATGTTGTTGCCATTCAGGTAATTGATCGCTTTGTATTTATCCTTGAACATCATCGCGTTCAGCTCGACGTCGTAATTGCCGGGCAAGCCCGCACCGATGCTTTCCTGTCCCACCATCTGCAGCTTGGCGCCCTTTTTAATACTTAGGTTCAGGGCTACATCATCGCTCATCACTTTATTTTGCAGCGCTTTAATAGGCTGATTATTCTGGAGCACCTGCACCTTGTCGACCACGCCCTGCGGGATGGTATTGGTGGCGATGTTGTATTTATCGTCCAGCAGGTTATCGCCGCCGATATACACCGTACTGATCGGCTTATTGTTATAGCTGATCGTACCGTCGGCAGCCACGGTTATACCGGGCAGCTTTTTGATCACCTCGCCTATCGTCCTGTCCTGCGGATTGCTGAAATCGGAGACTTTGTAGCTGATCGTATCACCATTTACACGCAGCACCGGCCTGCTGCTTTTGATCACAACACTCTGCAACTGGTTGACCGAAGCCTGCAACACAAAATCAACAGGTGTATTGCCGGTAATGCTTTTGACCTGGTTTTTATAACCCATACCACGAACTTCTACTGCAAGACTATCCGTGTTTTGTCCTTGCGGAAGTGTCAGGCTGTAAGTTCCGTTGTCAGCCGTTGTAGTGTAAGCGACAATAGAGTTGCTCACCTTGTTTTTCAGGTTGACGGTAGCGAACGGCACGGCTTTGCCCGTGCTGTCTTTAACCGTTCCGCGGATGTTTCCCTGGGCAAAACAAAGAGCAGAAAATAGCAGGCCGCATAGCAGCGATATCAAAAACCGCATAAAACGCATGATTATTTTTCTGATAACTCGATTGGGTTATTGACAACCGGCTGCGGGCCCACCTTTATATTTATCCGTATTGGATCTGAACCAGCCGGCCGATTAGCGTTACGCGCTGCCATCATGGATTGGACAAAAGCATCGGGGTCTTTGCGCAAAGCAGCTTGCAATTTGGAAAATTCTTTATCGGATGTTTTGATGGCATCTTTGGGCAGTTGTATGATATTAAGGTCGCCGCCATCACCTCCGCCTACGATTATCATCCTGGGCCCCGGACCATCGGTTTTTGGCCCTGATAGCTGGTCACTTGTCTTTGGTGTAAAAACCACTTTTTCTACGCCATCGAACATAAACTGCACATCCTTTTTAGCATCATATACCTGAACGATGACGCCGGGCAAGCCGTTGAACTTCCACGGCCCAACGTGCAGCGGCATATCGGGGCAAAACCAGGCCGTATAATCTCTCCCTTTAAAATGTGTTGTCGCCTTCTGGCAGTGTAAGCCGCCGAACGTCATGGTATCACCGCTTATTTTCCAATCCATAGCCGGTAGGACATCATCTATCAAATAGGTGTCCATGATCAGAGGCTCTTTCCTGGCCAGCTTTCTCACATTGGGAAATTCGTAATATTCCGAAGCTGATCCCCTTCTGTTCCTGCGAATGTTAACGTTGCCGTCGGGCGAATTGGCCAATGCGATCTCCATTTGCTTTTTAGCTTCGGCCTGCTCGAGCACATTATCATAACTTCTATAAGCGCTTGAGCTCTTGCCTATATACAGCGCCATGTTTTCGGTATAGGGATGATCCCGGTTGGTGGTATCACGCACGTGGGTGAATTTGTAATGCACCAGCACCTGGGCGGTGTCGGTTTGTGCGGAAGCACTTGCCGCAATAGCTATCAGGAGTGTGCTTGTTATTAATTGCTTTTTCATAATAAAGGATTATTTAAGTCTTATGATCTGGTTCATTTTTTTTCAGGTAACTCTATCGGGTTAACATCTTTCGCAGGGCCGCCGGGTACCCCTTTAGCAATGACGTGATCGCCTTGTCCACTTGCGCCATTGGCTACTGCCATACCTTGCGCAAGGGCATTGGGGTTCTTCTGCATACCCGCTTTCAGTTTATCATATTCCTTTTGCGTGGCTTTGATCGCCCTGGCCGGCGGCGCTATGATATTTGGGTTATCATCCAAACCCCGTAATATCGGGGGAACATCCTTTTCAGCTACATTGGCGCCGACTATGGGCTTTACTTCCGCAAAAACCGCCTTCTCTACACCGTCAAACTGAAATATCACTTCGTTTTTCGTATCATGGGCGTCTATAATCACGCCGGGCAAGCCGTTTAATTTCCACGGGCCGGTATGCACCGGCAGATCAGGACAAAACCATACGATGTAATCCCGGCCTTTAAAATGGCCCGCAGCTTTCTGACAATGCAGACCGCCGAAAGTTGCCGTGTCACCGCTTATCTTCCAGTCAATGGCAGGTATCTGGCCTGCTATAAGGTATTCAGTGACAAACACATAATCCTTCGTTAACAATTTTTGCGCATTCGGGTACTGGTAATATTGGGGACGCAAACCTGCACCACTCCTGTTGATATCCATATGCCCTTCCGGGCTGTTGGTCACCGCCTTGATATACGCTTTTCTGAACTGCTCATCAGCCATCATCCCGTCGTAGCTCTTATAAACGCTCGCGGTTTTGCCTACCAATAACACCATGTTTTCCGTATAGGGGTGCGCCCGGTCTGTAGTGGCCCTTACATGGGTAAACTTATAATGCACCAGCACCCGCGCCGTATCCGGTTTTTGGGCTTCAGCAGTAATATACGTCGTAAGTAGAGCGACAGCCAGCAGTAATTGCTTCTTCATAATTGTAAGAATTTTAAGCAATACTATTTTTTGCGCTTCAACCAATAAAAACTTTGGTACGAACACCATTTTAACATCGGCGAAATGAAGATATTTGTTATTCGGGATTTCAAAAACCCGCGGTTTATACCGAAATTGAACGGGTTAATAACATTAATTTTTTAGCCATTCCCACTGTTTTACCTTTGATGATATGTTTAAGATCAGGAAGAAAGACTGGATAGAGATCGTGCTCCATATCGCGTTCTGGGTTGGCGTTTTCTATACGCTGCTGTCGCTCACGGAAACGCACGTAACCATACGCGTTGACCACGCCGAAGGGGCCATAAAAAAAGATCCTGTTGTGATAAGGGACGTGCGGCATACTTTGTCGGTGCACCTGTTTATTACCCTTGGTTTTCTTGCCTTGTTATTCTATGGTAATATCTTTTTGTTGTTTAAAAAGGCATTGCACTTCAAAAATATATTGATCAGGGTGGTTATACCTGTGGTTTATTTTGCTGCCATCTTCGCGGCGAATCGCTACTTTGATCAACAGATGTCAGTAGTAAAAAGCGACCGGCCATTCGTAGATACTTTTCAAATCGACCGGAAAACCGGGGCACTTCCAGCCCCTCCCGTTATAAAACGCGACCTCGTGTTACGAACTGATGCTATGGTTTTTACCAGGGACGGTTTATCCAATACAATATTGTTCATTTTCATTATCGTATTCGGCCTTTCCGTAGCTTATTTTTTCCTCAAAGAATGGTCAAGGACAGAAAAAATGCGCTCGGAGTTACAGGCCGTACAGTTGGATACAGAAGTTAAATTTCTCAAATCGCAGGTGAACCCGCACTTCCTGTTCAATACGCTAAACAACTTGTTTTCGATGGCGCAGAAGAAGGGCAACGACGACCTGGCCGATGGTATCTCGAAACTATCGGGAATGATGCGCTATATGATCTACGAAAGCAACGAGGAGAACGTACCGCTGAAAAAAGAGATAGAATATCTGGAGGATTGCATCCTGCTCAATAAATTGCGTTATGCTGATGACGAAGTAAAAGTATTCTTTAATTATCCGGAGCAAACTGAAGGTATTTTCGTGGTATCTATGCTGTTTATCCCTTTTGTCGAAAATGCCTTTAAACACGGTGTTATGATAGGGCAGTCTTCCGAAATTAATATTTCTATTTCAGTAGAGAACAGGCATCTGGCTTTTACCTGTGAAAACACGATCCACAGCGTAAAAAAACTGGAAGACGAAAAGAGCGGCATAGGCCTGGAAAATGTAAAAAGAAGATTGGAATTAGTATATCCCGGAAAGTGTGAGCTATCTATAAAAAATGCTGACAATAAGTATATTGTCAATCTTGAAATTAATTTAGAATGATGAACTGCATAGTGATTGATGACGAGCCCAAAGCGCTGGAAGTGATAGAACGGTATTGCCAAAAGAGCGACCTCGTCAATCTGAAAGCTACTTTTCGCGAACCCGTAAAAGCCATTGAGTTCCTAAACCGTGAGAAGATCGACCTTATTTTCCTCGATATTAACATGCCCGATATCAGTGGTATACAATTGATACAAACGCTGGCTGAAAAACCGATGGTTATTTTTACTACAGCTTACAGTAATTACGCGGTTGAAAGTTATAACCTGAATGCTATTGATTATTTACTGAAACCCATAACCTTTGATCGGTTCTTAGCTGCTACCAGTAAAGCCTTCAGCCTGTTTTCAATAAAAAGCAAACAAAACGACAAGGATGATAGCGCCGGTACAGTTTTTATAAAAAGTGGCTCGCAAACGTACCAGGTTAAGATGAACGACATACTTTATTTAGAAAAGGATGGCAATTATATCACCGTCTATCTGAAAGATAAGCAAATACTGATTCGCGAAAACATGAGCGATATTTTTGATCTTGTTCCCCAGTCCGAATTTGTAAGAATACACAAATCGTTTGTTGTGGCTGTAAAACATATCGCCATGATTGAAGTACACCAGTTAATCATTAACGGAACCAAGATCCCTATCGGAAGTACTTATCGTGAACTTTTAAGGGCACGGTTAGGATTAAAATAAGTGGTAGTAGTAGTGGCACCAGATACTAACAACTGCTACTGCCAGTGCTACTGCTCCTAAATCAATCTGTCTTTCATCACCAGCGTCTCCGCCATCATATCGTGAAGGGATTGTTGTTTTTTATTAAAAAAGCTGAGCAGGTAGCCTATTATGGTAATCAGTGAAAATATTTTGAACAGATTCCTGCCGATAGATCTTCCGGCGCTTATCCGTTTGCCTTCCAGGTCACAAACTTTTATTTTGAGTATCTGCTTGCCGTAGGTAGCCTGTTTGGCCGAACATTCCATTACGATATGATAGATGATCTTGGTTAAGGGGATAAAAGCGAGGATTCCTAAAGCGATGACCAGTCTTTCGTTTTTATCTTCAATAAGTACGACTGCTATAAATGCCAGGACAATAAAAATCCCACCGACAAACAACCAATCGAGCGCGGAGGCCATCCAGCGCTGGTCAAACCCGGCAAAGTACTGCGGAACCACTGATCGCTTGGCGAAATGGAATAACTCCCTTAGTTCGGCTATCTCATGCGCTTCCTTGTAATCATCCATTGCCGGGGTCTTCAAAAAATCACCCGGTTTAATGACCATGCCTTTTAACTGATCGATACTAAAGGGTCCTTCGGGTTTGCCGTTGATCACCAGGAAATATTCAATTGCCATAATCAAAGGTTAGAATGTTTCAAAGTCCCAATGTTACGTATAAAACTAAAAAGTTGTAATGCTGTCAGGCTTAACCTTTCAACATTACAACTTTCAAACTTTACAATTATTAGTTAGTATCGCTTCACCTCGAAACCTGACATTGCTCCGCTGAAATGAATATAGAATTTATTTTTTGCGGCATCAAAGCCCGGTGTTTCATAATCGCCGTCGCCTTTCTTGGTAAATCCTTCAAAATCATCGGATGAGAATGCTGAAGATTTAGTTATCCGGCAAGCTGCGTTTTGCGGAATAGTAAATTTAACGCTGGCAGCCCCGGTTGATATGTTGATATCGGTAGTGTTAAGCGGCTGACCAAGTTTTAAAGCGAATGAACCTGCGCCACCGTTCAATTTAATCGTTTTTACCTTAAATTTTGACAGATCAAAATTCACATCTGTGGCCCCCGCATCTAATCTGACATTCCATATTGGGTTGGAGTTGAGCTTTATATCCACCCGGTTATCGTTTTCATTGTCGTCATCGCTATGAAAATCAAAATTGTTATGATCCTTCATTTTGAAATCGATTACATAAACCGAGTCTTGCGGGTGATGATTAAATTCATAGGTGCCGGAAGTTTCTTTGGCAACCGCATTGAATAGCTGGCTGGTGGTATCATCCAGGTGATAACTTGTAGCCCCGCCACTGATATTAAGCTGCACAACTTTTACGCTTGCATTATAAGGATCGTTAAAGGTATTGGTACCCTGAACTTTTACCAGGCCATGGTTATCAGAATTATTGTCATCATCATTATCGTCGTTATCATCCATATCGTTATTATCATCGTTATGATATGTATAATGATGTGGCCACCACCATCTGCTGTACCTGTCGCTGAAATTGCCGAATATCAATAGCGCAAAACCTGCTATCACAACGGATATCTTAAGGATGGTTGCCCAGGTGGATTTGTTGTTTGCAAACACCAGGTTAACACCACCAATTACCAGGAATATGGGCCACAGGTGGACAAGGTTGTACCAGTGAAAGTGGATATATCCAAAGTTATGCAGCAGGAATATCGCGCCGATCATCACCAGGATCATGCCTGGTATCAGTTTATCGTTTCTCATGATCTTAATTTTTTAATTTTAATGATTAGGCTGTTGGTGTATTGTCGGCAGCTGGATTTGCTTCGGGAGCAGCGTCCTGTGCCGGTTTTTCTTCAGTGGTACTTGTCTCAGTCGCATTCGCTTTGTTCCAGTCTGTATTTTCCCATGGCTTTTTCCGTTCGCCAGAGATCATTATGGCACATCCCACTACGATCAGGACCACAGGCCAAAGCTTCCCAAAGTCCCAGTCAGGTATAATATCGAAATCATTCAACAATATAGAACCTCCAATCATGATCAGTATCACCCCGAATACAATGGCTACCAGCGAAGTACTGTTGCGTGGTGGCTGCACCGGGAATGGCTGATTTGGAAAAGCCTGATTTGGGAAAGGCTGATTAGGGAATGGATTGTTACCAAATGAACCGGCCTCATAAGGATTTCCTCCGAAAGGGTTTCCGCTATCCCCGGGGTTTGTCGGAGGCACCCTGTAATCAACATTTGGGTTGATAACGAAAGGCTTTTTAGGTAGCACTATCCAGAATATAATGTAAATTAAAAGGCCGCCGCCGTGAAATATAAGCGCCAGTACGAATATAACCCGTACTATAGCTACATCTATATTGAAGTATTCGGCAAGGCCGGCACAAACACCAGCAATCTTTTTGTGGTATTCGTCGCGATATAGTTTCCTATCCATTTTATTTATGTTTAAATCAGTTTTCATATTTGTCCGCCTACAGGCTTTATTATTAGTTCATCTACATTTGCACCGGCACTCATTTTGTAAACATTTACTATAGCCGATGCGATATCATCCGGTAATACAAATTTGTCCTTCTCTATCGTGGTACCTTCCCAGGAATTGGTCAGTGTCGATCCGGGTATTACAGCCGTAACCTTCACATTATGAGGCATCATCTCCAGCCGCATTACTCTACTGAGACCCAACAGCGCAAATTTTGTTACACTGTAGGTACCGGCCTCTGCAATCGGGTTAAGTGCAGCTACAGAGCAGATGGTAAAAATGTGGCCCTCACGCGCAGCCATCATACTTTTACCAAAATAACGGTACAGGTGATATGCTGGCATCAGGTTGGTATTCAGTTGTTTGTCAAAAGAATTTTCACCCTCGTCCAGTATGCTGACAGGATCAAACATACCCAGGTTATTTATGACGATGCTGATAAAACCAAGTTCCTGCTCGGCTGCTCCGGCAAATTTTAGCAGTTGCTCTTTTATACTGCCGTCGGCCAGTTGGGTAAATACTTTTATTTTGGGGTTGATCTGCTGCAGTTCCTGTTTGAATTTCAACAGGTCGTTTTCGTTTCTTGAGCAAACACCCAGGTTGATGCCTTCTTTTGCAAAAGCAATGGCGATTGATCGTCCCATTCCTTTAGTTGCGCCGGTTATTAAAGCATTCTTCATTTGTTGTGTCAGGTTGATTTTATTACGCTGTTGTTGAGTACAAATCTAATTTGGATTACAATACAGTTGCTATGCTTTTTGGGAAGCATGAACTATTTCTCGGTAAACAGGGGGAAAATAACGGTGAAACCATTACCGGTCAATTTTTAAGCGGTAAAAGCGAATTTCATAGCTAAAAAACACGTTTTGTAGAATATCCTCCCCAAATCCACCATTTTCCCCTATTAATTATTAGATAATAGGCTGTTTTAAGCGTTGTTTATACATTTTTAAAAACCGGAACACTTATTGTACATGATTTAAAGTTGACTTTTAACCTTAAAATAATTGGACATGAACTCATCAACATTAATCGGAATGGTCGTATGCGTAACACCGCTGGTGTTAATCATCGTAACTGTGATTGTTAGGGGTAAAAAATTATTTGAATAATCACGATCAGGGTATCCTATTCAGTTTTTGAACGGGCCTAAATATAAACGCCTGCACAAAACCGGAATAATATACTTAACCTGTATGCGCTATTTTACCCTTGAAAATTTAGCTGCTATTTCTGCAAGATAGACCGTCTGCTTCGGGTCAATGGGCTGTGCGCTGCCAACTACCAGCGAACTGTTTACAATCTCAATCTCCCAGTCTGTTTTTCCAAGTTCTGCTATCACATTCCTGAAAGCCTTTGTCATTGAACGGGCCGCTTTTTGCTTGTCAACCGCCACTACATTAAATTTTTTGCTGAAAGCCGGGTCGTCCTTAAAATACAATTCAGTAGGATGCACCGGGTCCAGTACTTTATCAACCATCGTTTCGCGCCTCACCACCATTTTACCAAAATCATTTCTTAGTGTAGCTGATGCCCATACCTGGTATTTATAGTGATTTCGCGCAGGCCCTCTGCCTTTTTTACCTGGTGCCGGAACTTTCAAAAAGTGGAGGTAGCAACCACTTTCAGGGTGATTGATCAGGAGTGTTCCGCCAATATCGGTAGGCTCGTTATTGTTAAAAACATCAAAATTCCTGGTATTAAAAGTAGTGTCTGCGCTTATAGATACTTTAAATTTCGCCCTGAGCAACAGGTAAGTAGCTTCCAGCGCCTGCACTTCATCAGCGTCAATATGGGTTATGTCAAATGGTAAATCCGGCATACATGGGTGTTAACCCATAAAAGTATGCAATTTATGTTCATTCACAAGCCGGCTCATTTACATCTGCAAATTTGGTGGTCATATTCAAACAAAACCTATTTGCTTCAAGTTGTTCAATTATCAAAATAACCAACATAACGCCTGCTATATGTTAATGTTACTGATACAAATTATTGGTGCAATCGCAACAGCCTTTATTGCCTTAACATTATTAAAAAAGGACTGGCGTACAAAAAACGAAGCGATAAGAAAAGAAGCTGTTTTGGTTACTAAGATCATCGTAGCCGTAACAGCGGTTTCCGTGGTTAACCTTGGTATTTCTTATTTCCAATCACAAATTGATATCAATAAACTGGAAAAGGATAAAAAAGCGCTGGAGATAGCCAATGTAAATTTAAGCTCTGATATTTCAAAAGGCGCTGTCAAAGAGTCCGGGCCAGTCTTGTCAAACAAAAAACGATCGTTAAAAAGCATCGTTAATAGTTCCATCCCCGCCAATAGTTCAAAACAAGTCCCTCTTTTTCATTTCATCATGCTGAGTAACGGGTCGCTTGCCGGGGCAATCATTAACAAGGACAATAAACCGGTTTACAATTTATCAATAAGGATCACTAACTATGATGATCTGCTGGCGTGCAGAACAGGCGGAAAAAAAACAAACCTTGCCGATTCAAAATGCTTTATCAGCAATACTTCATATAACCCCATTATTAATAAATTAAATGCCAAAAGCACCTATTATCTGAAGTTGCCCAAATTTAACGCCGGGGCAAAAAATGGCAGGTATGTTATCTTGCTAACTTTCAATAAAAAAAACTATTACCAACAAGCTGTTTACAGCATTCAGCGTGGTCACAAACTTACCCAGGCGCTACGTATATTGGCCTATGACGGCAATGCGATGGTTAGTAACATCGTGGTGAAAAATAATGACTATGAATTAAAAGCGATTAACTGGAACAGGGGCTTTCCATTGCCCCTGAATCAGCCTTCGAAAAACTTCTGATCAAAAATTATATCCTAAGCCAAACTTCACACCCGCTTCCATCAGGTTATTATGGCCGTAAAACCGGTGATTGGCATAGTAAGGGTTTGCAAAAACTGCAACAGGGCCGAAATTATATTTCCCGCCGACACCTAATTCAATGCCCACGCCCGACTGGTCATCAACAATATGATCAGCCGAATAGTTAGTCTGGTGATCAAATGAGAATCCGAATTGGCCGTAGAGGTATTTCAGGAAAGTCAATTTGCCATAAACAGGAAGGGAGAGCATATTCAGGTTTTGATTATATGTCCCTCCTGCCGGACCAATTGTGGTCAATTGTATTTTATTAAGGGAGTAAAGCAAGCCTGATTCCACAGAAAATATTTTGGTTATATCACGTGTATAGCTTAAGCCATAGGTTCGCCCGGTTTTATTATTATAGCCATAATCACCTATCGCGCCATGAATATCCACGCTGTTGGCCGCAAAACCATATACCAGCGAAATATTATTTTTTGATTGGGAAAAGGATTGAAAACTGAGGAAAAGAAAGGCGATAAGGATAAGTTTAAACTTCATGCGATGAATAGTTAAGGTAATGGATAAAGATATAATTATTAATACGATAACTAAGGTTGTAGTGATACAGATGCGGGAAAAACACTTATTCCCAAACATTCTTCCTCCATTTAAAGTATAATATCAACTATTAATTAAGGTGCGCGGCGTAAATACTCCAACAAAAGCGGAAAAAATGTATTTTTAGCCGTTCGATAAAAAAATTTAATGTTTCATAGCTTAGGAAGATATATACTCCTTTTGTGGTTAAGTTTTAGAAAGCCCGAGAAATTCAGCGTTTACTGGGCCGAAGTGATGCGCGAAATGGTGTCGCAGGGCATAGGCTCGCTGGGCATAATTGCTATCATATCCGTATTTATCGGCGCTGTGGCTACTATACAAACGGCTTTCCAGTTGGTGAGCGACCTGGTACCTAAATCGGTTGTCGGCGGCATTACCCGCGATTCAACCATCCTGGAATTCAGCCCAACTATTTCTGCATTGGTGCTTGCCGGACGTATCGGCTCCAGCATCGCATCGCAAATAGGCACCATGCGCGTAACCGAACAGATCGATGCCCTGGAGATCATGGGGGTGAATACACCCGGTTATATCGTGTCTCCAAAGATCATCGCAGGTGTCACCATGGTACCGCTATTGGTAATCGTTTCGGTACTGCTTGGTTTGGGTGGCGGGTACCTGGCCTGCGCTGTATCAAACAATGTATCCACTACCGATTACATATCCGGGCTTACCGATGGTTTTAACACCGTGATTGTTACCGTCTGCGCGGTAAAAGCGCTCGCATTTGGCTTTATCATTACTTCTATCTGTGCATACCAGGGCTTTTACACTTCGGGCGGCGCGCTTGAGGTAGGACAGGCTGCTACACGCGGCGTTGTATTTAGCTGTATCATGATCCTTTTTGCTGACCTAATTGTTTCCAAAGTATTGTTATGATCGAAGTACAGAACATTCATAAAAGCTTTGGCGAAAACAACGTACTGAATGGTATAGATGCAACCTTTAAGGCCGGGAAAAACAACCTCATCATAGGTGGGTCGGGATCAGGTAAAACTACCCTGCTCAAATGTATCGTCGGCCTGCACGAGCCAACGGAAGGCAAAGTATTTTACGATGGTCACAACTTTACCGAAATGCATTTCAGTGACCGGGTGCACATCCGCAAAGAGATCGGCATGCTGTTCCAGAACTCAGCGCTGTTTGACTCGATGACGGTAGAGCAAAACATCATGTTCCCGCTCAACCTGTTTACCGAAATGAGCCATGATGAAAAACTGGACAGGGCCAACTTCTGCCTGACGCGGGTAAACCTGGAAGGAAAAAACAAGCTGTTCCCTTCTGAACTTTCAGGCGGGATGAAAAAACGCGTTGGCATAGCCCGCGCTATTTCCATGCAGCCCAAGTATTTGTTTGTGGACGAACCCAATTCAGGCCTCGATCCGCTGACCTCTATCCTGATAGACGAACTGATCAGCGAACTAACCGAAGAATACGGCACCACTACGGTTATCGTAACGCATGATATGAACTCCGTAATGGGTATCGGCGACCATGTTATATTTCTGCACAACGGCGAGAAATGGTGGGAAGGCACCAACAAGGAAATTGCCCACACCAATAATAAGGAACTGAACAACTTCGTATTCGCCAGCAAATTCATGAAAGCGGCGAGGGAGAAGTTGTGAGTGGTCAGTAGTGAGTAGTGAGCTAACCTATAGAGATCATAATTATTATATTTGCAAAAACTAATTCAGCATTTTTTATTAGTACTCAGAACTCACCACTGACTACTCACCACTCACCAAAGAAATGATCCAACTACTTACACCCACGCACTGGAAAGATTATGAGCTGATTGATTGCGGCGATTTTGAGAAGCTGGAACGTTTTGGCAACCTGATATTGATCCGGCCCGAACCACAGGCAGTGTGGAGCAAGCAATTACCGCAATCCGAATGGCAAAAGCTGCATCATATCAAATTTAAAGGTCGCTCAGCCACATCAGGTGAATGGTTGAAAAAAAACAATGCAATACCCGACCGTTGGCATATCGAGTATAAAAATGATGAGGTAGCTATCAAATTCCGGCTTGCTTTAACTTCGTTCAAGCATGTCGGCATATTTCCTGAACAGGCTGTTAACTGGGATTATTCGTCGCAGATCATCAAAAAGTTTAAAACACCACAGCCAAAGGTGCTCAACCTGTTTGCCTATACGGGCGGCGCATCGCTGGCGGCACAAGCAGCAGGTGCAGATACTACGCACGTCGATTCCATAAAACAGGTAGTAAACTGGGCCAATGAGAACCAGGATCTGTCCGGCTTAACCAATATCCGTTGGGTAGTAGAAGATGCGCTGAAATTTGTAAAGCGAGAAGTGAAACGCGGCAAAAAATATAACGGCATTATCCTCGATCCCCCCGCTTACGGCCACGGCCCCAGCGGAGAAAAATGGAAGCTGGAAGATCATATCAACGAAATGATGCAGGACGTAGTGCACCTCCTCGACCCGCAGGAACATTTCCTTATCCTGAATGCGTATTCACTTGGTTTCTCATCCGTTATTATCGAAAACCTGATCAAAAGCGCCCATCCAAAAGTGCAAAACCTTGAAACGGGAGAACTTTACCTGCAGGCAACTTCAGGAGTAAAACTGCCGTTAGGGGTGTTTGGGAAATTTTCAACAGTGAAAATTTAAACCTTGCGCTCTTGTCATTCTGAGCGACAGCGAAGAATCTTCTGTAATTTGCAAAGCGAAGAAGCAAGTCGAAGAAGATGTTTCGCTATCGCTCAACATGACAAAGAAAAATATCTATTTTAGCCTCATGCTGAAATTAAAAGCACTCATTTTATTTTTAATACTACCTACTTCCCTTTTTGCCCAAAAACACTATGATATCATCCTGAAAAACGGGAAGATCATTGACGGCACAGGCAATCCCTGGTTTTATGGCGATGTAGGGATCGTTAAAGATAAAATTATCAACATAGGCGATCTGTCAAAAAGCAAAGCTAGTAAGACCATCGATGCAACAGGCCTGATCATCGCGCCGGGCTTTATTGACGTACACACCCACATCGAAGGTGACGAAAAGAAAACCCCGACTGCCGATAACTTTATTTATGATGGCGTCACCACAGTGATCACAGGAAATTGCGGTACCTCTAATGTCGACCTCGGCAAATATTTTAAACAGTTGGATAGCATTAAACTGTCCGTCAACGTTGCCTCGCTGATAGGCCACAATGATGTCCGGCAGGCAATTTTAGGCGAGAAAGCGGTCGCTCCTGATGCGATCCAACTGCAAAAAATGCAAGGGCTTGTAGAACAGGCCATGCGCGATGGTGCAGTAGGTTTCTCAACGGGGTTGATCTATACGCCTGGTCTCTACTCAAAAACAGATGAAGTGATTGCGCTGGCAAAATCGGCTGCAAAGTATCATGGCATTTACACCTCGCATATGCGTAATGAGTCGGATAAAATATTTGATGCCATTAACGAAGCCATAGATGTGGGCCGCCAGGCAAATATGCGTGTAGAGATATCCCATTTTAAAGTAGGATTACCCAACTGGAACAAATCTGATCAGATGATTGCCATGGTTGAAAAGGCAAGAGCTGAAGGCCAGGATGTAACTGTCGATCAGTATCCATACACTGCCAGCAGTACGACGCTGAATGTTCTATTACCTGATTGGCTGCTGGATGGCGGCCGTGATTCGGTAATGAAAAGGCTGAATGATCCCGTTATCCATCAAAAAGTTGTGGACGAGATGATAAAGGACATGCAACGACGTGGCCGTGCGCATTTTGACTATGCGGTAGTAGCCAATTGTGACGGCGACAGCTCTTTCAATGGTAAAAACATCATGCAGATCAACATTCTAAAGGCCCGTGAATCTACTATTCCGAACGAGATCGAAACTATACTCGATATTACGAAAATAGGGCGTGCCTCCATGGTGTTTCACGGCATGAATGAGGCCGACGTAGAGAATATTTTAAAATATTCGCTCACTATGGTTGCTTCCGATTCGGGCATAAGGCAATTTGGCTCAGGTGTGCCACATCCCCGTGGTTACGGTAGTAATGCCAGGGTATTAGGCTACTATGTGCGCGAAAAACACCTGATAACTTTACAGGACGCTATCCGTAAAATGACCTCGTTACCGGCGCAGAAATTTCAAATCAACGGTCGGGGAATATTACAACCCGGAATGTTTGCTGATATTGTTATTTTTGACGCCAACACGGTAAAAGACCAGTCAACTTTTGAACACCCGCACGCCTATTCAACTGGCTTTAAGTATGTTTTGGTGAACGGCCGGGTAACTGTTGATAATTTTAAACACAATGGTACCAGAAATGGTGCTATTTTGCGTGGCCCCGGATACCATGAAAATAAATAAAATGAATATAAAAACAATCGCTCTATCTGCCTTACTACTTGCTTCATTAGCCCTTTTTACCAACTGCAGTCAAAACGGCAACGCCAAAGCCGACAATAAAACTGCGGCAAAAAAGGATACCACACCAAAAAAATCAGGTGATACCACTGCTGCTGCTGCTGTTCAACCTGTTTCGTATCCCCCTATTGATCATGCACAGTATGATTCGCTGATGAAAAAAATGGCGCATGGCGATACCAGCGGCAAATGGCCGGTTAAAAATGCTCCATATCCCTTGCCGGGTGCAATATTGCCTTATAAAAGGGTAGTAGCATTTTACGGTAACCTGTATGCCAAGCGAATGGGAATTTTGGGCGAGATACCTCCAAAAGAAATGCTCGCCAAGCTCAAAGGCGAAGTAAAAAATTGGGAAAAGGCCGATCCTACAACCCCTGTTCAGCCTGCTTTGCACTACATCGCTGTAGTTGCCCAGGGCGATCCCGGTAAAGACGGAAAATACCGTTACCGCATGCCATTTAAGCAGATAGATACTGTATTGTCGCTTGCTAAAAAATCAAATTCTATTGTGTTCTTGGATGTGCAGGTAGCATTAAGCAATATACATGCAGAGTTACCGCTGCTCGAAAAATACCTGGCTATGCCACAAGTTCATTTTGGTATGGACCCGGAGTTTTCCATGAAAGACGGTATCACCCGTCCCGGCAAAAAAATTGGCACTTATGATGCTGCCGATATCAATTACGTATCTGATTACCTTGCCAAACTGGTAAAAAAATACAACCTGCCTCCAAAAATTTTAATTGTACACCGTTTTACCGAAAAAATGGTAACCAACTATAAAAACATCAAATTACGTCCCGAAGTACAATTAGTAATGGATATGGATGGATGGGGTGAACCTGAGCTGAAAAAAGGGACCTGGCGCTACTTTGTTTATAATCAGCCGGTACAGTTTGCAGGCTTTAAATTATTTTATAAAAACGACATCAAGAAACCACCGCACCACATGCTTACGCCGCAGGAGGTTTTGAAGAACAAGCCGTCACCCCTTTATATCCAGTATCAGTAATTTTTTTGAAAACCGGGAGTTTTAGATACATAACTACCATTAATGAATTTAAAAAAGATTGTTCTTCCAGTTTGTTTTGCTGTCGCGATAGCAACGCTTTTTAACGCCTGCAGCCAAAACAGCAGTACTACCAAAGTTTCGGTAAAAGCTCCTGAAAAGAAAGCTGCAGACAATAAAAAAACCGAACCGGCAAAAAAAGCCGCTGATACTGTAGCTGCTGCCCCAAAGCCTGTCACCTACCCGCCTATTAATCACGCGCAATATGATTCGCTGATGAAGAAACTGACGCGCGGTGACAGTAGCGGAAAATGGCCTGTAAAAAATGCCCCATATCCTTTGCCCGGCGCTATTTTTCCTTACAAAAGAGTAGTTGCTTTTTATGGCAATCTCTCTTCGAAAGGAATGGGAATTTTGGGCGAGCTTCCGCCAAACGAAATGCTGGCCAAACTAAAGGGCGAAGTAAAGAACTGGGAAAAGGCTGACCCAACCACCTCGGTACAACCGGCCTTGCATTACATTGCTGTTGTGGCAAGTGGTACTGCGGGCAAAACCGGTAAGTACAGAACCCGCATGCCTTTTAAACGTATTGACACATTGCTGGTCCTTGCCAAAAGAGCCAATGCCATTGTATTTTTAGATGTGCAGGTAGGATTAGGCAGTATAAGGGGAGAGCTTCCCGAGTTTGAAAAATACCTGGCTATGCCACAAGTGCATTTTGGCATGGACCCTGAATTTTCAATGAAGGATGGTTCGCACCCTGGTAAAAAGATAGGAACCTATGATGCGGATGATATCAATTATGTATCCGGCTACCTTGCCGACATAGTAAAAAAATATAATCTGCCGCCCAAGATCCTTGTCGTCCACCGTTTTACTAAAAAAATGGTAACCAATTACAAAAACATCAAACTGCGTAAAGAGGTACAGATCGTAATGGACATGGATGGATGGGGCGAACCGAGTCTTAAAAACGATTCTTACCACTTCTTTATCCATAACGAACCGGTGCAGTTTACAGGCTTTAAACTGTTTTATAAAAACGACTTAAAAAAGGCGCCGCATCACATGCTTACACCCGAAGAAGTGTTGAAATATAAACCGGCTCCTATTTACATACAATACCAGTAGTGAGTGGTGAGTAATGAGTAGTGAGTGGATTAATTTTTCATTTCATTTGACTCAAAACTCAGTACTTAAAACTTATAACTCCATGATCAAATTCGGCATTATAGGTTGCGGGCGTATCAGCCACAGGTTTATGCAGGGGCTTAAACAGGTAGCTGATGCTTCGTTAGCAGCCGCATGGTCTCGCCGGGCGGAGAGTGTTGAGCAGTTCGTTAGCCAGTATGGCGGCAAAGCTTGTGTCAGCCTGGATGATCTGTTATCAAGTGACATTGATGTCGTTTATATCGCCACACTCCCCGATACCCATGCCGAATACAGTATTGCCGCATTAAATGCAGGAAAACATGTATTGTGCGAAAAGCCTTCTGCCATCAACACTACCCAACTGGAGCCCGTGCTGCAATTAGCCAAAGCAAAAGGACTTTTATTTATGGAAGGGATGAAACCGCCCTTCTATCCGCTATATCAAAAGTTAAAAGAATATTTAGTGACTGACCCGATCGGCCCGGTAGGTTATGTCCGTGCCGGGTCAGCAGTAATGGATTGCCCGCCTGAGCATCCCAATTACAGCTATGATCTGATCGGCGGCAGTATTATGCAGATAGCCCCTTACGAAGCCTTTTTAGCCTTAGACTGGCTCGGCCCGATGACAGGCTTACAGGCCATGGGACGATTCAGCGGAAAAGAGATCGATATGTTCTCCATCTTCCAGACACAACACAATGACGGCTATGCACAGCTCTATTGCGGGTTCGACCTGCACGGCAAAGGCGATGCGTTGATCGTCGGCAAGTTAGGCCATATCACCATCCACAAAAACTGGTGGAACCCATCCAAAGCTACCATTGAATATTTAGACGGCCGCATTGTAGAACTGGACGAACCTTTCATTGCCGGCGGGCTCAATTACGAAACAGAACACTTCTGCAACCTCATCCGCAACGGGCAAACTGAAAGCCCCATTATTAACCATGAACTATCCCGTCAGATGATCGGCATGCTGGAAGAAGCAAGGCAACAGATCGGGTTGAAGTTTAAAGGAGAGTGAACTAAGAAACTATTCATAACCACGAGTTGCAAACTCGCGGGAGCGAGGGAGGTAATTACCATTTATTTTTATATTTGATAAATATGTTTGCGGCGTCAGTGTTCAAATATTTGGGTATAATTATTATTTACGTATTTAAATTATTCCTTTTTATTGCATTTAATAAGGAAAAGCCCTCAATAAAAAAATTATATAATGAAGCTACTTTAGACCCCTTGTCTAAAATAATAGGGTTTCTGTTTTTTTTCTTGTTAATTATACTACTATATTTTTATCCTTCTTTATAATTTTCATTGATAAGTTCGTCAATTCAGGCATTGTTGGTGTTGTCGCCAACAATACCTAAACCCAATTACATCAAATATTTGAAGATGTTATAAACTAAAGAAATTACTCCAAGGACAACTAAATAAATCCAATACTTTTTAACTGAGCTCCATCCGTCATTATGCGAATACTTTGCCATTAAACCCATTACCACAAACAAGATTGATGTGAGTACTTTGATCCAAATTCCAAAATTCATATTATAATTATTCTACTTCGCCTGCAACACCACCATTGCACTTTGCAGCCCATTTGATGTGGCTGTCAAAGTTATGTTCCCCGGTTTGTCTTTTGCCTGGATGATGGCCAATGCCAAACCATTAAATGCTTTCCGGTAGCTGGCTTTAAAAGGGTCATGATCAGTTTCTGAGCCATTGTCCACACCTGCGATGAAGGCCGTACCGCTGATTTTAAAGTTTACCAGGTTACCGGCATCCGGCACTACATTGCCGTCCTTATCCAATATTTTTACGGTAATGAACGACAAATCTTTGCCATCAGCCTTAATAAGCTTGCGGTCGGCTATGAGCTGTATTTTAGCGGGGGTACCGGCGGTGTGTATTTCGCGGGTGAGCACTACCTTACCATCCTTACGCGATACAGCTTTCAATGTTCCGGGTTCGTATTTTACGTGCCACATCACATGCAAGTCGTCGCCTTCTTTCTTTTTAGTGCCTAATGATTGTCCGTTCAGGAACAATTCCACCTCGTCGGCATGGTTATAGTAGGCCCATACATCTACCGTTTGGCCTGATTTCCAGTTCCAGTGTGGTAAAATATGCAGTACCGTTTTATCGGTCCACTCGCTCTGGTACATGTAATACACATCTTTCGGGAAACCCGCCAGGTCGATAATCCCAAAATACGAACTGCGCGACGGCCACGAGTATGGCGTAGGCTCACCCAGGTAATCCCAGCCGGTCCAGATGAACATGCCCGAAAGAAATTCATACTTTTTAATTACTTTCCAGGTCGCCTCATGGGTTGAACCCCATGGCGGGCGAACATTATCATAGGCGGACACGGTATTACCCGGATTGCCGGTTGTAAAAGGTTTATCCCATCTTGTTGGCCAAACACGTATGCTATCCGATGGCATATCATAATGCCCGCGCGTTTCCAATCCTGACGTTGTTTCAGAAGCGATGAATTTTTTGCCTGGGTACCTGGTATGAAATTTAGCATAATTTGATTCGTTATAGTTGTATCCAATCAGATCAAGGGCTCCTGATTTGATAATTTTGTTGGTTGTATCAGGGTTATTGTTTGCTGTAGTAATAGGACGTGTTTTATCAAGACTATGTACAATGGCCGCCAACTCAGGTGCTATCCGTAACGCGCTCGTATCGCTCTGTTGTGGTATCTCGTTACCAATGCTCCAGATCATGACACTCGGATGGTTACGGTCGCGTAATATTTGGTCTTCGAGATCACGTTTATGCCAGTCTTTAAAAAACAGGTGATAGTCATATTTCTCCTTTCCCCGTTCCCAGCAATCAAAAGCTTCATCCATTACCACAAAGCCCATTTTATCGGCCAGGTCCAGCAGTTCAGGTGCAGGAGGATTATGCGAAGTACGGATACCATTGCAACCCATCGCTTTTAACATCTGTAACTGGCGCTCAAGCGCACGGTAATTAACCGCAGCTCCCAAACTACCCAAATCGTGATGATCGCATACACCTAATATCTTCATCGGCTTACCGTTAAGCGAGAATCCTTTATCCACATCAAAATTAAAGTACCGGATACCGAAGGGGGTGGTGTATTCGTCAATAACTGTCTTTCCAGACAAAACTTTAGTAACCGTTTTATAAAGGCGGGGATGGTCTACCGACCATAACTCGGGTTTGGTCACATTAAAATCCTGTGCTACATAACTTGATACGGTAACATCCACTTCTGCCGAAGTAAGGGTTATGACAGGCTTGCCCGATGGATTGTAAATAGTGGAAGCCAAAGTAATTTTAACAGGATTGCCGCTATAATTTTTTACGTGAGTTTGCAAGTGAACAGTTGCGGCCTGATCGCTCACTTCGGGGGTAGTAACATACGTCCCCCAATGGTCAATCGCTGTTTTATTAGTTGTCACTAACCATACATTCCGGTAAATGCCCGATCCCGAATACCAGCGCGAATTTGGCTGAACAGAATTATCCACTTTAACAGCGATAATATTCTGACCACCAAATTTTAAATAAGGCGTCAGGTCATACTCAAATGAGATATACCCATTCGGCCGGAAACCCAGCTTATGCCCGTTTATCCAAACCGTGCTTTTCTGGTAGACCCCATCAAAATCGATATACACTTTTTTGTCCTTTGCTGTTGCCGGAATAGTAAACGATTTGCGGTACCAGCCTATGCCCCCTGGTAATGCACCGCCTTCCGGTGTAGCAGGGTTTTCCTTCCTGAACTTGCCCTCGATGCTCCAGTCGTGCGGCAGGTCAAGCGCGCGCCAGTTGGCATCACTTATTGTTGGATTTTCCGCGCCAGCTGCATCGCCCAAATGGAAATGCCAGCCTTTATCAAAATCCATCCGCGTGCGTGTGGATTGACTAAAACTTTTCAGGCTAAAAACCAGGAAAGGCAACAGGAGAAGCACTTTTACAGTGCGGGACAAAGTTCTTAGTACAGGCATGATGTTAGAATTAGAATAAATGTATACCGGACACTAAAGTATAAATTATTTATAATAACGCTAATTAATTTAAATTGCATAGGTGATATGCCTTTATGGCAGGCCGATCAAAACGGCATTATATTGGTTATTAAAGAAATATGAATATACAGAAAATAACATTCGGAAACGGCTGCTTCTGGTGTACAGAAGCTATATTTCAAACATTAAAAGGCGTAACGTCAGTTACTTCAGGCTACATGGGCGGACATACCCCGAACCCGACCTATATGGAAATTTGTAACGGAGATACGGGTTATGCCGAAGTGATCCACCTGGAATATGATGCTGATGAAATATCATTTGATGAGTTGCTGCTGGTGTTTTTCAGAACACACAACCCAACTACGCTTAACCGCCAGGGGAATGATGTAGGCACCCAATACCGTTCGGCTATATTTTATTATACCGACGAGCAAAAACAACAGTCGGAAGCGATGATCAAAAGGCTGACTGACGAAAAGGTATTTGACAAACCCATCGTTACAGAAATAACCCCTGCGTCAGAGTTTTATAAGGCCGAGGATTACCATCAGAACTATTACAATGATAATCCCAATAAATCCTACTGTGCATTTGTGATACAGCCCAAGCTGAATAAATTTGCCAAAGAGTTTACCGACAAGATCAGGCCGGAACTCTTGAAATAACCAGCATGAAACAAATCATCATTTTAAGAACCGACCTTGGCATGTCGGCAGGGAAAGCTGCTGCGCAGGCCTGCCATGCGAGTTTGATGGCTTTTTTGCAGGTCGCCCAAAAGTACCCTCAAAAAATTGAGGAGTGGTTTAAAACCGGCCAGGGCAAAATCATACTCCAGGTAAACTCAGAGGACGAACTTAAACAGATTTATACCAGGCTTGCGGATGACGACACCGCCACAGGTATTTATTACCTGGTAAGAGACAGTGGACTTACCGAACTAAAAGGCATGGAATACACTGCCCTGGGTATCGGGCCCTTTGACAAAGATTATATCGACAGTTTTACAAAGGGCCTCAGGTTATATAAATAGTAATAATTCATGAAAATACTGCTCCCGCTTTTATTCACCATTGCGCTGTTTGCAGCATTCAAGCCCGCAGGTCGTAAAGTCAAAATGTCTAAACAAACGACTGATACTAGCCTGGTAAATGCCGGCAAAGTTTGGGCCGCGTTATACCAGCAACGCGCAGCGGAATATAAAGCTTTATGTTTCCAGGCATACAATATCGCCCGGGAGCGTATCGACGAAGCGGTAAAAAAGCATGGTAAAAAGCCTTATGCTGTTATTACAGACATTGACGAAACGCTTTTAGATAATAGTCCTTACGATGCGGCAAGAGCACTAAAGAATATGGATTATACCCTCAAAAGCTGGAAGGAATGGACGGCAAAATCAATTGCTGATACAGTGCCTGGAGCACCGTCATTCTTCAAATACGCGGCATCCAAAGGAGTTAAAGTATTTTACATCACTAACAGGGATACCGACGAGCGCGTATCAACCCTAAAAAATCTACGGCTGTATCATTTGCCCTATGCGGACGATGCACATTTGCTATTGAAGAGCAGCTCATCAAGCAAGGAAAGCCGCAGGCAACAGGTATTAAAAAAGTATAACATCATTTTGCTTTGCGGCGATAACCTGCCCGATTTTGATGCCTTATACGATAACAAACCAACCGAACAAAATCGCGCCGCCGCAACCGAAAAGCTGCGGAAACAATTCGGCAAGCATTATATTGTTATCCCAAATCCAAGCTATGGCGATTTTGAAGGATCGCTGTTTAAGTTCAATTATAGTCTGACACCTGCGCAAAAAGACTCGATAATCAGATCATTGATCAAGACCGATAAATAAATCTACAGGACTAATCACTCCCATCCCATATTAAGTTTCTGTTAATGGTGGATTTGCATCAGATCAATCTGTATTTTTGATCTGTTTATCACCACCAAATACCCATGAAACAGAAATTACTCTCCGGCATCATCATTCTTTTAATAACTGCTTTACAGGTTCGGGCACAAGTCCCCGGCAAAATTGAACGAACAGGACAGGTGCTTTTACCCAACGGCTGGAAATTAAGCCCGGCAGGAACAAGTTTGCCGTTAGGCGATTTACCGCTGAACATACAGTTATCCGCATCAGGCAGGTTACTCGCTGTAACTAATAACGGGCAAAGCATACAATCGATACAACTGATCGACCCAAAGAATGAAAAACTGCTGGATGAAAGAATTATCAGCAAATCGTGGTACGGGCTAACCTTTAGCCACGATGAAAAAACCTTGTATGTTTCAGGCGGTAACGATAACCGCATATTAGGATACCATATCGAGGATAACAAAATTGGCAAAGCTGATACTATCAAACTGGCACCTCAATCATGGCCAAAAGACAAGGTTTGTCCCACCGGCATTGCGGTTAATAAAAGTGATACACGCTTATACACAGTTACCAAGGAAGACAGTGCGTTATATGTATTCGACCTAAAAACGCGGGATTTAGTTAAGCGCATTAAATTGCCTGCCGAGGCATATAGCTGCATCCTTTCGCCCGACGGAAAGAACCTGTATATCTCCATCTGGGGTGCCGAAAAAGTGGTTGTTTATAATACCACAACAGGTAATTTCAGCAAAACCATCAAAACCGGCAATCATCCAAATGAATTGTTACTGAATAAAAAAGGCACTTATTTATTTGTTGCTAACGCGAATGACAATTCGGTTTCCATCATCAACACAGCCACCCAAAAGACTGTTGAGACTGTATCAACTTCACTCTACCCTACCCGTCTCACCGGCTCCACAACCAACGGTTTGGCCTTATCTCCCGATGAAAAAACGTTATACATCGCTAACGCCGACAATAACTGCTTAGCTGTATTTGATGTATCAAAACCAGGCAGCAGCCGCAGCATGGGCTTTATCCCGGTGGGCTGGTACCCTACGAACGTAAAAACATTGGGCAACAAAATATTGGTGAGCAACGGCAAGGGTTTTACATCCATGCCTAACCCACAGGGCCCGCAACCAATAAAAAAGACAGATAACAGCGGTTACAAGTCTGGCGCAAAAAACACGAAAGAACAATATATCGGCGGCTTGTTTAAAGGTACATTATCATTTATAAAAGCACCTCAGGAAGCTCAACTAAAGATTTATACCAAACAAGTGTATGCCAATACCCCATTCAGCACAAAGAAAACTGCTTTGGCTGATGGTCTAACAGGCAACCCCATACCGCGCAAGCTGGGCGAAAAATCACCTATTAAGCACGTGTTCTATATCATTAAAGAAAACCGCACTTACGACCAGGTTTTGGGCGATATGCTGCAGGGGAACGGCGATACTTCATTATGCATTTTTGGAAAACATGTTACGCCAAATGAGCATGCTATAGCAAATGAGTTTGTTTTGCTGGACAACTTTTACGTAGATGCTGAGGTAAGCGCAGATGGCCATAACTGGAGCACAGCTGCTTACGCGACTGACTTCATCGAAAAAACATGGCCCACCAGCTATGGCGGCCGTGGCGGCAATTACGACTCTGAAGGTACACGCGCCGCAGGCGACCCGCGCGATGGTTACATTTGGGATTACTGCAAACGTGCCGGCGTAAGTTACCGTACCTATGGGGAGTTTGCTGATGATTACAAACCCAACATCAAGGTTTTGGAGGGGCATTATTGTGCAAAATCCCCAAGCTTTGACCTCGATATTAAAGATGTTAAACGCGAGGAAATATGGGCGCATGATTTTGACTCGCTGCTGGCTGTAAATGCTGTACCGCAATTCAATACTATCCGTATTTCCAACGATCATACCAGCGGGCAGCATAAAGGCGCCATATCGCCTACGGCCGCTGTTGGCGACAATGACCTTGCTGTAGGGATGTTCCTGGAGCATCTTTCAAAAAGCCCGATCTGGAAGGAATCGGTCGTATTTATTTTAGAAGATGACGCGCAAAACGGCCCAGATCATATAGACGCACATCGCTCACCTGTATTTGTGGCAGGAGGTTATGTAAAACGCAACGCAGTAGTTCACGAAATGTATTCGACATCGGGCGTATTACGTACTATTGAACTGATATTGGGATTGCCCCCAATGAGTCAGTATGATGCTGCGGCAAAACCCTTATATGAGTGTTTTTCTAATAAGCCTGACCTAACACCTTATACTGTAAAACCTGCCGAAGTGGACCTGGAACAACGCAACGTGGCAGATAATGAAAGCAGCAGGCGCTCGCAATTCTTCAACCTTGCAAAAGAAGACAAAGCGCCCGATCTTGATCTGAACGAAGTGATATGGAAATCGGTTAAAGGCGAAGACTCAGTAATGCCTGCACCAAAACGCAGCGCTTTTGTAATTTTGGAAAAGAAAAAGAAGGATGATGACGATTGATGTCTGAACCGGAATTGCGGTGTTAAAGACTTACAATTTATATACAACTGAATCACTTATTTCCGGTCACTGATGTTAATCACTAACAACAAACAACCTTCAACATTATTGGTTACAATAATCATCAGGTTTTACTTAAAAATGCTGTAATTTGTATTCGAGATTACCTGTGCCAAAAATCAACCAATGCCTATGACCACTATTGAAAACGATTTTCTTAAAGTAAGTATCCGCAACAAAGGAGGCGAGCTGACCTCGATCTTAAATAAGGTCTCCGGTGTGGAGCATCTGTGGCAGGGCGATGCGAATATATGGTCATGGCATGCACCTAACCTGTTTCCTGTGGTAGGTGGGTTGATCAATAATGAACTACTGGTTAACGGCAAGACCTATAAAATGGAACGGCACGGGTTTAACCGTCAATCAGAACTGCTGCTGATCGAGTCTAATGAAATATCGGCAAGATTTTCATTGCCTTATTCCGACCATACCCTTGAAGTATATCCTTATAAATTCGATTTCCAGATATGTTATGACCTGATTGAAAATGCACTGCGCGTTACCTACAAAGTAATCAACCACGAGCGGGATACCATTTATTTTTCTGTAGGCGGCCATCCGGCTTTTAATGTTCCGTTCCACGTTGGCGAAAGCTATGACGATTATTACCTGGAGTTTGATGCGGATGAAAAACTGGAAAAACATATGCTATCCCCTGAAGGATTTTTCACAGGCGAAACCCAACCAATCACAATTAAAGGAGGCAAATTACCGCTTACCCGCGATATGTTTAAACAGGACGCCTGGGTATTCAAAAAATTAACCTCGCGTGAGGTGGTTATAAAAAGCACTAAACACGATCAGACATTAGCAGTTGAATTTCCGCATTTTAATTACCTGGGGATATGGGCCAAACCGGGTGCCGATTTTTTGTGTATCGAACCATGGCTGGGATGCGCTGATACAGTTGGAAAGCATGTAGACATCAGCAAAAAAGAGGCTATACAGCATCTTAAATACGGGCACGTTTTTGAAGCGGCCTATTACATTAGCATTTAGAAATTTATGGCACATAATTCTACTTCACGCTTCAGCAATCGTGCAGAAAATTATGCGAAATACCGGCCGGATTACCCGGCTAAGGTATTGGACTATTTACAACACGAATGCCATTTAACTTCCGAATCCATCATTGCGGATATCGGTTCGGGTACCGGTATTTTCACTAAATTGCTGCTTGACCGCGGCTTTACCGTTTACGCCGTTGAGCCCAACGAGGCCATGCGTCACGAATCTGAAAAAAAATTAAAATTATATCCGGGTTTTCATTCCATAAATGGTATTGCAGAAGATACCATGCTGAATGACAAGAGCGCCAATCTGATTGTTTGTGCACAGGCTTTTCATTGGTTCAATAATGCAGAAACTAAGGCTGAATTTAAGAGGATATTGGCCTCGTACGGGCATGTCGCGTTGATATGGAACAATCGCTGTATTGATGCTGGTGATTTTGCAATCGCCTATGAAATACTCCTGAAACAGCAAAGCGGGGATTATGAAAGGATAAATCATCAAAATCTTACGCAAACAGATTTTGCAGGGTTTTACCATGACGGTAAATATAAGCTGGCCAAATTCCCGAACTTCCAGGTATTTAATTTTGAACAATTAGCCGGGCGCGCATTTTCTTCTTCGTATGTGCCTGCACCCGATAGTGAAGCCGGCCGCGAGTTCAGCCTTCAGCTTAAACAGATATTTGATCAGTATCAAACCAACGGCACAGTGATGTTCCGGTACGATACAGAGGTTTATTTGGGAAGATTGTGAACCGGGTGTCATGTTGAGCTTGTCGAAACATGTGGGCAGGCCTTTGCGCGCCGTACTTCGACAGGCTCAGTATGACACCCTTTTTTTTAAAATAACCCCAACTGCCCTTTATCGTCAATATCTATATCATCCGGATTGGTGATCTCAAAATCTATTTTCTTTGGTGGTGATTGCTCCGATTTAGATAATGATTCCACCGATTTGTTTTCAGATGACTCTGCTGGTTGATCTTCTGACTTTGCCGGTTCTGGCTCTTCCGATTTAGACGCAGGTTCATCCAATCGATCTTCCGGTTCAATAGCATCATCCGTTATATCCTCTGGCTCAACTTCTTCAACTTCAGGATTAATCTCAGCAATCAACGCAACAGATTTCACCGGGTGTTGTGATATTCGGTTACCCATTGCCTTCATGCCTTTTACATCGATCAAAGCGGAAAGTTCAACCTCCGTGCTTTCGGGTATTTCTATTTTCCCTTTGAGCTGATCTACCTTTACCATGATCTGTGCAGCACCTGATATCAATACCAATTTTGAACCGCTTTCCTCGCTAATAATGCTGGTTTGTTTACCCAGGCTTGTATACTCAAATACAAAACGTTTCACCATGTAATTCTTCGACTTTCCATCAAGGTGCACTACCGAATAAACCTTCTCCGGATCATACTTTTCGATCAGGATCATTTTATCATCAAAGTGGTTGTTCAGGTCGAAACTTGTCAGCTCATAAATACCGGTACTCAATACAGTTAATACCCTGTCGTCACCATCAAACTCGCCAAGGTATTTGCCTCTGCTGTCGGCATTCAATCGTTTCAGAATATCATCATACCAAATCTTCCGGCCGGCAAGTGTGGATACCCCCTTACTTTTCAGTACGATCTTCTTGATAGGGTATTTGGTAATGATATTACCCATGGAGTTACGGCCCTTGATGGCGATAGCAGCAAAATCCTCATCAAACTGCAGCTTCCTTAATTTGGAGTGTGGCTTCAGTTGCACATTTACCACCTCAGCCTCACCATTCGGGT
>Ga0307517_10000639_pt1 | contig 60013 bp, 66 predicted proteins | sample 23_EM_MG_FD_194515 | JGI IMG/M metagenome (GOLD analysis project Ga0307517, IMG submission 194515) | Populus trichocarpa ectomycorrhiza microbial communities from riparian zone in the Pacific Northwest, United States - 23_EM | ecosystem: Host-associated > Plants > Roots > Unclassified | place... | reverse complement strand
CAGGGAAAATGCCTTCACAAAAGGTACCAGATTACCCCTTTCTCGCTTTGTTTACATACTATTCTTTTAGGTAATATTAAGCTATTTACAGGGATTCTTTTGCCCCCATGGGCACCGCCACCCTTCCCCCCTGTGTTCGGGTTCTTTATGCCTGTAACTTGTACGTTGTACCCGGGATTAAGTGGAGAAAAGCAATGGTACCCATGTTCAGTATAGATACTTGTCCCAGGCAAGAAGTATCCGGAAACAGGGGTGATCCTGGAGTCGGAGTTTTGTATGGTACAAAATCCGTGCTTATCTAAGTCACATACAAAATTCTGACTCCAGGATCACCCCTGTTTCCGGATACTTCTTGCCTGGGACAAGTACAATACATCCGAAAAATGCTCAATTCGAGGGCGGTGCTCTCGGAGAGCTTACGCCGGCCGATTTGCATACAGTGCCCTCGGACAATGGACAACCGGGCTAGAGGGTTAGAAGAATTTGCTCAGCATTATAACTAGCTATTTGGACTTCAATAGCATTCTAGTGGTGTGCCGAATAAGTTAGATGCTAAGCTTGAAGAAGAAAGAGCAATCGAGATCAAGAAACAAAGGTCGTTTTACCGATTGAGTTTGTCATGGCCTCGTTCCGGACAACGGGCCCAACTTTTTACAAGATGCAACCCAGATAGTAAAAGTGCCAATGTGGGAGCTTTTTGCCGAGCTTTTTGCACTTCCTAACTCTAATGAGTGACCTATATTATAGGAAATCTCGTAGAACAATCCAGGCGTCGCGGTGATATGCTGGGTAATGCTCTATCAGCCCGGAGCTCACTGATCCTGTCGAACTTTACTTGTGGTCACAAAATATCACTCTCAAGGGGCAGCCGGTTGGCTGGTATCCCTTCCCCTTCATCCGACGTCCGCATTGAACTCCGGCTCCTATGTGATGTGAGTATAATTTCATACGGTCACCGGGCTCCGGATTGTTCGAATCGGAGTCGCGGTCGTTGGGGGTGCCGTGCGCTAGGCTAGGCATGGATTGGTCTGCATGTCTACTGATTATTGCCAAGTTTTTTCTTGGGTAAATGTTCCCTAGGGGACGTGTTTGTAGAGGGCGGGTTGGCTCGCTACTTCTGGCCTAAGGTTGTGCGTGGAAACCTTTTCTGGTATCATACTATATTATGAAGGAGATAAAACACTACGATATAAAGATTCATCAGGGGAGTATCTGGTTTTATTCTGGGGTAGGGAGTACAAACCCGAGATTTATCGTCTGGGGAAGATGCAGTAGGTAATTACTGGGTTTATCCTTACCGCAACTTACAGTACTCCTACTTTGGTAGCCGAGGCCATAAACTGTTGTAAATCTCCTAAAAAGGACTAGCGAACACCTAACATTAGCCCACTAGCCTAAACCTAGATTAATAGATGACTCGCGGAATGATACTCGAAGAACTTCAGCTTCTCCCTGCTCTGTGATGTCATAAGGCAAAAATACCAGGGAGGGGCCTGTATGTTCGGGGGTTTACCTCTATGTGCTCTTGCTTTCCGTTTTTTCTACGGGGTACCAATCCCGTCACTTCCGCCAAGCCGCAGCTAGGCTGCAGAGCAGAGCTCTCCGGAAGAAAAAAAAACAGTCCAGAGTGAGTGGGCGAGCGCAAGGTTTAGATCCATTTTTATTTTTATTTTTTATATCATGTATTCGTTGTTAAAGTACAAGAAACCGCGTGGAGCGCTAGCTATGGCGTGAACAAAACTATAAACAATCCAACGACCCGCTTCACCCCCTCATCAACACTGGAGTTCAAGTTCGACCAGAAGGACTGCCAAATTCGGAGGAACTGAGTTGACTTGACTGCCTCTGGGCTAAGAGAGTGATGTGAGTCGGATATCGTCCGCTTGGCTCCTGAGAATACTTGCTCTAGTTCAGAAGACATCACCAGAATAGATAACAGAGTAATAGCTCGGGATGAAAGTAATGCACGCTCTTTTCGTTGGCGATTTTCTAGCCACAAGCTAGAAAAAATAATAATAGATTAACGAATTGAAATCCAAATGGATTTGGCGAAAAACCAAGAGAGACTGTGACCTTAGGGAAGTCGATTCTCTACACCTTTTTCCGGTTCATTAGACCAATACCCTTCATAGTCCTCCTTCACAATGCCTCCGGTGCTTCTAAGATCCACCACGGCCCTGAGCTAGTTCATATAGCTGGATAACTGGAAGGGGAATGGGCTTCGCAGAATAGCTAGAGGACTAGAGAGAACACTACTGGTTTCAGAAGAAAAGCTTACGGCTTTTGTGTCCTTGTGTGCGCCTTGGGATAAAATAGAAAGAAGATGCACTTGGAAGAAGAATAACAGTAATGTGGAGCACTCGTAAAAATAAGGATTATTTCAAACTGAAGTTACTTTATATTATCGTCATTCTTCACGCCTTCAGAACGAGTGATAATTCAAGATGGTTTACATAAAAACTGACTCTATTTTTTCACCAAGCTACTGTATCTCAACTTGGACTAGCTTTCGCTTTTTTTTTTCATCGTTCTACTAAATACTATCTTAGAATTCCGTATACTTAGCCCAACGCAGGCCCGACTATTGGAAGGCCCGCCTAAATGCAGTGATTTACATTCGGTATCCTTTGGTTACTATTATGTTAATTTCATTACACAGCGGTGGGGATGGCGAAGGGATATGGGCAGGAATATTCATAAAGGATTTAGTACTTACTCACTCTATAGCGTCTTCCTCTAGTTGGTTTAGTTCATCCGAACAGTAGACCTGAATGTTTCTAGCCCAAGCCTACTTTGCGTTTTCTTGAGTATAAGGTAGAGGGTTGACGTGAGTTGGCTACGTAGAAATAGTAGATACGATGAGTTGAGACGAGCGATGGAACAGAAGAAAGAATGGAGTTTTATGTATCTATAGATGTAGTCTGGTATTGTTGCGGGGAAATGGTAGCATACATTATGAACTATTGATCGGATACCCCTGCTCTAGGAATGTGCTGCCCAGAACCGGCGTGGCAAAATAATTAGACAGGAGCCAAGCGGTGAATGTGTTCTATTTCCAAGATTGACTAAATCAATCTTGGAACGGATATCGAGGGTGCTGATTCCCTCCCATTTTATACTTCACTAAGGGTTTTGTACAAGTTCCACCTAAAAATAGGCTTCCATCCATCGTCTAAAACTGTCCAATGTTTGAAATCAGTTGATGCTGCTTGGCATGCCCAGGCCACTGTTTCTTTTGTCTCACGAAAGTACGGAAGTACGGGAATATGTTTCCGTTGATGGATGGGAGGGAGCATAGACTGTTAAAGGAACGCATGAAGGCTATGGAGATGAAGGCAGGGCAAGAGTCGGGCATTGAACTGAAGGGGCAGGAGAGCGGAAGTCTTTGTGATGTATTTCTTTTGTTAAGAGATTGCACAGAATGTTTCTTTCTTTTGCTTCTGTTTGGGATGTGGAACGTGCAGGGAAGAGAGCGGAGATGTGTGATGATCGATGGAAGGATTAGAACTTGGCCATATTTCCGACATACACTTCTGTCTTTACTGATAGTTTTAGCAAGAACGAAGAGAAGACGCTGCGCGCTATCCATCCCAGAAGCTATTCGGTGCCGTATCCCGACTATTGCAAATATCTAGGACCACTCACTTCTATCCCATTTTATGGCCGAAGCATAACGCTCTCAATATATTTCAATCCACCCTTTTCCTCTTAAACATAGCATGATCCCCCAACACTTTCCTAATCCTCGGCGAGTACCCCTCCGCCAACATCCCAACGGTCTTCCCTTCTGCATTCGTGGCAGAAAGGTCAATATCCCCCCTCCTCAGAAGTAGCATAACGGCTATGTCAAAACTGAGCAAGGCCGCAATATGTAGCGGCGTGTCCCCCGTCTCCGGATCTCTGGCATTGACATCAACCCTCTTATCTGCAACTAGGATTCTCACTAGCACTTCCTTACGCCCGCGGATGACAGGGTGGAGGGGGCGAGCAAGGTTCACGTCGATCCTCTCACAATCTAGAAGGACACGTACGGGCCCTTCGGCAAGGCGTCCCGCAGCGAGTTGCAGAGGAGGCCAACCACTCTTATTCAGTGCGTTCACGTTCACACGTGGATCATCGCATAGAAGCCGGACAGCTGCCGCAGTACCAGTCGCCGCTGCGACGTGTAATGGCGTCCAGCCGACCTTGTTGACGACGTTCACATCGACTCGAGTATCTTCTGATAACAACTTCACAATCTCCTCCCGGCCCCGGATCATTCCGCCGGCGGCAGTGTGCAACGGTGTGCAATGGCTCTGATCTGCGAGGTTGACGTCGATGAATGGATGAGACAAGAGTATCTGTACAACGTCTTTGTACCCCCGCTGCGCAGCGATCGCTAGGGAGGTACGCAAGTCATCGTCTTGGGCATTGACATTTACATCCCTATGTGCAACTAGCAGTCTGACGGTGTCGACATATCCGTGAAATGAGGTGAGGATTAGGGGTGTCCAGCCTTTATACCCGCGTGAATCTGCCTCTACCCCGCACTCTAAGAATGCCTCTACGGCGGCTTTGGCTGCGTGGGGACGGCCTAGGGTTGAGATAATGTTGTTCAGAAGCCATCCACACGTAGGTACACAGAGGAGGATGCCTTTTTCAAGGAGTATGCGGAGGGCGGACACAGCTTTACATTCTGCTGCTAAATAGAGAGTTTTGGTGGCATATCTTCCATCGCGCGTACAGAGTTGATAGACACGGTCTATTAGGACGGGAGTTATGAGGAGGTTGAGGCGGCGGTTGGCCTTGGAGAAGGAGTTGAGTTCTTGGATGGATTGAGTGCGGGACACTTGCAAGATCAGTTCGTTTGGTAGGGAGAGGAGGGGCATTGTTGCTTGTGATGTACCGGGGTGAGGTGGCGATGGGAGTAGGGATTGTGTGGATGATGAGGAGAGAAGCCAGGGAGGACTGGGGTCTCGGTACAATAAAATCCCTTGCGATTCGTTATCACCGGAGGCCCAAGACTCCCAATCCAGGGACAAAAGCTCCTAAGAACGTCAGTGCTTTCCTGACACGGTATAGCGTGAGCCCTCTGGGCGATTTGGATCTCGTTAACTGATATTATACCCACCATTCTGTTAACCTGTCGAATTAAACCTACCGTGGGCTGACGCGGTGATAATCTAGTGGTGGAGCACGCGAGATCTTGCCGCATTGGCAGCAAAAGCCGAGGATGGGCTCGAGCCAAGACTAGTTTGATGAACTCAAGCTACACAAGAGATCCTCTGAGGCTGAACTGTGTTGCACAGCATGTGTCAGTTTACGCACAGATCACTAAACCATTGTTGTTATCGATTGTCACCGTATCTCACTCGTTGGAATACACAGAGAGCAACTCACACTAGGGAGGAGAGTGCCAGAAATATAGCTAGCTTTGGTGAGGAGACACCTCCTATTGGCCCTGACACCGGGCTGCTGTTTCGCCTCATTGGAGGAGTGAAACCATCCGACAAGCCTTCCAATTCTAGCCTCCACAGAGAAGCAGAGGCTCCCATATCCTTGGATCGTGCTGCAAAAGTGCGGTTGGGATCCCACAAGGCAATCAAATCGAGTATATTCACTTCAACGTGATCGGCTTAGAAATTTATACTATCTACAACCCTGCAAAAAGGGAAGAAAGAAAAAGTCAAGGTCATGAATGTGTTCCCTGGGTTCGCACCCCCATCCCTTCATCCCACCCTCTAACGATCACAACGATCACAAGAGTAGCGCAACTATTGACTATTCCCCGGCTCCGTGCGGTTTCCTCCTCCTTAGTCGATAGTCTCTGTGATAGCTCCCTCGGGCAACCCCTGTACCCAAAATACAGCTTGATGGCGCTCTTAGTCACAGGGATGACAGTTTTGGTCTGCACCCAATCACCCTTCGACAACTCCCCCTGTGCTGCAATAGCATCATAAAATTCCCCCCCGGTATCTTGATGTAGGGATACTTGAAGCTTGGCGGTGTGTACATGGATGGTATAGGGGAAATTATGGCGAAAAGTGTTATGGGCACTAGTGGAAAGCTGTATTGAGTGGGTGTATGTTCTACGTCTTTCTTGAGCGACTTCGGAGAAAGTTCCTCAACTTGCTTTTCTTTGTTTTATTGGGGAATTTTGTGGGAGGTATGGACGCGTGCGGTGGGCTAGGGACAGTGATTGGATTTTGGTTTATATATTTTCTAGGTATGTCTGGGAATGGGGGGTTATGGAGGGAAACAGCCATCTTTTCACTTTACCTTTTCTACTAGATTATCCCATACTGCCGTGCTCACGTGATACCAATAATACAGCAAACAAGTTGGGACCTTCACACATGCTTTCGGCGCAACATTCATCCTACGAACAATGCCGCCTGAAGCCCTGACCAACAATCCTTGTAGCAGGAAGTCTGTCATCCCAGCGAATGCAATGCACTCCGATCCTTTTATAGTCGGTGATGGCGGTGGTTGGTGCGAATTAGTCGAGTGAGGCTGTGTGACGGGCAGTTGGCAGTCTTAATCAGAGGGGGTCCGACAGTGATAAGACGAATAATTTTTTTCTCACTAGATTCTCGTGCTGCTTTAGCACTGGTGCTTGTATTCCGCAGCCCTATAGAGGCTTTGACTTGTAAACTTCAATGTATTGCTGTTTTTCCTGGGGTTCTGGGACGTAAGTACTGAGAGCGTTTTTAGTGTCTAATTTCACCTCGACTTCAAGTTCACAAGAGCTGCTTGAGTAAAGGCTACTCAGGGCTGCTCAGTTTTTAACGATATTTATCAGAAAAATAGCGGTAATAATAACATGTACATCTGGTTCCCTATCTTCCCAAACAGAACACAAATTCCACGTCCAAAAGTAGAGCACTGCATAAAACTATGCGACGGCAAACCAGATCTTCTCCCAACTGCGGAACTTGTTAGCTAGGCGTTCTTCGTTTTTTTTTAGAGAAAAAAAAGAGTCGATGTGGATCATACGTATTTTTCGGCTCTGGAGGAGGATTTTCCCGTTCGTAGATATCGACTTCCTCCTTACCAGTCCAGATATCCATTGTTGCCGGAGGGGTAAGACTATCCTTTTTCCAGATCTTGTGAAAAATGAAGGGGACCCCGAATAGGAGAATGCCAGCGTACTACCGAAAATAAAAACAGAAACGTAAGCCGCTAGTAAAATCACGCCGCTAGGAGGGGGGACACTACGTTCGCGAAAAAAGTCTTAACAGACCACTTCTCCGGGAAGAAAACGTCAAAGCCGCTGATGGGGATGAAGAAAGCCACCATTCCGCACCCGTAGTACGCAGCATACGGCATCAAAGGCGATCGGAACGGTAGATCTGTGCGAGTCACCCCTTGCGCGAGATATCCCTTTCGGAAGCGGATGGTAGCGAGGAACAAGGTCAACCAATTGAACAAACTAGACACGGTGGTGATGTTGATGAACCATTCAAAGACCTAACAAATCAAGTTAGTTAACCTTCTTCCTTCCCGTCCCCCCCCCCTCTGCGGGAGATTAAGGTGGAACACCTACAACAGCAGACTCCTCGGACATCAGCAAGAACGAAAGCATGGTGGCTGAGAAAACAGCTATAACAGCGAAGTACGGGATACCCCTCTTGCTACATTTGGCAAAGATCTTGGGCGCATGACCGGTGATGGCGAGGGCGTAAAGGTTGCGGGAGGCTGCATACATGAAACTGTTACCGCAGGACCAGGCGGACGTTAAGATGACCGCATTAATGATACTCGGGAGGGCATCTGTTTAATTCCATAAATGTGAGTCGAGGGGAGAGAATCCTTTTATCAGAAAGGAAACAACAAGCACAACGTACCAATTCCAGCGTTGACGATGGCAGCTACCCATGGGGAAGCTGCGGCGCCGGTAGCACCATTGTCGAGAGCGGTGGTTAGCCCTTTGTCGTTGTATGGGACCTTTTTGACAATTACCAGCCACTCTTTTCAAAAAAGGGAAATTTCAGTAGAAATCATACCAGGACACCAATAGCTAGAACACCAAAGACGTAGAAAATCAACACACGCCAGAAAGTACGGCGGACAGCCTTCGGAATGTTTCTCCTAGGGTTCAAAGTCTCGCTCGCAGCGACGCAAATAACCTCTGATCCACCAAATGCGAAACAACTATTCCAAGCACGTCAGTTACACCCGAACAATTCTCTTATCTCACTCCGGGCTATATATAGCGATTATTTTATTTTTTTAAAAAAAGCCAAAAAAAAAGAAAGGTTCAACTAACGCGTTCACGAAAGACTTCAAGAAACCTAAAAATCTGCCTGTGTTACCAGGGACGAGATAGGCCCTCATGGCGCCGGGGTTATTCCTAAATAGTGTTAGCATAGACACTATAATGATTACTCAGTAAATATTTCAGATAGCTGAGCCTTGCGCAACCAGTTCGAAGGGTGTCTTCCAGAGAGCAGGATCGCTCTTTAACGTTCAGGTAATTAAACGATAGCAGAGGCTGGGCATCTCCTAACCCTCCATCCAACCCTCGAGGCCTAGTTGCGCAAAGTCCCCAGGAAAGCTCACCAGTATCTGAAGCCGATGCGATCCTTGCTTGGTCCACCACCGAAGAAAAGGATTACCGCCAAGAATAAGAGGCCAATTATCGTTATTATCTTGATACTTGCGAAGATGAATTCGGCCTCTCCATACCCCTCGACGACTAGTTATTGTTAGCTATGTTATCCGAGTAACACTTTTGCTTCGGATGGCGTGCTAAGGTACCAAAGATGTTGAGCAGGAATATTACAACTAGAATTATGACAATCCATACAGCTTTGTTTACCTTCTGATGTGTTAGCAGCGGCTGAGGTTATTGATGGGTTTTCACACTGTACTTACATCCTCGGTCCAGTATTCTATCAGTAACAGTGCAGCGGATACTTCGGCGCAAACTGTCATAGCTGCTCCGAAGCAATAATTCCAACCCATAGCGAACCCCCATGAGGGGCCTAGGTAACTAGTTGTTCACAGTCAGTAAAACTCTTCAGGTAGTTCGTCTGAGGTATTGAAAGAAGCCTGTGTACCGGTGTGCATAAACTGTCAAGCCACCAGGAATGGGAAGCCATGTGGTCATCTACATTGAATTAGCTCGGTCCCTTTGATCAAGAAATGGAGTCCGAAATTAATCTCAGGAAAGAAAAGAGAACCCACCTCTCCAATAGCCAACATTAAAGAATATACAACAGTTCCAACTATACTATAAGCCAAAAGAATGCTCAAAGGCCCAGCCCTAACCAGTGCTGCACCAGACCCGACAAATAACCCCGTCCCAATGATACCCCCAATAGCGATGAATTGAACATGTCTAGCCTTCAGGCCTCTCCTCACGTGTCCAAATTCCTTCTCGTCCACTAGACCGGTATAAGGTACCTGTTCATCAGACTTGTTATGTTCGAGGTCAGAACCCTCTCCTTCCTTTTTGCCGAACACGTGCGCGGGGGGGGTTTCGTCTTCTCGCGTGTTGGACATGGCCTCTTGGTGAACAATGGCGTACGATAATATATTCGGACCGATGCTGTGACCGGGAGATGGAGTGAGAAGGAGGGGGAAAGGAAAGGAGGGGGGGAAGGGTAATAGAAATTGGAGGCACTGGTATGGTTATATACTGATGCGCAAGGCCGACCTGGGAGACCTAGAGGGTATGATGTATGATAGATATATTTACGGTACCGGTAGCTCGTTGGATGCTAGTAAATAGATACTATACCTTGACAGGGTCCTCCCTTCTTTCCACCACGTCCTTACCTCCCCCTCCCAGAGCGCTACCCGCAAGTGACGCCTTACTCAGCCAAAATTGTTAATTCGCTCTGTGTCTAAATTCAAACATCTCACATGGCCCACATGCAACAGATGGGGTTGACTGATGGGATCGATCGTTCCCCTGCATGCAAATACGGACCAAAATTTACAACTTGATGATTGCTTACAGCAGGCTACACTGCCGCTTTAGATCTGCCTTCAATGCCTACCTACACTCCCTACATTCCTACCCTGCATTTACTGTAACATTCATCTCACCGGCACCTTGCGCGGCTCTGGTTCCACTTTTCCTTCGTTCAATCACCCATCAGCATTGGACCCAATCCAATCCCCACTGGTCCGAAGGTCAGAATGTGACGAAAGTAGCACAATTCGACGTCCAAAGTGTAAGGTCGGAGAGGAGGAGCTTATCTTCGGGCAAGTTGCTTGATCTGGACTTGCCTGCGGTAATGGCTCGGCTAATATCGTATGAGTGGGAGGGCTGTGGTTGACCAACAAAAATGGAGGGCCTTCTCACCGAGGTCTTTTTTTTTTCTCTTGACCTTTTCACTTCCGCACGCTTTCATTTCGGTCACGGCTTTTGTGCTGTTTGAATAGACTATCTGTGATGGAATAGTACCGCGGCGGTGTTTTTCCTTTCTTCTTCCTCCCCCCCCCCTTTCTTAGAAGGGGGATCGGGTGTTTTCAGCAGAGGTTGGAATGGGTCTCCCCGTGACTTCGCGTTGGAATGAGGAGCAATGCACTAGGACGGTAAGACAGAGACATTTCCACCGAACTTAGCCAAGCGCCCAGCCCACGGAGGGAGGGGGAAAGGTGCATACGAAGGATCTTCCCGAGTTTATACATTGCCACATTCTCTGCATAAAATCACCAGGTGCAAGGCGTTCTCCAGTCTTGAAGGTGTGAGGCGACTCCGACTTTTACTGGCCAAAATTTGATTAGTGTAACTGTGCAAGTACGAAGGCTCAACTTGGGCTCTTCTTTCATGATGGGAAAAAAGCCAGGCAGACCCTCAACTACCGTACTTCTGCACAGTTTTTTTCTTCACTATACACTGCCCTCTGAGTGACCCAAGAGACCTTAGAGCCAATTGTACTCGCCTGCCACAACACCAGGCACAGCCCAAGGTGGACAGAACTATCATCCCCTCTCAATAGAGGAAGGCAGTCTGAAGTAAGGCATGATACGGAAGGGAAAATAAAAAATAGAACAGCAAATAATAATTTTCGATACCTTGTCCTAAATAGGAAAAAGAGATGGGTATTGTGCAGTACTTTGTGGCGCTCTCAAGGTGTGCTTTTGATAAGTAGCCGCCGTCAGAGGGTATTACTATGTTCTGGGGAAAGCACTCGTGATCTGCTCTTAAGGCTGAAGTTGGGGTCGGAGAGATCTTTGTGTCACGGAAGGGTGAAATGGGCGAGAGCTAGTACTTGCGCATTGCGAAAGTTTCTGGAAATGTGGACTTTGGCTTGGTGCTAACCTAGATATCGCCACCTAATAAAATGTACCGAGTCATGTCTCTACAATTCCGAAAACTTTTGCAATGCGCAAGTACTGTACAGTACCTTACAGCACAGGCTGTGGTACCAGTGCAATATTCGAATACATGGGAAAAATACTGTTCTCGGTCTTGCACTTTTTGAAAATGACTACTCGCTTTCTATTCGGGCGCTATTTGCTAACATTTCTCCAATGGTGCTGTAGAATTCGGTTTCTACTAATCAAGCAAACCTTTCTACCAGTACTTGTATACAAGTACATTGGAAGTTTGCCCAAGAAGAGGTCAGGACAAGTCCAGGGTTCCCCGGCCTATGTACTCTAACTGACATTCCTTTGCCAAGCTCTTATTCGTGGACTGCAGGAAAATCCCGGCAAGCATCCTGAAGCATGGCCTAAAAACCCCAAGTAAAAAAATAGGCTTGAAACACTCCCTTGCTCAGAACAAACGAACTTATAACAACGTTACTTGTACCAAGGCCATCGATCACAAAAACCAGTAAAACAATTTATGATCCCAAATTGGATACTCTCACCAAAGAAAAATTCACCAATCTGATCGGAAAATCTATCATGTGATTTGTAACAAAAGGAGAAAACTCCCTAACTAGCTCCCTTCTTTCCTTCCTTGTTGTTCTTCCATAGACTCGAATTCTCCCTTATGCCGAATAGCTCTAGACCACAACCCTGCCTCAAAGTGGCCAGGGGGAGGCGATTGGGTGTGATATGACAGAAGGTGAGCTGTCCGGACCAGCCCAGTTAGAGGGGTAAGGTATAATTTGACTTCGCAGCAACACTCAAAATGCAATCACCCCAGACGACATGGCATCTTTCAAGCAATGCGGCACGTGAATTCTCCCTCACCCCCCCGCAGCAGCAGGAGAAAATAGTTCCTTTATCCAGAGAAAATGGCTACCAGCTCTCTGCGTGGTTCGTGCATTGCGCGCCAGTCGTTGGGATACCCGCCGACCTCCACGAGACTCAGCTGTATGGGAGGACAAATATAAGAATGATCACTAATTCAATAAAGCACATGCCGTGAAATAAAGTAGACATCCATACCGGTACCCCACACAGCAGCTGGCGGATAACTTAAAATCTTTATAAAATGTAATCGGTCGATTGGGTTGGTTACACCAGGTAGGTCTTACTAATACTGCTACCGGAAGTTATGCATGCGTCCATGGATACTCACTTATTTTAATCTGTTTATTCACTTGCTTACTCCCTCCCTACCTGTAGTATAAGCAATTATGTCAGGCATAAACGCGCTGTAGATTTCCATAACCTACCTCATAATACCGCCCACACATTGAACTCTTTCCCTCCTCGTGCCTCTCTCAGGCAGCTCTTGGGAGAGGTTAGAATATCCACCTTCCACCCTCCATTTCTTCACACTAATTATAAGCCTCGTAGGTCTGGCAGTAGAGAAGTGCTATAACTTAGCTCTTAGAAGCAATGGAGGTAACTACCACAGCTCCTTTACAAGGCTTGCCTCTCGCTTAGGTTCATTGTGGCCTGCCCTGGTATCTTCCGATAAGCTTTTGGGCTACAGAAACTCGGCACCAGACCAACTCTATTTTAGCATGTTGTATTCCTGCTGTAAGCAAGCAAATAAGGCACGCATACATGCAGTGCTGGCTGACCTGTGGGAAATGGGAAAAAGTTGGATTTCGGTGCTGCTGTGTAGTGCAGTACGGTGCACTATTTGATAGCCTAGTGTCACAAAGGGGCGGGGGGGAGGGGAGTGTGGCTCTCTAGGAGGTAGAAGTAGGGCGGTGATTATGATAGCAAGCTTTCCACTTATGAAGACGCGGTGTGCACCATATACTTTGGTTTGTAATGCTGAGAGGATAGGATTGAATGGAACGCCATGAAATGGGATGGTGGGATGTGGCGATTACTATTTTCTATTTCGCGCCCGTTTTCCTAGAGTCTTAAAAATCTAGGACCAGCGGCGGCGATAGCTGATATAGTAAACGGGTGTATTTGTAGGCATGGTCTATTATAGTAGTTCATGTACGGTACTACGCTAGCAAAATTCCTGTCAAGCTAATAAAAACTTTTTCTGTCAGTGAGTGTGCTCCTGGCTCTGAATCTTGATAGAGAGCGTGAAGTTGGAGAATCTTTGACCAGCTATCAAGCCATAGCAGGTTCCCTCCGTAGAAGTCTTTCCAACCCAGATCGAATCCGATGTCTCTCCCATCCCAAGCCCATTGGGAGCCATTATCAGTTGCGTGGAGGGCAAAATCAAGCTCCAGTGAAGGCGAGGTAGCTGTGCACTCAGCTTTTCATCTGAGGGGTGAAGACGATAGAAGAAGTGGCCGCCCTGAGGAGACCATTCATCCACCTAGTCCAAGTTCGGGCAATCTGAAATCCCTAGCAATGGATGGATAGCTACAGTAGGTAGGCAGAGGGGGATGACCTGGAACGGGCGTCAGGAACGAATATTCTACAATTAAAATGCAATACTAATCGTCGATAAAGTGGAAGGGGAGCTCCTCACCCCCCCGAAGGACTATTGATTAGTAGAATGCCATTGCGTTCTATACCAGCAGAAAAATTGACCGGTATTTGAGCTAGTTGTTCCCCAGGAATCGCTTGTCATGCACAGCACTGTGCCTAAAATGGAGCGGCGGGTTTAACAGGAAAAAAGGACCTGCATTCGCAATTTATTAAGGCGAACTTGCGCCGGGACATTCCGTATATCCTCTTGATGCAATTTTTAGTTCCTGAACAAGTGGGGATTGTTTTGCTCCTCCTCTGGTCCAATAAGAGCATCCGGGCCGAGGCAAGATGGTTCCGTCCCGTTCTTCCCCAGCTAATGAAGGGATATAACAGGGCAGGAGGGCAGGGAAAAGTACTCGGATATGAAGGTTAGTGATGGGATGGACAAGGGTTGGTGGTGTCAAAGCTTTTTACTCTTCCTAGCATCATACCTTCCAAATTAAATCTTTTTTTCCCTCTGACGGTCATGGACACGGGGACCTCAAACCCCTGTCCGTCCCATCATTTACGTCCGCCCCCGAGTATATCAACTTAATATGTCAGATCACTCAAATTGGTCGGGTGTCGGAAGGTGATGTAAGGTACGATCAAGGGAATACACTGGCATCAGGACAGCGCCGCGAACTACAGTACAAGCCACCCAACAGAAGTGGAAGAAACTAGAGACCTCATAACTTATACCTATCGCCTTTCTCAATAGCATAAAACCTCCAATTGGTATATCGCAGTCCAAGTGCCCATAGACTTACAAAGGACCACTACAATCTGTTGAGAGACACAAGTAGTACCCGCGTGTGAGAGGAAAAAAACGATCGGACGAACCCGCAGCGATTGGCACACCATCTGGGTAGGGCTCGAGAGTTGAAGTTGCAAGATCATAAGGGTCTTAATCTGGATAATTGGTGAGTCGGGAGTGAGTCCGGGGAGACTGGGTTTCTGAGAAAATTAGCCAGCTCTCCGAATAAAAGTGGGACTTCTGATAGTACCTTGCATGGTAACACCATTGCCTTGACAGAGCCCGTGAAACGCCCTAGAAGCAATGGATGACTTTACGCAATTGTGCAACTATCAAGCCCGTATTAATATCACAAAAACCTGAACAACTGAGCCGTGTGCTATGAAGTCCAAAATTCCCCTCTCTGGGCATAGGGCAAAAACACCGCAAAGACACAGCCCCTTTCCCCCTCCCGAGAGAAATAAAATAAAATTTCTTGACCTTACTGAGAGAGGAAAGCCCAACGACATAGCACACGGTTCAATTATTCGAGTTTCTACTGTGATATATTGAATAGCAGTAATGGGACAAAAGAGATGAGACAGCGAACGGCGCACCAGAAATTTAGTGCCAAATATCAAGTTTAGTACGGGCAGGGTTGTTCGCTCTACGGCACCCCTCTCGGGATATCTCCAAGACGAATTTCGGATCGAGCAATAAATAAAGCTGTTCCTATTCGGGTCACGGAGTTCAGTGTACCTTTATCCCCGAACCGCTAACTTATTGTATTTAGATGTCAAACAGTGCTATCCAAACATATCCGAGATCAGCACCCAAGGTTTTCCAGGTGATGGGTCAGCTTTGGCCCTACCCTCTTTACCCCGAGATAGGGAGAAGTTACGCCAACTGACCTGAGGTGTCTCGTGGTTTTATACCACCATTGCTTGCATATCGGATTTAGGTCATTGTAAATATGCAAGTGATATGATCTGTAGATTGTAGATTATAACATCTGACTACCAGTAGCTAGTAAGGCGTTGGGCAGGATACTAGCGAGGTAACAAGCAGTGCAATAAGCCAATGTCTTCTATACGAACTAACTACAACCGGAGGCCCTTGGCTTCATAAAGTAGTACCTCAGTTCCCCTTTTCTTTCCTTAGAAAACAGCGGGCTTCCTAATATATAACAGCCATAGCTAGCAAGCAAGCAACTGGAGGAAAAAATCCCCTTACTATGGTGTTAAAAGCGCGTTCTCTTCTGCCCCACAAATGTTGCTGAGTCACCAATTCCAGATTGCCTCACCTGCGATTCCAAATGGTTTGGACTAACTTTACGTTAAGACCTTGTGAAAGAGGGACCACCCTGAGGAACATGCTTGCTGGTGATTATGTCGTGGTAGGCCCCTTTGAACCATTATTGGCCCAACAGCAGATGTCTTCCGGTCCTCCCTCCCTGAAGCCTTGGATGACTGAAGTTCCGAGTGACCAGTCATGAAATCTCTGAAGCCCTCCATAATTAATAATATATAAAATCACGAATAATAATAAAAACCCTCACACTTATAACCCAGAACCTTAAAGAATTCACTCATCTCCCCCAAGGTTTAATAATCAAAAAAACTTCTACGCAGAGACCCTCCCTCCCACAACCTCTTCAAAGCCTCACTCACCACTTCCAATCCACCTAGGATAACCACTAGTTTGGGAGTCAATCTGATTAGTCTCCAACCAAGCCTCAATAACTTTGTGAATCTGCACCCCCAATTACCTCCACTGTGGCGGAGAGGCGAATACCGCCTTTCACTCAGACCCATCTAGCTTCTTCGGGAACCGGCTTCTATCCCGTAGTATGGAGAGCATATAAACTGAATACATCGGACGCCGATCCGCCAATGCTTTCAATGCCGTAGTATACGTTTCTACATTCAATATGGTATCAAACGAGTACCCCAGGCCCCTACCAGAGACTCCCTTGATCAGCTCTGCTAGATCGCAAGTATGTCTATCGAAGAGACTCTCTGTCCCCATTCCTTCACTAGCTCGTAGTTCTTTCTAGAAGCGTTTGTAATAATCTTCTCAAACCCGACCGTCTACTTATGTACTGTACAGCTTATCAAAAAGTCAGATCTGATCCTGTGGTAGTCTGTTTAACTAGATTTTTCTTCCTTCTATCCTACTGTAACTCCTACACTAGGCGGCAATAATGCATCCCTAGCAAGTCAGGCTAAGGAGAAGAAAGGAAATAAACAGAAGGAGAAAAAATGGAATCGGCAGGTGTCTGAAACTGTGTGTTGTTTGACTGAATGTCTAACGTCAGGTGAAAAAAAACAAAGACATCTGGATAAGTATTAGTTCCTATCTGGATATGGTGTGAAATGCCTAGCTGGCGCAGTGGTTAACATGTCAAGAAACTAACAACTTCCTGTGCACTTAGCGGGAACCCAGGAGTTCGATTCCTCTCAAAATGAGTTATTATCGAACGATCCGTCACAGGGTAGGGGATTTAAGGAATCCTACCCTACAGGAACTGGGAGACTGAAGACCTTAAGCCTTCTTCAGTAAGGCTGTAGCGCAAATCAGACCTACTGCGAGGTGGTAGAATCCGACTCTGGGCCCTGCCTATGAAGATAGGGTCCGCGATCGGCGGGGCAGCAGAAGAAAAAAAATTTATTGTTTTCTTCCTTCCTTCCTTCCTTTTTTTGAAAAATAAAAAGAAAGAAAGGAAAGCTGATCTGCCTCCTCTGGTCGGGGTAAGGGGAAGGGGGAAGGGATTGAAAATTCTGAATGCCATACGGATTCTCTACTGTGGTATTATAGTACTCTTCTGTTACGCGCTTACCAATGTACGGGTATGCATGTACTGCACTGCGCCAGTACTATAAGTAATCTAAAGCTGGAAGTTAAACGCCGAGATCCTGCCTCCAGGAGATTCAGAGTAAGGGAGTCGAAGTTGCTTGTGAAATTCGATATTAATCTGTTGTTCTTCTCCTTCTGTCATAATATTAAACAGATCTAAGTAAATCCCACGCAAGCATTCAGAGGATTTTTTAGAGATAACACCAGCTTCAACGCCCTGCTTATATCCCCACCTCCAATCGTTCCTTCTGGCGATCCAGTTGACCTTCCAGGTCCAGTAAACCCAACCATCGATCTTCTCGTAGCCAAGGAACTGGACAGTCCACCACTTCCTGTACCACTCAACGGCATCAGCCCTATCAAGCGTGAACTCCGAATTCCATTCCGCACTATCGGCAACACTTAAACTCCACTCTCCGGTGATGACAGGCCAATTCCCGCTGCTAGAATCGGTACACGAATGGCGCATATATCTGTCCCGGGAGACGGTGACGCCGGGAGTCCACTTGACGTAGTGGTGGTCATCATAAAATGCATTGGTAAGGTCGGTGATATTGGCGTTGGGGTTCCCGGATCCCCACTTCTCGCTCATCATCTGGATGTGTAGCCTCTTCGCCGCCGGGACTCCAAACCTGCTCTCGACGCCAGGATACGTGAGAAGGCGGTTGGATAGTATTTCTGGATCATGCTCCCTGGGTGTTCCCATCCTGGAGGGGCTCGTTCACCAGCTGGATTGTGCCGGCCTGGGCAAAGTTGGTGTTTGTGTGGATGATGTTGGTCATCCATTCGAGCCACTTGTATGCTCGCTCGTATTGACAGTCGACGTAGAAGCCGGTATTGGAGGAATACTGCCCGGTGAAGGGCCGGTACTTCTACTGGGCTCCTGGTGCATGGTGTAAGTCGATAATGATGTAGAGCCCGGCGTCCTTTGCCCATTTGCAGACTCTCTCGAGGTACTGGAATGCGCCTTGGGGGAAGTGCTCACTGTCGACATAAACCAGGTCCTCGTAGATCCGGTATCCTATACCCAAAGACTTGCACAAGGCTCTGTCCCGGTGTGCCAATCATTTCGATCAGCCTCGGCGCGATGTTGTACGAAAATGACGTGACATTCCAGAGAAACCATATCAAGCTCTCCACATTAGAACAACATTGGCCTGAGGTATGCTGGCCAACCAGCGCTACGACTGCGGTTGGGATTGCGTTCGCTACAAGATAGCCCTGTTGCACTAATCAACTTGATGGGGGTCCTTCACTCTTGCTTGTTGGAGCGAAGACATACCCCGAGGATCATAAGATTTGTGCAGAAAATGAACCAGCGGTTTCTCGTGCCTTCAGAGCGGAGCGCTGCGGCTTCTGCGCAGGCTACGCTACCAGATGGATACTCCCCACCGATACCCACGCCAGTGGAGAAGCGACAGGCGGTTAGGAGGTCGATTATTCGCGGGGTAGGTCCGGGAAATGGGTTTGCAGTCAGCAGGGAGGAAATAATATTAACGATCCCGGAGGCCTTCATGCCATTGCGGCGACCAAATTTGTCCACAATCCAGCCGAAGCCGAATTGCCCGATGACGATACCAGCAAACGTGATCTAGGGGCCCTCAGTAATAGCCCCTTCACAGGAACAAGAGAGCTACCGAAGTCAAGAATCGTTGTTTCTCTGATGTATATTCCTCCGGCCATGCTCTCCGCATGAGGATATTCACAACACCAATAATCTAAAATGTCAGCTCCCTTCCTAGGATTCAGAATATCCGAGCGAGGGAACTCACCCCGCTCAAGTATCCATCAGCAAACAATCCGAATCCCGAATCAGATATCCTCCCCTTCAGGTTCTGGATTTTCCATCGCCGCCGCTATCGTGAGACTCGTTGAACAATGTTAAGGTCGGCAGTACTAGCCTCTGAACTTTCAAACTCAGTCTCTTGCCCAGTTATACAATCCTCTTCCTCTTTGCAGATGGGCTTAGCATACCGTATCACATCATTGGCGGAAAAACGTTTTACCCGACACGTTACTCGCAAACGCATGACGTTTGTGAACATAAGTTAACTGCTACAGTCTCTACTGGGGGACGACGAAACTGGGCGGATGACGAACAGGGATTAATTACAAGTAATCTTTTGCAACCCTAACCCTGACGGTTTCTTTTTTACCCACCAAATACCCCTGTCCGTTTTGCACCTCGATGGCGATGCACAGTGAAACGATAGTATGGCGACAACGAAAACGAAACGATAAACGCCAAGGAACTCACACCTAAAGCGATCGCACTCAGGAGCGGGGAAAAACTCTTCACTAACTTAACAACAACCACAGCCTCTCGCTCAACGACTCTATAATGCTCGATGCTCAACCCTCTAACCAAGGGCGATCACAGGAGTATATATCAATCACAAAGCCATCATATCCATCCATGAGGCACCACACTACTCCATGTGAGTCTCTCCCTCCCTCCCCCGTGAGCACTCCCGGCTAACTAAAAGGAAAACAGACTATCCCACAGCCGCTGGGCCTTCCGCTTTTCTCCCGGCTTTCCTGAAAGCTGCACAATCCCGAAACTATCGCGCATTCCTGCATTCGCAATGCTTTCCCTAACCTACAAACCAAACGCCCAAAGCCGAAGCCATATGCCCGAATCCTCAGCGCATATCCGAAGCTATCTGAACAAAGGAAGTATCGTGAGTATGGCGAGCAGCACCATTTTCAACAGTCCGTGGCCATCGCACTTTCATCGCCATCACAGTTTCGTCACGACTACGGTGAAGACTATCGTGGGAATAGTCCGGTTTCCGTGGCATGGTTACCCTACAATCCAACGTAAGCGGAACACATTTGACCCAGATCTTGCGGGCTTAAACCTCCATCCTCCAAACATTCCACAGGTACATATCATACCACAAACACTATGTTCGTCACCAACACCCGTCTACCCCCCCGCCACCGTTCGTTCCTTTATGGAAAGCAAGGTGGGTTTTGAGTGAGACTACTGGCGTACCAGCCTGGAGCAAAAAGTGATTGGAAAAAAAGCGGTGTTGCACTGATTACTTTTTTTCCGATCACTTACCCTCACACCCAAGCACTTACACTAACCAGTCGGTGTGATAGGCCACTACTGGTATGGTCCGTGTCATTGACACTCGTCCTCATCTACTACCCCCCGCCAATGTTCGCTTCATGCAAGCTAAGGTGAGTTTAGTGAGACTACCGGTACTCGTAATTCTCTGACGTTTGTAAACACAACCGCTATTGCATACACAAAATTTTTGAGGCTCCGGCCTACTTTTTGTATGTATGTAATAGCAGTTGTGTTCACAAACCAGAGAATTACGAGTACTAGTGCACATATACTAACTAGGTGTGCTAGGCTACTCGTACGGGCGAGGGGGACGACAAAGATCAAGAGGATAATTTCCGGTTCCCCAAGGAAGGGACCATTGCAGACCGTGTTCTGAAAGGGGAGATAGTAGGAATTTACTATGTCTGACCATGAAAGCAGGTGCTAACTAATTTATAAGAGGTTGCTCGTCTTGCCGTTGGTTTAGGAGAAACAAAAGCGGCCATTGAGAAAGGGTTCGCGCGTTTGGAAAAACGTTTCGACACCATTGAGGGTCGTTTTGACCGAATTGACAAAAGGTTTAACGGATTTGAAGCCTGGATTAGGTATATCATATCTTTTGGCATCGGGCTCGTCGGGTTGAACATTTTAGGAGTATGTTTGCCGGTTCCAATGAATATTTTCTGTTCTAAGATACTAACGTGTTTTTTGGCAGGTCTCACTCAAGACCCTCTACTACGATAAGCTAGCTAAGGACCAACTTATCAAAACTACGAGGCAAATGGTTGATGACTCGGCCACCGCGATCGAGAGCAACTTTCCGCCAAGGGGGAGCAGAAGAAGTAAATAGAGATATAAAAATAAAAATAAAAATAAAAATATAATGTGCGCTAAAAACTTCTGTATTGTACCCGTGCAAAGCCAAGCCTTGAGAAAATGCAAGCCGCCCCCCTTCCACGCCATCACCACGCGTCCTCATCCCGACAATACAGGGTTCAAGGTCCCCCGCCTCAACGTCTCAGCCTCATTCTGTAAGATTGAAATGCTTCAAAAGTCGAGCAAACCCACTTTCAAAGCACTGGTACCCTACTGTAACTGTCAGATTGGGAGCATATCTCGATACAATTATCACAGCTTCCACCGCTTCCAGACTGTCGATAACAACTACTGTACATCTACCTTGGAAACCCAGAGCAGGCAGCCAGCCAGCCAGCCGCCCCAGAAATGGCCATCCATTTGCCCCTCCATCTAGCTCTTCTCCTCGTACCTTATTTGGACCCCTCAGATATAGCTCGTGCTCGGCAAGTATGCAAAGTATGTGATCTGCCCTCCTGCGCTACCCCACACTTCCTAACCACAGCACTGACAAGAATCTCTTAAAAATAAAAGTCATGGTACCCAGTATTCTCATCAAACACCCTTGCTCAAGCAGCTCTCCGAATTCACTATCCTCTCTGTTACGAAATCCGTGCGCCATCACGCCCCATCGACTCGTCAGTCTTCAACCGTGTTGGGAAGCGTTACGCTGCTCTCAAATCCGGAATTCCTCAGCAAGAGCTTCGCATCCCAATCAAAAAAACCCGCAGAAATGAGTGCGTCTGGACATTTTCTGAGAATCTCATTGTTGCCCAAGTTGGCCATTATCCTGTTATTCAGCTAGCGTTGGTTTACCTGGACACTTCCGGAGACGCAAGACGCATACGCAACGGGAAAGTCACTATAAATGCCAAAGGGGAGACGTCAGTTGCTGTCAAGGTTTGCTTCTCCCCCCCCCTCTCAATCTAAGGCGATATGCCACCTTACTGACAGTCTCCGAGGTTTGCCGAGATGTTCTGGCAGTTGAAAGAGCTGAGGAACGAGTGACAAATCCAGCTCGCTCCAATTGGGTCGCCGTTGTCAACTTTTTCAGACTCTCGCCCGAAGGGGAAGACGCAATCGCAGCCACACATATATCCACCATCAATACCTTCGAATTCAGATACATTGACTACTCCCACCAAATCACGAGCGATCACTCCGGAAAATATTATGCTGCATACTCGAGAGCAGAATCCCGTAGTGGTGGCATGCTTTGTGTCTGGGATATCGAGACGGGGAGAATGGTTCGGCGACTCCCAGCTGCGTCCCTGACCGGAATAGTCATGATTACAGACGTGGTCGTCGTTGCAAAGCATGGGTCGGAGGGCCAACAACATGTGGTAGTTGCTGGAAATGAGAAGCGTAATAACAATGCAAACCGCTGGGGAAGATTCCCAGGGGAGTGGGGCTATCTCTCCAGCTTCAAGGTGTTCCCCATCGAGGATGATTCAACCGAAGCGGAATGGAACGGGTTTGTCAGAAGAACCAAAGCAGCAGCCCCCCGTGAATCGGACATCCTCGCCACTACCTTCAAGGTGCCTCGCTTCCCTCATGTAATTTCGTCAGTCGACGCTCCCGATACCCCCGGATACGAAAGCGAGGATGTCGGACTCGCTCTCTGGGAACTAGAAGACAGATCGGGAAGAGCAACTTCATACTATCACAAACTATCCCCCGAGACCCACCCGAAGCCAACTGCAGACGCCTCGCTAACTGCAGACTTGGAATACCGACTACCGGAAAAAGCCTCTTCCTCCAGCCTTCCCGCGCCGTTCACAGTCAAGGGCCGGGCTGGCTTATCGTTCACTATCGATTTCACCGGCCGCAATGAGGACTTTGAAGGTACCCGTCTGATGGTCTATCAGCTTCGTATTCAAGGTTTCTATCCATCAGATATACCAGGTGTTATGGAGCGGGATTGGGAGTCGTGCTTGAAAATCGGTGGTGCCGCAGGGCGGACGAGAGGGTTTTACTCGGCAAATAGAAACGTTTCATACACTAATATGCTGCCTGCGGTGAAGGTTGTTGAGGACGAGATGGCGATAGCTTTTCTCAAGTTGGCGCAGGACGGGGCGGATCTTGTTGTTGCGATTTGGGATGAGCCTTATGAAGGGAAGGTTTTAGGCGGGGCTGTACTGTGACACCGGGGTTTCGATATTGGATATACAGCGAGGCAAAAGCACCCCGACACTTCAGTGGCTGCCGCGGGATGTATTGGGGTTTGCTGAAATTCCAACACATTCCTGCCACCTGTTGTCCTCAAACACATAGTTGGAGTAGATGACCTCCGAAGTGGGGGGAAAATAAACTATATCATGAACCATCACTCGTAAATCATCTTATTCTCCTCTTTCGGCTTTGTTGCAAGACACTATCCACCTAGACCGAACTACAATACAAGTATTCTACGGTAACAACACCTATAAACCTCCCCACCCTCGAACCCATTCTCCTTGCTTCCCCTCCCCATACAAACTCAATGTTCTCTCACCCTCGTCCCCCCCTGGACGACCAATCGTCCCAACTGCGAGTACTATCTGCCCACCACCGATATTCTCACCACCCTTACATAGCCTCCAAGACCGCACAGAACATGTCTTAGTACAAGAGAAAAGAAATCCACCCACAAGATGGGGAAATTACTGTAGATCCTGATAAATCCCAACATATTATTGCAACCACAGATTTCACTACAGCACCTGAATCCCCTGAATCCACCGCCCATCGCACTCATAGGCTTACAAACTACTCACCCTACCTGACCAAGACACTTCCCCTAATATTTTTTAAGTCCGTCACTTGTTTAGGGGTAGCGCTGTTGTTGGATGCGACATCTCTACAGTCTAGTACCGGTACTCGTACCGGTACTTTCAAGGGCGCGATAGAGCACGGTAAGCGAGAACACGGGGCCTTCCGTGCATTGGGGGATACGAAGAAGTGGGGTTTCCTTCACCGAGAGGGAAACCGAGTGTCGATCGGACGGTTACCACCCCTTCGATGGTTGATCCTGCCCTCTGAATTCCCCTCTCCGGGGTGTTTTGCAACTAACCATTGAGGCCAGTTCACTCTGGCTATTGCATGATTGGAGGAATCTCTACTGACTGATCTATCTCATAACTGTCCTCTCATTAGTTTTGGCACGGAGGTGCGAGTGCTAGTAGGCTTGCAGTGGGGCAAGTTCAGCACCTGGATCAACAATGTGCTGACAAGATCCTAAGACATTGTCTTGTCTCACTAACCCATAAGTCTCACAGGTATCACTAGGCCTCCCCTCTGTATCGGTGCCCTGTTAAAATAGTTACCCACGCGTAGTCGCATACGCCACTAGTCATCCTCTGCTTTTCCCCAGGATTTTTGACAGTGCCGTGTTCCTCCGTAGTGGCGCATGTCTGGCGCTGTGCTGTACGTTTCTCAGCCAGTGCCGATGGATCTTGGGTTTCCTCACAAATAGTAGCTCCTGCAGTCCTCTCTGATACAATTTACTCTTGCTCTACCGGTGCTCGCCGCACTTTAGGAAGACTGTTATTCTCCGTGCTTTCTAGCCGAGGGGAATTATGATACCAATGCATACTCCGAGCACCCGAGCACCCCTGTGACACCAGGGCGCCTCAAGCCCCACCGGTGTGGGTCCCCAAGTGCTTCTAGGTGGCCGAACAAAAAAATTGTTCGCTGTTTAAAAGTTATTAGTGGCCCGGAAGTGCCCGAGTAATAGTACTCGAGCACATCAAATTATCACACAGCCCGTGACCACGCCTATGATAACAATCTAGGCCTCGTTATCCTATCTACAAAACACTCTCTTCTGGCACAGGTTTTCCCAAAATGAGCTTTATTTCGCCTTGAAGGGCTGAGCTTTTTTTTTTCGTTCAAAGGCTCAGATCAGAGCTGAATCTTCCAACCAAAAATTTGGCATAGCATCGAAAGGGACCAATGCAGAATGCAACCACCAAATAGCACCGGAAAGGCAACAGCCCACAATACCCGGCCAGCTGTCGGTCCATCTGAGCCTCTCGCACCATAATAAGCCTTTTTTTCTCAGTGAACCCTCAGGTGTGACCGCGAGTTCCTTCCCGCGAGACAGAAAAAAAACAAAAACATCTTAACCTCGCATCCATTGATGTCTTCTGGCTTACCTCATTTCTTTCCAGCGATCGGGATTCAGAGACAGTGAGGATGGACCATGCGAGACCCAATTTGAGCCGTTAAACTAAGGTTACGGAGAACCAAGCCTTGCATATGCAAGTTATTTCTGGGGGCGGCAGGGTTAGCTCCAATAAGAGTTTTATGTCATGTTGCAAGCCTCAGCATACCGTATCACATCAATAGCAGTGCCAATTCGGCTTTCTGTCTTCTTGTTGTGGATTGTTGGTTGTACTAGTACCGTACTCTCATCGACAACGGGATGGTCCGAGAGTTCTCAAGAGGGAAAGAACCAAAGAATCGAAAGATGACTGGGACAATTCACCAGGCAGTACAGGAATATACTCGAAAGAGGCTTTTATGATGGTGATCGAGTTATTAATAGTAACGTCCCCGAATTCGATACAGCGGAGCGTAGAATATGCCCTCCTCCACGCGTGGTTCGATCTGCTGGAAGCCATGACATGGGTGGGGGGGTGGGTCTCTCTGATTGACGTAGGGAACACAGCATCTAGCAAAAGCAATGTAAACAATGCACTATCCCTCGCTGGGAGCCTATGTGCCTAACTCAGATCTCCATCAAAAAGTAATCTGGCCGGGAGAGCTCTTGCTGTGGGGTCACTGGCAGGAAACATCTGCAGGATTTCCACATTTGAACTATTCCTAATCTCGGAATATTCCGAGAAGCTAAAAAGTGACAAATACGGATCAAGGGAATACAAGTACTTTTCACTAGTGCCGACCTTCTATGCTATCAGCGTTACGGCCTGCCGTTTTTACGGTTTTTTGAGGGCCCCCATTGTTGGCTCGTCTCTGTGGCCGAGACATCCCCGGTACGAGTACTTGTACAAGTACCATGACTTTGTCCCGAGCACCCGTTGTGATCCCTCAGCGGACGGGTTACTGGCTGTGGGCCAGTGTGCTTGTATGTCTGCTTGTGCAAACCATTCTCATTGTCGGCAGAAGGAGGACATCGTAGGTGATTAGAGGGATTACACTCAAGCAGGTTTCACCGCCTGCAATTCTACAGGTTCAAGACTCTCGGATAGATGTGGGTTTGTAGTTTAAATCACTGATCGCCATTGCTAAACAGGATAAGCGGTATTACAGCACTGTCAGGCATAGTACAAGTACTCGAGCACTCAAGTGCTAGTCGTGCAATTTGCACTTCACCCAGCCTCCGAGATCTAATAAACCCTCCCAATTCGGCAAAAATCCCCCCCCAACCAACAACCAAGGATGCACACTCCATCCCAAACGTGGTTACCATACTTTCGCTAGTTCGAATACTCACTGCACCTCTATCCAACTACAAGCGCATGAGAGTTGCACAGAAAAGAAAACCATACCGATCACTGTTTTTCTTCTTTTTTCTTTTCTTTTCTTTTCTTTTTCTTTTCTTTTCGCTTTACTCGAGTACGTGAACGAACAGAGAGGCCGCTGTGCTGTTCTTGTAAGTGCTTTTACACTCCTAAGCGAACCTTTACTTGGCGTCATCTTGGAGATTGGGTAGAGAGGCTGGGGCGGGAAATAGAATACCGTGAGTGCATGGGGGGCTTCCTACGAGCATGCCTGTATTGCACTGCACTGTACGTGGATCTGCACGGCATCATGGTATTACCGCATTGGGCTGCCAGCCGGGCACGACGACAAGATATAAAGCATACAGCCTTCCAGCATTTTTCAACTCTCCACCATCAAGCCTTTCTCTTTCCTACAGTACATCCCGCTTCTAGCCTCCTGCTCATCTTCCAACGAACAAATACTTTATAGCAAACAGCAGGATGAAGTTCCTTTCACTGGCTCTCCTGGCAACACCAGCCCTCGCTCAATCCCTCAAAGAAGCCCTTGACAGCGCACCTCTAGGAAAGCAGTTCGCGCAGGGAATCGATCAAAAGGCCCAAGATGCCCTCGTCCCACCAGGCAAGAGCCAAGTGACCCTCTTCTTGCCAACAGACAAAGCCCTAGAAGACCACCGCAGCAACGCCCCGCGCCCGGGACGGAAGTCAAAACGAGCTCTGCAGCCGGACGAGTACGCTATTGCAGCATACTCGAGTGCTGACGGCAAGCAGGATCTGAACACCCTATCACAAGATGGGGTCCTCAAAACCCAGAATGCAGACCCAACTAGTGGGAAGGCGAATGATCTGGTTGTCGAGGGCGGGGGTAGTGGGAAGGCACGGCTGATGGCGAGGACCAACACAACTACTCCTCCTGATATATCGGTGTTCGGAGGATTGGGTGCAAAAGCGAAGATTGTTGCTGGGAATTTCGTGTTTGATAGGGGTGTCATTCACTTTGTTGATACGTGTGTATTCCTCCTCTCCTGCTGATATCCTCCTAGCTGACCAAGTTCCCTAGGATCATGGATGTTCCTCAACGCTGCTCGTTCACCATCGGCTCCCTTCGTTACAATAACTTTCTAGGTGCCCTTTCAGCGGCTGGCCTATCAGCTTCAATTGATCAACAAACCACCACGGTCCTCGCCTACCGCGACGACGTATACACTAGCGCAGCGGACAAGAGCGCGAAATTCCTCCAGCAACACATTATCCCTAATTTTATCGCTTACACGCCCTCGTTGGAAGGTGTCCAGACATTGACCACCGCTGCAAACACCACGCTCAAAGTGACACTAAGGAATGGGCAATACTTTATCAATGAATCGCCAATTGTAAAGTCAAATGTTATTTGCAATAACGGGGTTGTGCATACTTTGGGCTCGGTACGCATTTCCTCACTTTTTTCTATTCCCTTCTCCCCTTGAACCTTTTCCCCAACGGCAGGGAGAATGAAGCAGAGCACTAACTGTTTGAAAATAGTTGCTCACCGACAAGGTAGTGACCTACACTCCTGGTTCCGATGCTGCCAGCAGTCGTGTCAACCAGATGACCATCGTAGGGGCACTGTTTTTGGCGGCGTGGAACTATCTTGTTTAATTAATCCCGGGACTGTCCTCTTTCCCACTAAGATTTTTTCACTTGACTTTTCTTTCTCCTCTTTTCCCTACCTGTTTTCCATTGTCGTTTTCTCATTGAATTTCGGTTTTCTATTCTATTGCTTATTTACTCATCTTGGGTCACACGAATGCATGAAGTAATGGCTGTAATGGATCTAATGCGTTGAAATGGACGAACGGAGAATAATTAATAAAAGAACTGCTATGACTCTTGCTGAATGTTTTTTTTTCTTTTCTTTTCTTCCCCTCGGGGGACAAATGGTTGGTGGGGGGGATAATAACGAATTGAAGCATTGGTAAATTAATAATTTTTTGGAAGTTGCTGTTCAAATGTTCTGCGGGAGCGGTCCGGAAGGCTATTGGGGCTTTCTAAAAAAAGAAAGAAACCGAGCCTTAGGCCTCCACGTAGAGGGAATTTAACCAACGTTTCTGTGGGAAAATAATTAGCCTGGCTTTCAGCTTCTTCTTCCAGCCAAGACTGCGTACGGTACCGGGTTCACCACGCGATTTTTTTCGAGCATAATATCATATCCAGAATGGGTGAAAGTAAGTGATCTAAGTGGTGGTACGACCAACGCCTCCCCCGGGCACCTAATTTCGGGGAAAATAGCCCTGGTCCTCTGCTTTTCTACTTCAGCTAGCCAACTCACCTTCCGATTACTTTGAAAAATCGCCGAGCGCTACTAGAACAGCACAGTAGCCTACGGTATGATACTACCGTGGAGCACCAACCCTGTAACCAGTGCAGTTACAAGGCGTGCGCGAGGGGGCGTTGGTCTGTCAAAATCTGCCGGCATAATTCGTTGAAATCAGTATATGTGTAATGAAAGATAGGCATCCAGAAGAAGACCGCCCCCCCCCTCTTGGCTAACTTTTGCTTTTGATATGATACTTAGCTTATGCTTGCGCGGTTTCGTAGGTTATAGGGGAGATGGTTTGTCAAATGCTCGCCCCAGTTGGTAACTTATGGTAAAGCGTGGTTCCCGCGCTCTGGGTTGTTGAGGGGCTAAATGGGCTTTAACGGGCTTAGCTTTCACATGCAGTGCTGGATGTGTGCTGTGTTCTACAAGTTACGGACATAAAGAACCCGAACACAGGGATGAGGAATTTGTATGGCAAAATGTCTGTGCGTGTCTGACCGCCCATACAAAATTCGGACTCAAATGTTCGGGTTCTTTATGCTTGTAACTTGTATGTGGCTTGGGGGCGCGTGGTGGGATTTGCTACTACTTAGGGGACCAATTGACGGGGTAGGATTGGGGGATGTGTTGGGGGCTGAGGTGGGGATATTTCTCCCGCCTGCTGATTCTTTCAATGCCTCAAGTGACGCGCTTGAAATCCTAGCGAGTGATGCAGAATGATGCCGGAACGATACAAGTACCTCATCGCCTGGTTGATAATGGGTACGATTCAAGGCCACGTGGTATTCGTGAGATTGCAGTATCCCGTTGTAGTGCACTTGTTCCATTTTCATCGTGAAGTTGGAGCGGATATGGGGGAGGAAGTTCTCTAAATAAATAAAAACTGCTCCTCAGTCATTTCTTTTCCTGGCTCCTGGTCTCTCAGATGCGCGGGGGTGGAGTGAGGTTTGTTTATCCCATCAACATCTATTTTTCTTTGTGATTCCTTCGGGCACACTTTATTTAGCGAGACTAGGCATTGAAGGGCAGGTGAAGGGAGAGGTGTGTAGGGTACGCTAGGTGGATAGTTACCCCGGGAAGGCAGGGGGGCTGCTTGGCGGGGGTGGCCTCGGCTTTGGGTAATGTTGTTTCATGGCCGGTTGTGGTCGGGTGAGCGTGTGGTCCGTGAGGTTTTGATACATGGCAATGGATACCAGTATTGGGCTAAGATCATTGTTATGTTTGAAATGGTGTGGTGTATCCCCAGATATTTTCCCTTGGGTCTTCCGGGGCCCCGGTGCTGTTTGCTTGTGCTTGCCTGGAATTTTGGCTAAAGCCGTGCCGGCTCTGAGCAATGCTTATATGGCGAAGGTTCGTCAGGTTTGACTAGCTGGCTTCGGGGGGAGATAGGCTCGTTACTCCTAGGTATGATATTCCGGTAGGTGTAATATAGGAACTCGGTTGTTGTCTCGTGTTAAGTTAAAGACTGATCGGCTTGGAGGCTCTGTAAAGGGTTCGATACCTTGTGGTGAGCGACCACTGCATCCGAATTCTCAATAGTCTTCCACTATCCTCTGGTCCGGTATCTCTCGCTCGCTCTTAGGCTAATATCTAAGTGTAATAGCTATTTCCCAAGCGGAATCTTAGAGCTCATAGCAACTACCGCTACTTCTATTCTTCAACTACAACTAAAATACTAGTAGTAGTAATCCTATTGGAGGGTATTTGTGACATACCTTCCGTACAATATCTCGGCTTCTACCTCTTTGTTCTCCTGCTTCTCTCTGCTTTTCCATATTTCTACCTCAACCCCGGGAGATACTTAGAATGTAATACCTGATAGTTATCACTTATTGGGTTAGAGAGCCCTGCTGTGCGGCCAAGTAGATAAACTAATGCGGTGGGCTGCTGGTTTCTCTCATAGCTCCCGGAACCTTTGTCTCCCGACGGAACCGAGACAAACTGTTTCCTGAAACGATGACAAATTCACCAAGCACTTGTCCCCTTCATACCCCCGAACAAGCACCCGCTAGCCAAACGATCACTGCTACTAATAGCTTTATGCTAATACAGCCCCAGATCCGCTCTGACAGAGTGGTACGATCGCGCGTCTGTTGACGGGAGGGGGATGTTGAGGTGTCCGCCCTTGGTAAGCGGTACTTAAGTAGTGAAAACTTCTACATTTACAACCTTATACATCCGTTGATGTCCTAGTGTGCCCACACACGTCCATACTTTAGTGTTCCTCCATAATATTGTGTGCTCTTCCTGTTACCTTTGCTCCTCGATGCTTCCGATACGATATTCTACTACTGGGATTATTATACCATCACGCTAAAGGCGCCAGTCTTCCTAACTTGCAAAATCTCATTACGCAATTACTTCCACCCGCTAGACGGTGGAGTTCCGGGATGCCGGGCGATATGTTCTTACAAGTCAGCCGAAGCCCAAGACTTTAGGCCACGATTTCTCCCTACCCCACCCCAACAGTGCGCAAACCCAGCACTAGCAAGCAAAGCCCCCAGAGCGGACTAGAGAGCTAACCTTGCTCTAGCATAAGTCACATTCCGATTCTAAGTTTGTGTGTCCTCTACCGGATATGTAAGAAATTATGTCTTCTGTAATCGATTATGGATATTCTGGTGAGGAAGGGAATATATGCAATAAGTGCCCTGAGGTGCTTCTTGGGATCTAGGCTCACGTGTCATGACTCGCTAAAACGACCCTCTTATTTGCCTCGCGGAGTTGGACTTGCTGGTAGCTATGGTTTGCTGAGACAAATAAACAAACAATCCAAACAAGAAAGAAACTGATCTAAGAGCTACACCGGCTAAACAACGCTGTGCCATCTAAGGCGGATGTATAAATATATAAGCCACAATGGACTAGATCTTCCCCCCGTTCAACCAAAACCTCCCGACAGAGAAAAGAACAGGGAAGCAGGAAATTTTAGAAAAGCCACCCCTCCTAGTCCTACCAAAGCTCCTACCATCCTCCACAGCACTCCCCCCCCCCCGCTCCTCCACCGGCCTAAGACCTCCTTCGCCTTACTAGCCATGATAACAATCTAGTTTTCCCCTAGACAGCTTTTATGGTACCCAACACCGGGCAGTACTTCAACGACGATGCCAGCACGTACATAGCTTCAGAAATCCCCACAATCACCACTATCGAACCCCCAATGTTCTCCATCAGGCTAACACCCCAGTCCTTCCCAGTCAAGTGTACCAATGGCGCCACGAACAGTGGGAGCTTGAGGTGTTCACTCTGGGCAACGAAGTCCAAGAAGGGCCTAATTGAAAGTATAATATCGTACTTGACTGGGGACTGCCTATTGGCCCGGTGTTTATTGTGAGGGTAGACTTGAACAGCGCGGTGCGCTTGCCGAAGGGGTTAGCATGCCCTATAGCCCTTCAAGTGCCAGGGTGGGGTTTGGAGTATAGGTTCGTCAAGGATGGAGTAAGGAGTCTAATTGTTTTGGTGGGGCTACCCCCCCGTTCGTTTCTATGTTATGGGGATGCCAATGGCCAATAGAATTGACTGTGCGGGAGGCAGGGAGTAAGTCTGTTATGGCGCGGCAGAGAGAGCTCCTCTGGGCAAAGAAGGTGGGTTAGGAGAGAGGCGGTGGTAATATCCATAGCGCTTGTATGAAGGAAGTGCAGAAGAACAGTGCGCATCATTTTATTTCACGTCTGTTACAGTAATATCATTTTTTGTATCTCTCGTGTCTATACTGCCGGTATTTTTAGAAATACTTCCTAGACTGCGGGAGCATCACCTCGGAAGATATCGCACACCTTAGGGCTCCAAAGCGAAATAACCGAACTGAATCCAGCATGGGATGTTTAAAATGAGATATAGTAGTTATAGAAGTATCCCCAGGTTGAAGTTAGCTCCAAGAACGGCTCCAAAACTAAACAACCCTACCTACTTTCTCAGTGCTGTATCCAACCCCATAGAATACTATCTTGCATCCAGACTCTTATGAAACATTAGATGTGCTAGCTCCCACTTGGATGCCATGTTTGCCATATCTTGGCTGGTACATACTTGAGCACTATCCTCTTAAGCTGACCAACTCCAGAGACAAATCAGTGCTGACATACTAACTTACAAGCCACATTTGGACTCACACCCGGGCCGTTATACAGGTAGTGCTTGGGGGCATCCGAAGTGACTATGGGCCGGAAGGTCGGAAGGTGTCTGCAGATCTTGTCCTCATGAGTTGTGGACCATATGGAAAGCATTGCACTACACTAAGTAAAATATACCGCCAGTCCTAAATATAAAGTGCCTCCAGATAGATTAGGAAGCGATGCCAACAGTGGGTATCCTGCAAGTGATTATGCGACATGCAAAACATCTCTAACGGGGAAGTGAACCGGCCAACAGCCCAGGAGTTCTTTCTGACAAAAAAAATAGGAATTAGAGTGCTAGGACCAAACCCTTCCATTAAGGATTCCTTAGCTAGGCCAACATTCCAGGTCTTGGGTGGAGTGGGGAGGGGGGGGGCTTTACAGTAACTTAGGAGGCACAAATCGGGAAGGTAATAGATAACATTGGAGACCATGATACTCCTAGTACTTGTATATCTCGGCGCTACATAACATATTCTACAACTACTATAGTAAGAGCACTATAACCTCTCTATACCATTTAAGCTAAGCAGAAAGGGGGAGGGGGAAAAACTACCTTGAGCCATACTATGATCTCAAGGATGTACGGGATTTCATTGGTCCGGGGAGAATAACGAATGATTAAGCATGATCTACCCTATATATGATACCCGAAAGATTCCCACCCCACGGTTGCACTCACAGAAGGCTCACATCATTTAAACACTTCACTTCCCCAATCCCCATGAAACAGAAATTATTTACTCTCCTTCCTCCATCCAATGAACCGTTCATATAAAAAAAACTGGTTGTGAAGTAGGAATTGAACTCCTGACTGGGTTACCCGAAGGCTAGTTGGTTCTTGACGGCTTAGATGCTGCGCTAGTTAGGTACCTCACGCAATATTACAAGTACGAATAGGTACTTATCTTGCCATAGGCAGGGTTCCATTCCTTTTCTTCCATCGAGGCTTTGAGGATGATATTTTACGTTAGTGTTTGTTGATTCGTAGGAAAGCATACGTACATTCTCGAGAGAAGAGAAATTATAGATATCGATCGACCGCTATTGGTGACGATGAGATCTCCTTGTGCTCGGGGGAGTAGCCGCTGCAGAATATCAACGATAGGAAAGGGTAGGTTTTGCAATGAGTAAGCCAGGGTTTTGAGGGGGCACAGCGCATTCTTGGGTGTATGATTTAATGGAGGAGTACAGTACTATGCCACTCATGACATAATGTAATCCGGTCAAGGGAATTTGGGCTCTACCTTCAGTCCTGGCGGTAGGGGTGATATCGTTGTCATGAACATTCGCTTGCGCATACAACTATAAGGTGCGGACGGCTCAAGTTTTAGCTATGACAGGATACAACACCCGTCTAGCACTACTCCTAAATTCTAGGACAATCAACCTAGAATCCATCTACCTTTTGAAGCACATTTCCAAAGCCGCGGCAATACCCTGTGAGAATCTAGACACTGGGCAGAGGCTCTAAGCCCATTATTGGTCGATTTAGCCAACCATATGCAATTATTACCTTCACCCTAAGGGCCTGCTCCTTCTTAAAGCTCTCTAATCGGTATCGACCGATCTCTGGTAAGAATTTATTAAAGTCCGCATGACGTTAGCAAGAGGTTTAAGCAAGGTATCAACGCTAACACGCACACGCACTTAGTCCTCAGAGCGCCTAGAGGGCAACCGCCTACTACTTGCGTACCATATCAGAGGCGCTCCAATGTTATCGCAGTGCGGCACTGCCAGTGGAGAAGCACTGTATCGGGACTTCAAGTTCCCTTGGGTAATGACACAGGTCTGAATGACATTGACGGAAACCTAAGGAAGGAAGGAGGGACAACATCACAGCACACAGGGACTTTAGAAGGCTTAGAGAGCAGCAGCTATTTGCGTACGTACCCTGCCAAAACAGGTAAACTACTGCTAGTAGTATGCCGGGGAAGAAGTGGCAATAATCGTTGTAGATAAAAGTTGGATAGTGCTATTCATGCAGAAAAGAGAAAAAAACACGCGGGGACAGCGCTCTTATACAAAAATCGCGTGAATCCTAGTCTAGAAGGCATTAGGCGCGAAATGGTGGGGAAAATGGGCACGACAAAAACGACCTGGTTTTAACGTTAGGTATGTCTCCGCGAAATCCCAAAGCGATCACCGCAAATCACTCGATATGAATCCTGTGTGACTGTTGTGGAAATATTGAATGGAATGATAGTACGAGATAATGAAGAAGTGATTGATTGCTTGAGGGAAGAACTAAGCACTGTTAACCATCTCAAAGAGAAGGGCGAGCAGTCCTGACTATCTACCATTGGGGAGCGAGACAAATAGGTCGAGCGAACAATAACAATAACAATAAAAGAAGAATGAGGGAAATGCAAGGAGGTATCTTCAATAGTGCCGGAGGTGTACGAGTAGAGGTATGATAAGGTTTGATGCAAGGAGAAAAAGCCAATAGTGTGAGTGACACCATAGTAGTGCCAGAAGTATGTTTCGACAGTGACAATTGGTGTGAATCTCGGTGCTGGATTCTAGAGCAAAAAAAAGAACTTTACTTCGAAGGCCGCTAGCGGAGGCCTGGGGAATGGAGGTAGGGTCTAGGACTGTGGAGAGGTTGCGGGGGCTCAATGCAAAGAAGCCATAGCGGAGCATCCTTCCCCCCATTTTCTCCTTCCCCCCTTTGTCAGACGTTTCAATAACGTGAGTTCTATCCACTCCTCTTAATCCACTCATGATGCCCGACGCGAGATTCCCACGCAACACCCTGAACAAGGCTACCGCAACCCACGAACGTCGCATCGTAGTCCTCTCTCACTGCACACTGATCAAGGTGCGGCCGCCCGACTGTCTTCGGCAGTACAGCTATGACCCTTAACAGCAGTGAAATCTTGTCTTTTCTCACGGCCCAACCTTCCAGTTTCTATGACCGATATTCAGGATGTGAATATTGCTTTCTTTTTCCCTTGAGGATGTGATTTATATGCTCTTATACCTCAACCGGTGTTTCAGAATACTATAAAACGCCGTTGTTACCAACCTCAATCTAAAACAAAATCCGAACCCACCTCTCAACAACATAAGTATTCGCTCCCAGGGGAATATCGTGGAAAGAAACCTAACGGGGGCAAGATTAAGAGCCTGTTTGGTTCACCCTTTTTTTTCCGAGATGTTCATAGTGTTTGGCTTAGTATGATAGTATCATAGCTTCAAACCATGATTCGCGAAAGTTTCGGAGGATGATTTCGGGATTCTGGGCTGGGATTTTTGTCTTGTACTATACCCTTAAATGCTAGTAAGCCCCAAAGGCCCGTTTGGGCCAAGCAGAACGCAGTTGATAGTATGCCCTATTATACCTCATTACCCGCCCTCACAGAGTCAACCCCAAATCGTGATTCCCGAAATCTCAAAATTGCAGCCGCATTTGACAGAGGGCGGTTCGCAAACCTTGATTGGGAACCATGATCTCAAATCACGGCTCTGATACCTCAGCTCATAGCGAGCCAAACAGAGCCCAAGATGTCGAGAACCCATTAAATCCTGTGTAACTAGCAGGAGCTTAGGCATTCGATCCCCTTCAGCGTGAGCTATTATTGAGCGATCCGTCATGTATTATAGTGTAGGATAGTTGAGAAATCCCGCCTTGTAGACACCGAGAGATTGAGGTTCTTAGCCTTCTTGAATGAGGCTGTAGCGAAAAATCGGTCCCGATATAATACTAAGACTTAGTGGTATTATAGAACCCGACTCTAGACCGTACACATAAGGCTAAGGTTTGCCATAGGTAGGGTAGAAGAAGGAAAAGAGGAGGATGGGGAAAGAAAAAAAAGGATGTTTTACCTTCTGTGATTTGGCAAGGCCACTGAATACCTTACGGACTGACTCTCTTGTATTGAGGTGCCCGAACTTTTTGTGATGGTGGCTAGCTACTACCGAATCAACTATTCGCCACTGACAGCCTTGTCAGCCTACCGGTACTATTCCCCCTCAAAAAAGCCAAATATGAATAGTTCCCGCTCGCGAAAACATGATAGGTCCAACACCTAAGATTACTGCAGCGAGCCCGTCCAAGAACTCCGTCATTCCAAGCAGTGTTACCCGGTTCCTTCAATGGCTTGGGGGAGGAGAGAAAAAGTGGTTTGGAATGCAATTTTCTTTCCTATCATAATATAGCCCTTCGGGCACACTTCACACAGAGTCGCTCAATTCGTGAAACGGGACGGACACATGATTTTCGTAATCAACCAGAACCCCTCTAGCAACTCAATACGACCAGTAATCTGCTATCACGGGAAATCACTTGTGTCATTGCCCCTGGTCAACGCCCTCCCCGTGTCATGGGACACCCTCTCTTCCTTCGTATATCTCCTAGCAGGACATGCATGGCCTTACTCGATAGTTTATAATACTCCTCGGGAATCAAGTACCGCATCCTTGTATTCCTAACAGTACTCCCCGCAGACTGAGCCCTCCACCTCTCCGATTGAGGGGAGGGTGAAGCTAATAGTCTTGGAATATTAGCAGTTAGGATGCTCCGCGTGGTAGTGTGGCAACGAGTGATACTCTGGGTAAAGCACAATAGTCGCGATAGAACGATCAAGGACTGCACAAAGAAATCGCAAAACCTCACCCCAAAGAGGAAGCAACTCCCACTCGGCATTTTTTGAGGTGTCGAATGGGGTCTTATTGGATGAGGTAATCCCGGCAAGATTTATTGTTGGCAATGATGCCCGGAGGCACTGTACAGTACGGCACATACCTATCACTCCGTCCAACGCGATTTTTGCAACAACACATCTTTTTTAATTGTAAGTTAGGCTATTGTAGTTATCATCAACGGCAAGGAAGTTCACACAGAAAGTGGACACTGCATAGTAACACGGCTAGCAAGTGGAAATACCCAACGTATGATACCAAACGCACCACCGCAACCCCGAGATTACTGTGGAGAAAAGGACAAGACAGCGCCCACTGCTCGCCCGGCCGATGCGATACACAAAGCGGGGGCAGAGGTAAGAGGAGCAGATTAAATAAGGGAGCAAGTAAATCCAGGCACCGAATAGAAGAAATCCGAATGACAAGGTGAAATCAGAGAAGAGGAGCAAAAGTCAAAGTATGCACCCCAAGCCACCAGCTCACAAACCTCAATCAAGTATGATATGATAAGAACGAAAATACTTAGAAAGAAAAAAGGCAAGCAAAAGAGAGCTATACACCCCCAATCCCGATATCCCCAGACAAATCCAACCACCTCAAGAAATAAGACTTCCACACCCCAGACACCCAACCCCCTCCTCCCACTTGCCCCCTCTATTGCCCCATTCCTTCCTACTCCTAAGATCCCTGACAGTGGCTACCACAGGTCCGTTGGCCTCTGGACGAATAGCCACCTGGAAGAAGTCTTCCCTGTCGCTCCCCGCTGCTACATTCTTCCCCCTTGCGCTAGAGGATTTCGGGGTCTGAGGTTTTGAATTTGAGATAGTAGCTGCCGCTGCGGAAGTGCGTTTTTTCCCCCGGGCTCTGTTTGTGGCGGTGACGCTTTCGTCTTCCTCTCCCGAACCTTCTTTTTGATTATTCTTGATGGGAGAAGACGGGCCTTCGGTTATTTCTTTGTAAAGTTTCTTCTTGATGTCGGCTATCAGGCACTCTTCGTGCAGCCACATTTTGCACGAGGTGCAGGCGTACATTATTTTATCAGGGTTGTAGTAGCCACGACATTTGCAGTGTTCTCTGACTTCCTATATCGCCACTATTAGCCTCACTCCCACATGTTAAAGGGGTGGTATAGTACCATAAGCATCTGGGTAGGATAATCAAACTTCTGCCTCCAGAAGAGATCCGGCAAATCCTCCTCCTCGTCCAATTCCATCCAATGCTTGACAGTCGCCCTGCCACTGACAGTCATAGCATCTATGATCTCCATATGGTTACTAGCGATGATCTCCTTCGCCCCGTGGTAGGGTTGTCTCCCGCCGGGCAGCTCCTCCGGCCAGTAGAGCCAGTACACGCGCAAGTATACGTGGGACTCGTCGATAGCACGAATCTCCAGCACTCGAGCCACCCAGAATTTCTTGTCATCTGAGGCGCCTAGATCCGTACCATGGGGGATATTACTGTGGTTTACGAAGATGTGCTCATTTAGAGCAAAATTTTCGGTCCCGACTTTATGTATATATTGCGTTAGTTATGAAGTGGAAGGACAGGAGATTGGAGGGGAAAAACGTGCCGACAAAACTCCGATACTTGGTTAATTGATCCCATTGCTTCCTTGGCTTTATAGCATAAAGTGTAGAATCGAACGGTACCTCCCTATCAATCTCCTGATGCTTCCGTGATGCCCCTACCGGATTGATTGGAACTCCGGACTTAGTGTACCTCTTCGCCTGACGTGGCGCGTAGCCGCCACCAACATTACCAGTACCACCCTTCTTCTTCTTCTTCTTCTTTGTTGCTGGAGGGGCGGCCTTGTACTCAACCGCGAAGGGGCAGTCCGATATTATTAGGGGTGGACTATCGCTGACCGATGGCTCGCTCTGCTGTTCCTCTGGCGGCTCCACCGCGTTCTCACTAACCCCTCCTCCTCGCTTGCGCTTTGGTGGCATGGTGGAATTTGTGTACCAGAAGATGTTTTTTTTTCTCACGCGCTTAAACCGCGTCTTCGTTTGCTGAAGCGGTAGGACGGGAGCGAACGGGGGCTGGGTTGAGCTGAGTTAGTCAATAGGCCCGGATTCAGTTGAATTGACACCCGTAGAGAGCGTTTAACTGCGGGCGGTGAGGATCAGCGAGCACAGGTCGTGGTTGCTCGCGGTACTTGTTCGCTGCTAGGGGAGCAGGGAGGAGGTGAGGGCACGGTAGGTTGTTGCACGGTACTCGCGGGTATGGTAAGTACTCGGCGCAGTAGGGCACGTACCCGCGGTTTGTGGCACTCACCCAGTCGTCGTTGAGCCAATCTGTCGTAGCAAAAAGAAACGACGCGAGATGCACAAGGATTAGGCAAGCAGCGCGTCGGCACTCGCAAACTATTTTTTTTTCAATTGCTATTTTTTAGAGACCGAGGGGGGGTGGGCGAAGGAGAGTAGATAGCGGGATGGAAGGAGTGAGGGAAGGAGGGGCTGGGAGCGCGGTTGGTGCTACCGGTAGAGGGGGAGGGGGCCTTACGGTTCACTTCGAATGTCTTTGTAGGATCGATAAAGAAAATACAGGTACCAATCGATGGGTGTGGAAAGAGGAAATTGCGTTGCTGCAAATACCGGCAGGGTAAACAACTCCACCGTATCTAGTTCTCCAGCCCACCTAAGAGAGAGTTCGGACCCAGGAGGATACGAGTCGTCAGAAAATGACGCCTCCCTCTGTTACCACAGATTGCGGTTTCCGTGTTGGAGGCTCTGGCACTACGAATGAGTGATGGGAGGAGCGGAAAAAGGAGGGGGCGGGGGAGGACAAAAGGAGAAGGGGAAGCGGAAGGAGAAGGGGAAGCGGAAGGGGAAGGGGAAGGGGAAGGAGGGAGAAGGAGAAGGAGAAAGCTGGAAGGTTTTATTGATAATCACATACAGTGCCGGAAGCGTACCGGTACAGTACTCCCACCAAACGACTACGAGGTGGCTGCGGTGTGTGGCGTCTGGCGATAAAGTCCAAGTTCAAAGTACTGTGCTCTATGATACCGGTACTGCATGCGATGCTCCCTTGAAGCCATTAAGACATTGAATTTTGTAGTCCACCGCGGCGAATAGGACACGACCCGATATCGAATTCTCACGAACCCCATAAACTAACTACCTCCAATGATATCTACCTCGATTTCCACGCACTGGGTACCCTCCGAGTTAAACCCCACGCAATCATCCCACGCCAGAACATACCCCACTTTCACTCACACATCTTCACTCGATGATGGTGGTGATGCATCTGTCCATGCATCTCTCTCCGCGGGCAACGGGACACCGTGATCGAGTGAGCACACTACCATGGTACTCTTCAAAATACCGGGCGGTACTGTAGGATATGAGTACAAGTGCAGGTGGTTATGTAAGTCCTCTCAGGCGGGTACTGTATGGCAGGAAACAGCACTACGCCTTCTTGCTTGCAGCTGCTCGGGCTGCAAAGAGCTTACCAGTACCATAGAGTAGTACCTATGGCAATGGCGGCGCGTGCCATATCGGTAGAGAATCTGTACCTACATAAATAACACACAGGGGGACCAGCTTACCGGGATCTGACTGGCTCCTGGCATGTGTCTAGAGATCTGGCGATTCCATTGCCTACTTGGACCCTTTGTCCATTTGTCTCTCTCTCTCTCTCTCTGGGCTTCGGTTTTTTTTTTATTATTAAAAAAAAGCAAAAAAGCGAAGAAAAATAATAATGAACTCTCTATTGTATTGCATCCATCGAATTAAAACTACCGCTATCGCTATCGGTAATAACATATCACACCCGCTCACTACAACAATTCTAATGCTGCCACAGCCAACGAAAGGCCTCACAGCAGTTCGAGCACTGGACCGCATGTATGACACCAGCATGCGAGGCGCTAAACCACCGGAACACAATCAACCGTAACACAAAACCACCTCTTAAGCACCGCGGACTGACTACCGGTACCTTTCGTCCACACCCTCCACTACCCGAACCTTCTCTTCCAATTCCCTGACCCACCCCTCAACTTTGCCCATATTACTCTGTATTGTCCCCTCGCTCTCCTTGACCACTGTTTCCACCTTTCCCAGCGCAGCCCTCCAGCGTGCGATCTCCCCCCCCGTCTCTTCCTGTCTCCTCTCCAACTTGGTCAAGTTTTCCACCGTCTTTCCGGCGTCAGCATGGATGGTCCTGAGACTTCGTAGGCGATCGAGGACAGCCGGTAGAAGCGGGCCGAGATTCTCGATCGTGGGGAGTGCACCATAGAGTGCGTTTATCTTGGCTTCTCGTTCGCTCGTGTCTGCCACTGGGGCGGTACTACCCTCCGGGGAGAGTTGGTCGGCTTCCTCCCTTCGAGCATCGGCGGCGGCTTTAGCAGCTTTCCTAGCCTCTGCTAATTTCTCTGCTTCTTGGGTGAGTTGTTTCACTCGTTTGGTGGCTGCGTCGAGGGATGATGTAGAAGAAGCCGTCAAGACAGACATTTGTCGGCCGAGTTCGTCGAGGGTAGGGATTATGGCTGAGTTGGGGAGCTCTCTATCAATGTTTAGAGTAGAGGACGCGCTCATTCCGAGGACCTTCTCGAGGACGGTTAGGCGCTTGTCGAAGTCCGCTGCCTTTGCTAGAGCGTGGGACTGCTTGAAGGTCGGGGCATAAGTTATTGTGTATGTTGTTGAACCGCCTGCCGTAACAGGCGCAGTCTCGGGCGCCTTATAGCAGAAAATTTAGCGGGTTCTCAATATGGAATAAATAAAAATGATCACACTCACATCAACTGCAGCCTGCTCGCCACTTTGCTCTTGGGTATTTGGCGTGGTAGCACTCATAGCAGCAGCCAACTTCTTCGCCAGCTTAGTCTGAGCACCCCTCTCTTCCCCACTCACGGTCTGTAGTCCCTCAAGAACATTGCTCAATTCATCAATACTCGATTTGAACTCCACCATATCCAGAATATCCTCATCATCTTCCCCTTCGCTCACCCCCCCTTGGATTACCCCCTTCTCCACCCCGCTACCAGGTTCTTGCTCCCTAGCCTTAATCTCACCCCTAACCTCCTCTACCTCCCTCCTCAACCTAGCCAATCGTTTCTCCAGCGTCTCATCACCAAGCCCGTCGTCATCCTCGTCATCCTCGTACTCCTCATCCTCATCGTACGCTCCAGCCCTCCTCCTCCGCCTCCTAGAACTAGCCCTATAACTTCTTCGCTTCCCACTGATACGATCCGAGAAGTCAACCCCCGTTGCGTCGATCTCGGTATGCTTGAAGCGTCCCCTCGCATCCGCAGGTCTTAAATGGTCATAACTGATGCTTCCACTGCCATCCGCGTCTCCACCGTCCTCGGAGCCGGAGGTGGAATGCGCTGCACTTGTAGATGTCTGGAGGGTGGATATATCCTCCGCGAGGTCTGGGGTTTCGTATACGTCTTGTGAAATGTCCTAGGTGAAAAAAGGACCGTAAGCTTGATTGAGTCCTCCCCGCTTTTTATAGGGTTTGAGAGCATACTAAATCTGGAAGAGCGGCGTATTTGGAAGACATTGAAGCCGGCGGTGTGGGGAGGGGGAAAGGAAAGAGTTTTGATGGAGACTGTGATTGTCGCTTTGGCTTTTTCTGGGGTAACCTAGATTGGTGGGGTTATGTGAAGGACGGGTCGTTGCTTGGCAGCCGCAAGGAGGTTGCGCTGTGCTGGAGTTACAGCATGCAAATGTGGCTCGGGGCTCAACACAGCGGTCCGAGAGACCTAATCACCATCCTGGACCAGAAAAAGTCTTGAGAGGGCTAGGAGGGGTTATCGTGAGGAGGCATGCTATGAACTTTCGACTATATTATGACTGGTGTTTTTGGGATCTTGCTTGATCGTCGAGCCTTAGTATTTGGTGAAAAGTTGTCCGTAATGGGGTGAGATGGGTGGTTTGGGCCAGTTAATGAAAGTCAATAAGTGTTACAATATTGGGATTGTGCTCCTTGATTGGTGCTGGCCAGCCAAATTCCAATAATTCCAATGCGAGCATCATGCTTCCGTAGATCTTTGTGTGTTTCGATACCCTGTGTCACGAACAAAGCCTCGAGAATACTCGAGTACCGATATCTGTTGCGTGCGGTGAAGCATCGTTGGGCTTCACTTATCACATTACAAGTCGCGTGGAGCAGAGTCGAACCGCACCAGTGTAATCTAATCCGAAACATCTATTTTATTTGGTTGCTTCTGTACCAATGGTATGATCAACGCAAGGAGGCATTTTCCTACGATGGTAAGACACAACGCTTGTACGTCCCTCCTACTACATGCCCAAACTGTATTGAAGGAAACAAATGGGAAGAAGTATCGCAAAAGACTTAAGAGTCTTCCGAAGCAGCAGCGCTAGGAGAAAGGCTCGTGTTAGCATTAAGTCAAACAACCTCACGCTGCAAGGTGGGGGAAACATACCCAGTAATTATCTCAACTAACTCTCCAGTAATGACTGCCTGCCGAGTACGATTGAAAAGAATTTGGAATCGATTGATCATGTCACCAGCATTCTTGGAGGCGTTGTCCATGGCATTGCGGCGGGCAGAGATCTCGCAAGCGTGACCCTCAGAGAGAGCCTATTTCGAACCCGATTGTTAGATGGGGCCATAGCATTTCTCTGCAGGAGAATTTACCCAGAAAATAGTGTTGGCTAGGGCATATTCGCGAAGATTAACCAATTGCTCATCTTCAATCTCGAAAGCGGTAAAGTTGGCTAGGTTTTCGAATTGTAAGCAGACGCCGGCTAACAAAACGGGGTAAATCCGGGACGATGTTACGAGGTCGTTCTCTCAGAAGGAAGGCAACGGAAATATCCACACGGTTTCGCGCTCTCGGGCAATACAATAATGTTTTTACATCCGAATATTCTTCATCATCGAAAGGGGCAATATAGGAGGGAAACGTAGCAGGACGTAAGTGGGCTGTGGAGGTCTCACCTGAGTTTTTGATGGTCTCCTCGGAGAAGGCATAAGTGCTACCAGGCTCGTAGGAGATAGCGGACTTGAAGTTGTTATAGACAACCTCAATATTATCGTAATCCTTCTCCAGCTGGAAAATCTGGTCCGCGATAGTCTGAGCCTCGGCAAAAGTAGGGATATCCTTTCCAACATTTGCAAAGTTCATAACAATGTTCTTCGCAGAAGATCTACCCAATTGTGCCTTACACTTTTCACCCAAAATGACAAGGTCGGCATCGGGAGTTGCCAGCAATCTTCTGCGAACGGCCTTGGTGATTTGTGAGTGGATACCACCGCAGAGTCCCTTATCGGATGAAGAGACAATGATCAAAGTCTTCCCACCTTCCAGAGGTTTGGTCTCGGCTTTATCAAAGACAGTGTTTGATGTCTGACCGTAGGTGCGGGACTCAGACATAGCACGCTGGGCACGAGCAAGCTTTGTGGAAGCGACAATCTTCATGGTGTTTGTAATTTTCTCGATATTCTTGATGGACTTGAGGCGTCCCTCAATCTCGCGAAGGGTAGCATAATTGTTGCTCTGAGCTGGCCTATCAGTCAGATAATTAAGTCAGCAATGAATCAACGAATAACAGATGACGATGAAGATTAAATAGTGGGCAGGGAACAGACCGGGTAGTAACAGAAAAGACAAGCGAAAGGGCAATTGAGTAATTACCTGATGGAGGTAGTAGCAACTCTCTGAAGGGCTGGCCTGGCCACCCTGGACAACATGGTGAGAGAGGAAAGAAGTATTTATTTGTGGGAAAGGGGGGGGGGGAAGAAGAGGGGAGATGGATGAGAGGGGTGGTTGGCGTGAATGGGACTGGCAAAGGAACGGAAAGGTCGGGGATGATGGATGGAAGCCCGCGGTTCTAAATTTCCTCTTTCTCCCGTCAAGATCTCACACCAACAACCAAAGCGGCGGCAGGATCCAGTATGACAACGCCAAGACATCGTCCTCATTCACTCATTTCATTCGTTCCCTTGAACTGTTTTGTAATTACTTAGTCAGCAGAGATAAGTCAAATACGGTAACTAGCGTCAGGTCCCTCAACTCGGCCTTTGGCGTTTTTGGACTTTTTGGTGCTTCTTTCTCTTATTTTCTTTCTTTCTTTCTTTCTTCCTCGTCTTGTCTTCTCTCCTCGTCGTCCAGTTCACCCTCCCTCGAGCATCAACTCACTCTCCCCCTCCTCTTCCTCCTCCTCCTCAACCACCGTCCACGCACAACCTAGCACTCCCCGTTCCTGCCCTTGACCTCCTCGCCTTGTTGTGTTGCGTCCAGCACACGGAACCTCTCCTTCTCTCAACTCCCCCCCCCCGTCAAGCCTTTCCCATCCTAACTTCACTAACCCTTTGCCCTCTTTTCCTCCTTCAACAATTAACTTAACATACCATCCTCTTTCTTCTGTTCCCCTTCGTTCCTTCATTTCTTCCTTCCACACCCTTACCTCTTCTTCCACACCCATCACGGGGGAAACACCAACAGCCCCAGCTCTTCGCTAAAAATTCAGTTGTTGTTCCTTGCTCTCGTCGTTCGCTGCTGTCTCCTCCCGCCCTGAGGCTAAAAAGTTTCGCGCCGCTGGTCCCCTTCACGCTCCTTCCTTAACTGCGGCTCCAACCCCCTCGTCAACATCTCCCACCCCCCCAACCTTTCACTCCCTCGTCCCTCTTTTCACAACGATAACCCTCCACAACTTCGCCCGTCCTGTCCGTTTTCCCCTTCTCGCCTCTGGGGCACAAATCCCTGCAGCAGGCTTTTTTTCAATTGTACCGCATAACCAGCATCCGGAGCATTGCACTCCGCCCCCACGATAACCGCGACCTTCCGCTGCAGACGGTTCACCGAGGCCTCCGTACATCTCATCTGAAGTCAGTGCACTCAAATTACGATCAGTCCCGTATAGCAGAATCTCTTTCTAACAAGCGAGCATACTTTGCCGCTACTGTTGCAGTCATGTCTTCATCAGAAGATGACCGCCCTCTTGCGGCCATGCATCGTGCAAGGACAAACGGTATGTGGACATTACCATTCCCCCTCGCCAATTCGGTGCTTAAAGGCACGCACTGGGTCGACTTTCAGAGTGTTTTAGAGGCTACTGCTTCCTCCCTTTTAAGACACGACTTCTATATTCCCCAATCTACCAAAACCTTACGATGGAACGTCTACTGAGCGGTGTGGTTTTTGTGTATAGGTACTTCATCAACCGTGCCTGCTGATACCAACGGAACTACCCCTGGCCCAGTTCTGGCCAATAAAAACCCGAAACCTGTGGACCGCAAGGCGGGTAGCAAGTCTGGAATGGCAAATAAATCAACAAATGGCGTACGCCCTAGTGATGCAGCTGGCGTTCCCCTAGTAAATAGATCGGTTGAAGACAGAGGGGTTGGGTGTTCTAAGAGGAAGGACCGTCAGGCTCCAATCAAAGAGAGCAGCAGTATCGAAGATAGCGATGCTCCCCTGGTAAGTTAGGTGCCTCTTGTTCTGAGCCTTTTGCGCGGTCACTTGCACTGTGAGATGTTTTAAACTGACAATTTCGAGAACAAACGTCGCCGAACCAGCAACGGTATCAGAAAGGAGAACGGGTTTAAACAAGAGGAATCCTCAAGCGATGACGACGTCCCTCTGGCTAGGAAAACGGCAGCTAAACTTCGGAATGTGCCTTCGCCTACGCTAATCAAACGAGAGAAAAAGCCTCCAACACCCCAAGGAAGAGACTCTTCTGACTCGGATATCCCGTTAGCAACCGTTAAACTGGCTAAAGAGAAGCAGAGAACAGCGCAGAAGGCTGCGAAAGCTGTGAAGGAGATGCGTGCCGAGGGGGACAAGGCTATAACGGCTGCCGGGACGAAGCGTAGATCGGCCGGCAACGCCAACACATCAGAACTAGCAAAGAGAGCGGGGAAGGCACCACTTAAGAAGGTTAATGGGGTCAAAAAGGAAGAATCCTCAGACGATGATGTTCCTCTTGCCAAGAAACGAAAGGGTGCTGTTCAAAAGCCTGTCGAAAATACAAAAAAGGCTGCTCCTGGCAAGAAGACAAAAGACGTTGATGCGAAACCCGTAATTACCAAAGGAAAGGGAAAGGCAAAGGAGGAAACCCCCGCCGAAGCTGATGAAGAGGAAGAAGAGGAGTATAAGTGGTGGGAGAATCAGGCGGAGACTGATGGTACCCAAAAATGGACCACTTTAACACACAACGGTGTGCTCTTTCCTCCTGCTTACGAAGCCCTCCCTAAGTACGTCAAGATGAAATACGCCGGAGTTGAAGTGGCATTGCCGCTTGAAGCAGAGGAGGTTGCCGGATTCTTTGGCGCTATGCTCGACACGCAACATGCTTCGAACCCAACCTTTGCTGAAAACTTCTTCAAAGATTTCCAAACCATACTAAAAAATTCTGGAGGTGCTAAGGGTCCTGATGGCAAGGTTTGTAGCCCCATGATTCCATATCGGTATGTGATACTTACACACGGGTACAGAACGTCAACATTGGATCTTTTCGAAAATGCGACTTCAAACCAATGTACGACTACTTTGAGGAGAAGAAAGCGGAGAAAAAGGCTCTAGGTGCGGCTGAGCGTAAGGCATTAAAGGCAGAGAAGGACAAAGCAGAAGAGAAATACCTCTACTGTTGTCTTGACGGCCGTAAAGAGAAAGTTGGCAACTTTCGTGTGGAACCCCCAGGATTGTTTCGTGGCCGTGGGGAGCATCCCAAAACCGGGATGGTCAAGGCAAGGGTTCAACCTGAGCAGGTTACGATCAATATTGGAAAGGGGGCGGCTGTACCGGCTCCACCACCCGGGCACAAGTGGGCAGATGTCATTCATGACAATACTGTTACCTGGCTTGCAACTTGGAAGGAGAATATCAATGGCAATATCAAGTATGTGATGTTGGCAGCTACAAGTAGTCTAAAAGGGATGAGTGATTTCAAAAAATTTGAGAAGGCCCGCGAGCTGAAGGTATATGCCCCAATCCCGATATTCCAACCGTTTCATGAAAACACAACTAATTCCACCTCAGAACCACATAGGTCGTATCCGCGAGGATTATACACGAGACCTCAAATCTGAGCTTATGGCGGACCGTCAAAGAGCCACGGCGATGTACCTCATCGATAAGCTCGCGCTCAGAGCAGGAAACGAGAAGAGCGATGACGAAGCGGATACGGTCGGTTGTTGTTCACTTCGTTATGAGCACATTACGCTGGAGCCTCCGTGTATTGTTGTATTCGATTTTCTGGGTAAGGACTCGATCAGGTTTTACCAGAAAACCCCTGTCATTCCTCAGGTGTTTAAGAACTTGAAGATTTTCAAGAAGGCACCTAAGACTAAGGGTGACATGATCTTTGATCGTCTCGACGTGAGTCATCCTTTGAAGCCCTGCAATTGGATTAACATGCTAATGTCACCTTTAGACGACTCAATTAAATAAGCATCTTCAGAACTATATGCAGGGACTTTCGGCCAAAGTGTTCCGTACCTATAACGCGTCTTGGACCATGCAGGAGCAATTGGACGAGATCATGAACAAGGGCACTGTGCATGAAAAATATGCCGCATATAACCTCGCCAACAAGAAAGTCGCTATTCTCTGTAACCATCAACGGACCGTGAGCACCACTCACGAGACCATGATGCAGAAGCAGGAGGAAAAGGTTCATTTGGATTTCCTCATTTATTTTTATATCTCCGATACTAATAAGGGTTAAAACAGATCAAAGGGCTCAGATACCAGAAGCTTCGCCTGAAGAGGATGATTCTTTCTCTAGAGCCAAGCCGCAAGAAGAAGAATCCCACTTTTTTCAATCCTGATCCTGAAATTGATGATGAGGAATGGATCAAGGAGCACCAGGTTTTCCTCATTGAACAGGAGAAAGAGCGTATCACCAAGAAGTTTGAAAAGGAAAATGAGAAGCTCCGTGAGAGTGGAGAAAAGGTGCTTAAAGATAAAGAGCTCAAGGAGCGCTTACAGGTCCTTAAAGACATGGAAGCAGAGTTCAAGGCAGAGAATAAAACCGGCAAAATCGACCCCAAACGCGGGGCTACCGTTGAGAAGCTCGAGGCCCAGATCCAAAAAATGGAGGAACGGATCAAGAAGCAGGAAACGGAGGCCCAGGTTCGAGAGGACAACAAGACAGTCGCCTTGGGCACCAGTAAAATCGTATGCGTTCCCTTTGAGTTCTACATTCAATTACTAATCGCCCAATAGAATTATATCGACCCCCGTCTCACTGTCATGTTCTGCAAGAAATATGACGTCCCCATTGAGAAGATCTTCGCAAAGACCCTGCGAGATAAATTCAAGTGGGCGATTGAGTCTGCCGACGAGGATTGGAAGTTCTAAGTAACTCCCAGTATCCATCCCCCTCTCTAAAGAAAACGAGACCCACTCAAATAAACTACACAACCTTCTTGGATAAATACCATCTAGCTTTTGCATCACTACATGCTGATATAACGGATGACGGGGTAGAATCATCATAACAATCACCCCGTTTCCTACCCTAGACAGTGAAAAGCAGAGAGAAGCAGAAAAAAAAGAGGGAATCGAACCCTTTACTTAAGGCTACATGTAAATTATTTCAGATTCTGTTATTACTATTTCTTTTTTCTTCCCCCCCTTTTTTCTTACCTCGCTTCCTTTCCCTCCATCATGTTACGGCTGCTCATTCACTTCTGTCCATCATCCTCACTGATTAAAATTTCCCATTTTTTTCCCAAAATGCCTCACGCTTGTACTAAAAACTCTTATTTTATTCATTCTGCCGCCTCCTTTTTTCCCTCTCCCTGATTCACTCCACCCCACGCGGAGAGAGCAGGAGAAGTACCAAAAGAGAGGCATGGACATTTTCACTTCTCTTCAATTCATGTAAGTAGCTTACTCCTTCCTTTCCCTCTCCCCCCTTTTCTTCAATTTTCTCTTCAATTTTCAATTTTTCCTTGCATCACATATCGTCGCGCTTTCTATGTCATAGGCTTCGTATCGTATCTTATCAATTAGATGTGTGTGATTTTTTCCTCTTGCTTCCCTCTTTCTCTGACTTTCGTGGTGGTAGGTGAATGAATGAAAGCTCACGACAATGATATCTTTCAGTCGTTTACTCCCCTGTATTTTAGTTTCCTACATTTTCGTTTGCAGTGGCGGGGATAAACCACGAGAGGAATGAAGGGAGGGGAGGGAAAGAGGAAGAGTAATGTATGGCTTCCTTTACACGAACCAACGGACGAACCGCAGGAATTGTAAATTAGGACACCGATGAATGGATGGGCGGATTGGGGCTGGTTTGCGGAAATGGATTGGCGGGGGTGAACTGGGAGCGGGCAAGCTGGAGTAAATTAGATTAGTTGGGCAGTCTTTTTTCCTTCTTTCCTTTGTTAACCTAGCAATAAACCGGCTGCTGGGAGTCGTGGTTTCACCCCCGGTTGGTTTTGGTGGTCGCGAGTGAGATTTTGTGGATGTATGGGTGGAGAGTGAGGGAGGGGCGCGTATTGTAAGGGTTGAGCAATGGGATAGTTCGGGGGTGCGTTGTTCATACAAGTATGTGTGCATGCGGATTGGGGGAGTTCGGTGGGTTTATGAAGCTAGGGTGTGATGATGGAAATGTATCGTCTCTAGGTCATGACCTACGGTGCCTGTACCTTTAGGGTTCAGAATCTTGCGGGCAGGGGCCGCGGTAAAGTAGAGGCTGCAAGTGAAAAAATGTGATATGGATCAAAAGGTTTAATGATGGTGATATTTTGTATCGTACAATTCATGAACGCAGGGAAAATGAAAAGACAATAAAAACAACAGAGTTTTCCTTTCTCCCTTCCTTCTAATCCGCCACATGAAAAAAAGAGACCAAGGGGAAGAAAGACTTCCCTCCTCCACCGACCGAGTCCACATCTCTCCATATAAGGGGAGAAAATATATAGAATAACTCCCAAAATCATGTGCTAGTTGCCTCCACTAGAACCTGCCCATTCTCCCCATTCTCCGCACTCTCCAGTTCGATCGGCGGCCACCAATTCAGCCGCCGATAGCTGTCAATCACCTCCCGCAGCCCTTCCTCTGTTATCTCCAGCACTTGGTACCTGAACCCCGTGACCTTCTCGAAGCGTGTGCCATCAAGACTGAGGTCATCATCTTTGACAAGCTCGTTGTCCAAATACGGGTTTATAGGGCCGGGTCTGGTTATGCCGGCCTCGTTGAGTAGGTCGCCCCACGGTTGGAGGATCTCGTCGTTCTCTTCGTCGACAGCGGAGCCAAGGTTCAGTCGGGCAAACGATGAGACAATTGTTCCGTGGAAACCGGTTTTGATGCCAAAGATGTTGGAGATGTGTTTTTGGAGGGTTCCTTGTGCTGTTCCCCCTGGTTAGGTTTCGTGATACAAAAAGGGGGAGAGGGGGATAGTACATGTGTCACCATGATCAACAACGTTGAATATCGGCGTGCTACCCATTGATTCGTCCCAATTCTGCTTGCCGGAGGTGTACCAGTCCGCCGCATGCCATAGTGCCCGAGCAACATCGGTTACGTGTACGGTATGTGTTCGTAGATCCTTTGTCCAGAGCCATTTCATCTCCTCTTTTAGATAGGCGTATACCCTCGCCATGCACAATATCGTCGCGATAACCTTCGAGCAATATTCTCCATAAACGTTCGCCAATCTCACGATGACCAAATTAAGCCTATCCACGAGGGAAAACATCCACACGATGTCATAATCAGCATGTTATCAAACTTAGCAAACCTTCCCCCCCGCACCCCTCCTCTTCACCATCAACAACACCGAGGACTCCCCCACCGCCAAACAAAGCAAGCCAACCAAACAACTTCATCTGCACACTCAATTCACTCACTCTCACCCCCAGTCCCCACCCCACCTAGTTTTGGTTTGCCTTTTTATTTTTATTTTTATTGTTATTACGCACCCTTCAATTTGCTTTAATTCCTCCTCCGCTTGTAGTTTGTACTTTGCCAGCTTCAGCCACGGTTTCAGCTTGTCGGTTTCCTTGCTAGGCGCCCTGTCACTCTTGTAGACTGCCCCCGTGCTTATCTCGACCCAGCACCTGACACCCTTACGAGCAGCCTCTTTGGCTGCGGTGGTAGAGAGCTTCAGGGAACGCTGCCTGTATATCTCGTCATCTTGAGAGTACCTCGTATCACCTCCGCAATTAAATACGTAGTCCCATGTGGACCCATCCGGTCGAGTAAACACTCTCTCACATGTATCTTTAAGTCCCGGAAACTCAGAGTTATTTAGCCCTTGCCACTTGTTTTTCTCTTTCTTCTTCCCCTCACCTCACATGCCCTGCTATAGCCCAGTTGGCAGTAGTGGGAATGGCAGCAGTGGATAGGAGAGGGGAGTAAAAAGTTTGATGTGCATTAGGAAGGGAGGGGGACACATACGTTCTCGCGAGAGATCGCCCTGTTGAAACCTCTCCAACGTGCAAACATCAGTAAACTCCGGTGCAAGCCACGCTAGTTGTGGTAACTGCTTATCCACTATTCGAATTTCGGATGCGAGGTTGTTTGTGTGAATGTACTTTGCCAGAAAACGTCCTATGAACCCTATTCGCACTCGTAGATAAACAAGGAGCTTTAGTAATCTGGTTGACCAGCAGCAATTGGCGGGAGGGAGTAGAGCATGTGTATAACTAGGGGGACGAGGGGAGAATGAAACCTAGGCCTCCTATGATCAGAACGCTTGGCTTCGTATCTGTGCTTGTTGGTGCTGGTGCTGTTACTTCCATCATTGCGATTGTGGTTATCGTAGGTTTGTGGTTCGAGGTTTGTGGTTCCCCTTAGCTCTCTGGCCTTTTAAATAAAGGGAGGTTGCTTAGTGTGTGTGGTTTGGGAGGGAGGTATGCAGTTTATGTAAGAATGGGTAAATAGGAAAGGAGAGTTGGGAAGTGTTCTCGAAGATGAGAGAAGGAGAAAAAATATCCTAGGGAGGTGTGGGTGGGTGGATGGGTGGCAGGATGGGATGGATGGATCAACTGGGGCAACAAGGGGAAAGCAAGGAACGGTGAAGCGGAAGAGGGGAGGGGTGATACTGTTAGAGGAGGGGTTTCCCGGTCATGAATCCACTTTGCCTGGGTGTAGTACGGGGGGAGGTAAAAGAGATGGAATCTCAATTGGCCTGAAGGTGGGGTTTTTGTCATTTATTTACTGTCTGCTTTTTATATTTTTAATTTCCCTCAGATATTTTATCTATGATATTTATTTATTTATTTGGTGTTTGCCGATTCCTTTCGAGACCCAGGGAACTACGTGAGGTGAGGAGAATTGATTTCCCGACCAAAATCCTGTTTCTGTCTGTCGACAGTAAGTTATCCCGGAAAGCCAGAGACCCGCCGAGCAAGAGCAAAAAGTCACAAATGCGGGAGTGATATTGAAGCGATCGTTTGGAATCATGATCAATCACGACTACTCGATACGGGTAGCAGTCTACAACCATGCCCCTGGAGTTCCGCTTTATCACCACTAGTACGGTAGCAGACACCATGGACTTAGACTGGGACTACAGTATTCTTTCGTACTACGCTGATGAGATATAGTGTTGGGTGGGAATGGTCGCTCCTTTTGCCCCGATCACCCCTTGTAGCAGCGCTGCCTTTTTTCTCCTTAGTACACTTCCCCTAGCGTTATCAGGAGCAGGTTTAGCAGATTAAATTTCTCTGGAGACGATGGGGAAGATTTCCTAGAATGTCATACAAATCCGAAAGCCCCTTTTTCCGGTCCGACGGACCAAGTTCTGCGGTGGTTCGGGGGTGCCACAAAATTTGTGCAGTTCAGCGAGGTTTCTGGTTCAGCGCGATCGGGGCAGCAGGTCCAACTATATTATAGAGTACTAGTGCTGTACTGTACTCAAGTACAGGAGAGCAGGGTTTGGCTCGGGATTTTTTTATGTCTTTCGTGAGGGGGGAACTGAGGCCAGCCAGCAAGCAGTCCATGTCCAGCCAACGAGACCAACCAACAAAGGCATACAAGCCCCCAAAAGCGAACACGGACCAGCAGACTGGGGATAAGCGAGCGGAAACGAAACATGAAGCCGGGCGAGAAACAATGAACGCGAAGGAAAAAAATGCCGACATACATGGGAAGAAAGTTGGGCCACCCCTACTGAAGAGATAGCGTCCAGGGGGGGGGCAATTGAAGTAGCAACGGCACGTGATGGGACGCTTTTTTACCACCTTCTCCCCCCGACCAATTCATACCTCAACTCGACGGGAAGAGGAGGAGGGAGAGGGAGGGGAGAGGGGGAGGGGAGAGGGGGAGGGGAGAGGGGGAGGGGAGAGGGGGAGGGGGAGGGGAAAGTCTTCTCCTGACCAATCCATGCCGATATGAGGCATCGGCCTGCCTGCCGTCGGACTGATCTGCATGCGATAAAGGCCGGGCGCAGCTATTATATCCGTATCCACGACACTACCTGGGCCAGTGCAATATGCTGATATTGTACAGAGACAGTACCTCTCTCTCTTTTTCTCTCCTCCTGTCTTTCCGCTCTCGGAAAGGGAGATAACACATTTGCATGGAGATAGAGAGTGTCTGATATTTGCAGAACGGTATTCATAAAAAAAAGGCGTGCATCTCAAGAACACTCACACACCCATAGATCTGGTATCATAACATACCACACCACATACGGCTCACATGGGGGCCACATTACATGAACACCACCTGCCTCGGCTTCCCCCTCCTCTATCTTGGTAGGATCTATGATAGCTGCCATCTCACACAGGGGGTTTGCGCAAGGAGGGCTAGGTGGTGGTGGGGGAGCGGGTTATTTTTGGTAAACCTAAAGGCCTTGCGCACCCAAGTGGGGAGATCTGAGAAGTGTAAAATAGGGTTTTTCAGGCCTGGGGAAATTTGATTGCTGCAGAACAAGGGGTCGGCAACGACGGAATACCTTTCGACGAATTTTTCGACCATTTTGATGTTTTCCAATACTGGGATAGGCCCTAGGGAGATATTTCCTTGTTCTTCTGTCACCTGGTCGCCAAGCTACACACATCTGTTGCGCAAACCTACTCTTGCACCTGGGACTATTTTCTGCTAACTGCCACCTAAGTCCTCATGCATAGACCCCCTAGTACTGTATACCCGGCCCTCTAGGTGCGGATTTTGCTGAGGTCATGTGACTGCGTGAAAGGGGAGTATAATGCTCGAGCATTGCTTAGCAAGAGTTGATAACCAAATCCCCGGGCACGACTTGACGGGTGGGTAGACTATGGAGGTTTTATAAATGGATTTTGTAAATAGACTGATAGGCTTCCGCAATGTAGGAGGGCTCTTTTGGTTCTCACCATCATCGCAGACCGCTCTTAGATAGAGGTCATCTCCTCGCCAGAATATCACTTGCTGGGGATTCAATAGACATTGGGTACAATGCAGTCAGATATTTGCCCCCTAGCCCTGCGTGAAAACGCTCGATGGCATCACAGATCGAAGGATTTCGGAAACACTAGCAGCAGGTTCCTTGCGGGTCCTTCTGGGTTCACAGAGGGGGCCCTTTTGACTCTCAAACGCCATTTCAGTATTTCCAGTGACGGTGGCGACCGGTGCTGGTGGGCTTGACTCTTAATAGCCTAGGTGTCTTGCGAAAGGAAGGGGTAGCTGGCCGTTGCTTGGTACAGGTTATCTCAAGTGGTCCGCAGACTTCTGTAGATTCGATTGGGGAAAACCATTGATACTAGTGCTGTCAAGCCCCCATCGCCGCCAGCCTTGCTGCACAACAAACCGTACCGGCAGACTACTCACGTCGCCAGATTTCTCTGCCAGTTCCTATTATGGAATCGCTCATCCTCGGATACTTTAGCCAATAAAGTAAGCTATGTTGGGAAGCAATTGTTGTGCTAGCTCAGAAAGCTCAGAACCTCAAGAACCAAGACTACCTTGACCTCAGGGCTCTAGCAAGCCAACAAGCAGCCAACAGCCTTACCAACAAGCCAAAAATAATCCCAGTAAAAGAATTCGAGATGTCTCAGGTTCCTGGGTCGGCCGTTCATTCTAAAGAGAGCGGCAATTTTAGGATTAAATTGGCATTCTGAACTTGGTTTTGATGCCATAACCATCAAAGTTCACATCAAGGGTGGAAATAATACTCCATGAGCTTAAGTTAAGTCTCCTTTCTTCACTCACGTACTCAAGCACATATAATACATTCAATCAGGGTCATGGTCTTGTTTTAAGGTGTCCTTTCCCGTTTAACCATTGACGTAGTGATCATTTGAGGGATTTTATTGGCCAGAGTATTCGAGGATGGGCGATTCCATAATAGGAACTAGCAGAGCAATCCGGCGACGTGAGTACCAGCCAGGCATACAGAGCCCAACTCCTAGCTCGAGTGATACTTCTTGGTTCCGAGGTATGGTACCACGACCTCCTTCATGACAGTGGCGAACAAAAGACCCCCACCTGCCACCATGCACAAGGACACATCATGCCAACTACCATAGCTAAACCCATGCTACCCACTCAACCTCCTGCTATTATATCATACGTAAAAGTGCTAGGGGAAATATTTTAGTGTGAGACAGGGATAGTCAACCAGCAAAATAATCCCTGCCCTGCACGAAAACATCTCCCCCAGTACTCTATTTGTGCATAGAACAGTACAGTGGACAAATCGAAACTACCACCCCCAGGCCCCGCAACAGCCGTTACCATTCACCCACCTTCCCTCCCTTCATAATCTCCCATCTACCCATCCATTCACTCATCTATTCTCAGATCGGGACCCCGGTTCCCCACTATCGCAGTGTTTCACTCATGCACTACCGCACGTTTATATCATATGTAAGAAATCGCACGAGCACGATTCTGAATTTTCAGTTGCCCGATACTGCACGGTAGAGTGCTGAAGGCATCACGCTTTGCACTTACAGCGCGGATTTACTGCATTAGGTGTGCAAACCGGCCATAAGATCCGTGTTGCGATCAGCTCAGGAGAACATTGCCCCGAAGTGGCGTACAGCACAGTAAAATCTCTTGAAATCCGCTATCAGAATATCGGCCGAGGTTAGCATGTCAGGGCACTACGATATAAGTCTATTCTGGCAAGTTAAAAGAATTGCAAATGCCGGTTCATAAGATCTAATACATCTAATAAGTAGGCAGGTTGGTCTTATATCGTGTCAGGAAGACGTTAGTCCTCGGGAGCATTTCTGTATCTGAATTCGGAGATTACAGGGCTGCTGGAGATATAGTAGACCTTAAGAGATTTTACGGTACTCGCATCACAAGTAGGCAAAAATAATAATACCCGAAAACAGGAATTCACGAGGCACATGGCAAAAAAATCGTGCGTGCCTAAATACCCACGCAAAATTCGGGGCCCCTATTTTTTATTTTCCCACTTTTTTTGCCTGCTTCTTGCCTAGGATAAGTGCTGTCATGCAAAAGTACGGTGCATCGGAGGCCTGCATGATTGACGTAGATTTCGATGACATGAAGATATTCTAGAGTGTGAACTACTAGCAGGTAGCGTGTTAGGTTTATCTTGCAGTGGGTATGGTACATGGGGCCCGTCGGGTGGTGTGGGGCACCCGTCGGTACGGTAGGGGAATCTCGGCTTATATGCTATGATTCGTAGTTTCTTTTTTCTTTTTCCTTCTGACAAGGCACTAAGGGGCACTTGTCCCGAGCAAGAAATAGTACCATGTTGTCCCCGGAAACAGGGATTAAAAGTAATATATTATGATATAAAAAAGTATGTGCGTATCTGGGTGCCCATACAGAGCATACCCCCCTGTCTTCGGGTGCTTCTTGCTTGGGACAAGTGCTGTAGTTAGCGGCGGAGGTATGATAAATTGATTTGGATTGCGTGTGTGGCGGGAGGGAAGTAAGGTACTAGTACATACCGCAAAAAACCTCTTGAAATCCACTAACTTATCTCCACCAACCCTGTAATCCACGGGTTCGGAGGCAAAGAGCCTGTGAGAAGGATTAGCGTTTTCTTGACAAGGTATAACATGAGATTGGCCCGCTGGATGTGTTGGATCTCATTTATCGGTATTCGCAACTCTTTTAATAGTCAAACTAGGCCTATCGTGGTCTGACGTGCTGATTACGGCTGATGATCCGACAATGAATTTCGGGGGTTTTCGCGGTGCTGTTGCACCAAGTCTGGGAGGTGTCTTAAAGGTTGACTTCATCTGACTTACTAAGTTAACGTGCAGTATTGGTGATTCTAGAGTGGGATTAAATTGGATGAACAGGTGGGTGGGTGAGCTGAACAGGTGGATGAGTGAGCTGTGGCACAATTGTCCCTGCAGTAGGACTTGTTGTGAGGCATCAAGGCATGCGAAACCAGCAGGGTCAAGACAATCGGAGGTTGAACCATACAAACTGACATATCATGAAGCTTGCGCAATGGTAACCCTAGCTGAAGTGGGTCTAATATCACGACCCTGTCTATCCTACCGCGATCTCGACAGAGATGGGGAATAACTAGACCCACCGTGCCCTGAGCGAGGTGGTGCCCTCGGCGAGGCGCGGCGCTCATACTCCAAAAAGGACTCTTACTAAACACCGGTTCCGCCACAGCAACTCTACCGTGCCTCGCTGAGGGCACCACCTCGCTCAGGGCACGGCGGGTCTATATCAGATAGGGGGCGAACGCCCATATACGAGTAGAGGGGGGCGGTGCCCCTGACTGGCTGCGATACTATGTTCCCGGATCAAGGGGGGTTTACGTGATCTCCGGAGAGCAATCGAGGTAATTGCCTGGGTTTTGCTCTAGCATTACTGCCCTAGGATCTCTTGAGGTTGTAGGGAGTTGTCGTTCTTACAGTGGAGCCTTCAACTGTCGGTACGCGCGGGCTAGATGTGAGGGAGAGGAGTGGAGTCTCGGGGTGGGGGCATGATATCATTGACTAACTTGGGTCCTATAATAGATTGTTGAAAGCCACTCTCGCTCCCCTTCCGGAATGCCCAAGAGCGACTCGGAGGAGAGTTAAAGGGCTATTTCAGAGCTAGGGCGATGCTATGACAGCTCTATATTCGTCATCGAAAACAGATACTCCTTTTGCTTCTTCAGCTTAATCGTGCAGACACCTTGTCCTCCTATCCCCATCCCTAACATTTATCTTTAAGGATCTGGAGGACCTCTTGGCTTGCCATCGAGCAAAGCGCCGTTTGCCCGAGACCCAGCATGAGTATGCAGAGTACCGCGCCTACCGTAAAAACTTAAATATTCGAGCAGTGTGCTAAGTCGTTGGGCTATCCTTTCTCAACAAGGTCTGGAAATTTTTGTTTTGTTTCTGTTTCGGAAGGGGGGGGGGGGGGGGGGGGGGGGTTTTTGGGTTGTTTTTGGCCATTTT